>Ga0180433_10010447_pt1 | contig 11173 bp, 7 predicted proteins | sample SS_ome_8_FD_132980 | JGI IMG/M metagenome (GOLD analysis project Ga0180433, IMG submission 132980) | Hypersaline lake sediment archaeal communities from the Salton Sea, California, USA - SS_1_D_1 metaG | ecosystem: Environmental > Aquatic > Non-marine Saline and Alkaline > Hypersaline > Sediment... | reverse complement strand
TGTGCAATTAATGAACTTTTTCTTTCATGAATTATTGATGCGAGAAAACCGGAAAACGGCCGGTGAGATTTTGACGAATGCAAAACCAACGGTAAAGCAAGATGTCGTGTATATTCATGCCTCGGCCGAGGGCTGGCAAAACCAGCAACTCATTCGCGATGAATTTGTTAAAGCGTACTACCCCATCAAAATCGGTGACAGAACATGGAGTGCGATTTCCTGGACAACCGCTGCCTCGGCATGCGCAATTGTAGAGATGGCGCACAACGGCTCGATAACGAACAAAGGGTTTGTAAAACAGGAGACGATACCATTGGCCGGATTTCTGAAGACAAAAAATGGCCGTTTATTTAGCGGAGAGCCACACGGAGGATCTCTTTTCGTTTAGAAATTGTAATTTTGCTTCAGACATAGACCAAAAGACATCAGCCGAGAAGAAAGAAACAAATTTTTTACAGTCCGCAACCTGGCGGCCAAAGATCTGGGTGTGGGGCCGGTTGGTATACTGGAGTATCTGAACGCTGCCACCGGTGCTGGTTATACACTTCAAGAGCTCACGCAGCCCGGGGAACGCATTATCACCTCCGGGGCACTGTTGCGCGTGGGCGGTGCATCGGCAGGCTGCATTGGCACCCAGAAAAGCGACTAACAGATTACCGTCATGAAAGGCCATTCGGTCAGTGAAGTAATTCTTGCCGATACGGAAATCGAATCCACCTGGATGGAAGACCCTTCTGTGGTCATCGCCCTCGTGCCGGAAGGCGTCAACCGGCGCAAGAAAATCTTGGCGGACCTATCAGCCGAAACAGTTGATACCAAGGCCACAGGCGTTGAACTACCCCCGAGCGAGGCTGTTGTCATCGACGTTGATTTCGAGGACCGCAAAATCAAATCCCAGGACTGGGCCCTGGCTGACCTGGCGGTAACGGGTCGGCAAAACAAAGCGCTGACCGTGGACATGCTCACAGCTGCCATGGCCGCGGCGGTGAAGATCGCTGCGTGATGACGATCCGCCATCATGCCCAACCATCACCCCGTTTTGCAAAAGGTGAAAATATGGAAACCATTTTATCGAAGCGTGCACAGACCATCAAGCCGTCCATGACATTGACAATTTCGGCCAAGGCCAAAGCCATGCGGGCCGAAGGGATCGATGTGCTCAATTTTTCAGCAGGTGAGCCGGACTTCGACACCCCCGAGGTGATCAAGCAGGCCGCCTCAGAGGCCATGGCAGAAGGTTTTACCAAATATACCCCCTCCGGGGGCATCCCCGAACTCAAGGACGCCATCATCGCCAAGCATCAGACTGAACAGAAGATCGCCTACGATCCATCTCAGGTGTTGGTGTCCAACGGGGGCAAACACGCCCTGCACAACATCTTTCAAGCGGTGCTGGATCCCGGTGACGAAGTGGTAATCCCCAGCCCGTACTGGCTTTCCTATCCGGATATGGTCAAACTTTCCGGTGGGACCCCGGTGATTCTTGATGCGTCCATCAAAGATAATTTCAAGATCTCCCCGGAGGCCTTGGCCGAAGCCATTACCCCCCGGACCAAGTTGCTGATTCTCAACTCGCCCTCCAATCCCACCGGGGTGGTCTATTCGACCGAGGAGCTCAGCGCCCTGGCAAAGGTGATTGAAGCGGCGGGCATCATGGTGATTTCCGATGATGTCTATGAGAAATTCGTCTATGACGGGCAGACTTTTGTCAACTTGCCTATGGTGGCACCCCTCCTTGCCAAGCAGGTTATTATCATCAACAGTGCCTCCAAAACGTACGCCATGCCCGGTTGGCGGATCGGTTATGCTGTGGGCCCCCAGGAGGTGATCCAGGCGGCCACCAGGATCCAGGGCCAGGCTACCTCCTGTGCCGGATCCATCTCCCAAAAGGCGTTCGTCATGGCCCTGAACACTGATGCGGCATTGATTGAAGCATTCAGACAGTCCTTCGAAAAACGGCGGGATATAATGTTTGAAGGGCTGGCCGCCATTGGCGGTATCAAGACCTTCAAGCCTGCGGGTGCCTTTTATCTGTTTGTCGATGTCGGTGCATTATACGAAAAGCTGGAGGGGGTTACCAACTCGGTGGAATTTTGCGATTACCTCCTTGAAAAATGGCGGATCGCATGTATCCCAGGCCAGGCTTTTGGAGAGGATCGCTGCATTCGTTTCTCTTTCGTTGCCGATGAAGCGACCATCCGCGAAGGGCTCGAGCGGCTTGCGGAGATCTAGGTTCAGCGTTTTGGGTTCAACATACAATGTTAACGGGCTGAGGTTGACCCGGAACCTGCTCAGATAAAGGATAGCCTTAAACTGTGCATAACCAAAATTCTTAGAAGTAGGCTTAATTTGGATGGATCCATTCAATCTATCCCGAACGGTTTGAAGCATAATCGGGGGCGGCACGCAGGTCAATGACGCCATGGCCGTGGAGTGCGGGATGGATGCCGGCTTCGGCAGGGGACCAAGGGTAGGCATGTGGCGAGCTTTATTGGTGGAAAAAAGATGAGCGAAAATATATCATCAAGCCGGATACTTCAATAACGGGGAAACCCATAACTCGAATGAAAAATGCAGAAATCATTGCCGCCGATATAGGCAGCACCATAACGAAAGTCAGCGCCTTTTCCGGGCTGAGTGACGGACGCAACCCCTGTTTTCTGGGCCAAGGGTTGGGATTGACCACCGTTGCCGAAGGTGATGTGGCCCAGGGCCTCGAAGCGGCCCGGAAGGATTTGGAAACCCGCCTAGGCGTGAATACAAGGGACGCTGCGCTGATGGCTGCGTCATCGGCCGCCGGGGGTTTGCGGATGACCGTACACGGATTAACCCGTGACATGACACTGCGGGCAGCCCGGGAATCCTCCCTTGGGGCCGGAGCCCTTGTAGCATTAACTACCGCCGGTAAGATTTACCCGGACGCTATCGAAGAGGTCCGCCGGATCAAGCCTAATATTATTCTCCTGGCCGGTGGGGTGGATTACGGAGACCGTGAAATCGTCCTGGCCAACGCCCGTTCCCTGGCTTCATTGAAACTTGAGACTCCCCTTGTATATGCTGGCAATAAAACCGTTAGTGGTGAAATCAGGCGTTTGTTCGAATCAGTTGGTATATCGGTATTCATAGTGGAGAATGTGTATCCGCGCATCGATGAACTCAATATCGATCCCGTCCGCAAGGTCATCCAGGATGTGTTTGCTCGCCATATCGTCACGGCGCCGGGCATGGAAAACGTTCGGGAAATGGTCCGGGATGATATTGTTCCCACGCCCGGTGCAGTCATGCGGTCCACCGAGATTTTGGCCGACGCCATGGGGGATGTGATGGCCGTGGACGTGGGAGGCGCCACCACGGACGTTCATTCGGTAACCGAAGGCTCGCCCGAGTTGTCAAAAATGATGATTGCCCCGGAACCGCGATCCAAACGGACTGTCGAGGGCGATCTGGGGGTTTATATAAACGCCCCTCGAATCGTTGAAGCCGTCGGAAGCGAAACCCGGCAGTTTAATAATGTCCGGCCAATACCGGAGACGGCATCAGAGCGCGAAGCCTCAGGGCAACTGGTCCGATGGGCAGTGGATATTTCCATCTGGCGGCATGCGGGACGACTGCGAGTCGCTTACGGTGCTTATGGAAGAAATGAATTCGTGGAAGGCAGGGATTTGTCCGCCGTCAGGCATGTGATCGGCACCGGCGGCGCATTGACCCGCCTCGGAATGGGCATGGAAATTTTGCATAACATCAAGCCCGACTCGCGCAAGTCCAAACTCTTGCCACCACGCGATGCGGCGGTTTACCTGGACCGGAACAATATCATGGCGGCCGCTGGTGTGCTGGCCCGCCGGTTTCCCGAGGCGGCTGAGATCCTTCTGCTGGAGAGCCTTGGGGTCGCGGGGAGATCTTCGGGAGGGGAGGGACCTGACGAATAGATCGTTCCTTGAGCATGGCGAAAAACGGGAGAGAGCCCAAGGTTGAAGACCCAAAGGCTCGGTGCTCGGGCCATGGAAGGTTCAGGAACGGCCTTTTCCCTGGGGCGGCGGATTTCCAGGGCCCCGTGCGGGTCTCCGGCCTCGAGATTCTAGGATGCTTCGCTCTTTTTGGAGAGACTCATGTCCAGACCCTTCGTTACCATTGATCTTGAAAAGATCGAACACAACGCGCGCACCATCACCAGACTGTGCGGAAAATACGGAATCGAGGTCACGGGCGTCACCAAGGTGACCTGCGGGATGCCCCAGGTGGGCAAGGCCATGCTCCGGGGAGGCGTCACCGCCATCGGGGAATCGAGAATGGAAAACATCCTCCGTCTCAAGGCCAACGGGGTCAACGCCCCTTACATGTTGCTGAGAATCCCCCCTCTTTCCGCGGTGGAAGACATCGTGACTTCCGTGGATATTAGTCTGAATTCGGAACTGTCAGTGATCGCGGCCCTGTCCGAGGCCGCCCATCGCCGGGGCCTCGTTCACAAAATCATCATCATGGTGGACCTGGGCGACCTCAGGGAGGGCGTGTGGCCAGACGACCTCTTGCCTATGTCCAGGGAGATCATGGAATTGCCGGGTGTCCGCATCGTGGGACTGGGCGCAAACCTGAGTTGCTACGGAGGGGTCGTGCCCTCCGAGGAGAACATGGGCAGACTGGTGGCGTACGCCCAGGATCTGGAGGGGCATTTGGGGATTCGACTCCAGTATGTGTCCGGCGGGAATTCAAGCGCCCTTAATCTCATCGCTTCAGGAAAGATGCCCCGCGGGATTAACCACATGAGGATCGGGGAGGGGATTCTCCTGGGACGAGAGACGGTGAAACGGGCTCCCTGGCCCGGAACTTACCAGGATGCCTTTCTGCTGAACGCCGAAGTGATCGAGCTGAAGGAAAAGCCCTCGATTCCCGTTGGAGAGACGGGTGAGGACGCCTTCGGACGGAAGCCCGTGTTCGAGGACAAGGGGGAGATGCTCAGGGCCATCCTGAATATCGGGAGAGAAGACGTTGATGTGGACGGCATAGCACCCGATGACGAACGTCTCTCTATCTTGGGCGCATCCAGTGATCACCTGCTCGTGGATGTGACCGCCGCAGGGGACGAGGTCCGCCTCGGGGACGATCTGAGGTTTGGCTTGAACTACAGCGCCCTGCTGGCGGCCATGACCTCTATGTATGTGGAGAAGAGGCCTCTGCGTGAAGGGGTCGTCGAGCAGCCCCACAAGGGGATCGTGATGATCGGGGTGCCCAGTGCCATGATTCTCCGAGCCCCTTCTGTGGTTGAGCGGCTGGTCCGGGGATACGGGGTCATCAAACCCCATATTCCTGGCGGCGTTGAAATCTGGAGCCCAGGCCATGGAGTCGCTGGCTATTTGATCCCGGGATTCGAACGGCTCGGGTTCCATGTCGTCAACAAGGGGGACCTGTCATTCCCGTTTCTCAGCAAGGAGTTTGCCACGGAGTCCAGCACCTTTGAGGACAGGAAGGCCTTGGTGATCCGGATCGCGGAAGAAGTGGCCCCTCACATCCAAGAGAGCGTCTCGGAAGACTGTATCCCGATCGTGATGAGTTCCCACCCGGCCGCCTCACTGGGCGTGTACCTGGGCCTTTCCAGACTGTCCAATCGGCCCGGTTTAATTGTCTTCAGTGCCCACGGGGGATTCAAGGTTGCCTTGGAGGAAGGCGAGGAAAGGATCAGCAGGATGACCCTTGCGGCGGCCCTTGGGTACGGCGATGAAGAACTGGCCTCCTGCGGCGGGATCAGCCCCAAACTGGAACCGGAAAACATTGTCCTTGTGGGTCTTAGGGATGTCGGACCGGAGGAGGCTAAACTGATCACGCGGTCCGGGATCAAGGTCTTCACCATGGAGGATATTGACGCGCTTGGAATGCGGGAGGTGAGTTACCGCGCCCTCCGCGCAGCGGGAATGGGAACATGGGGACTGCATGTCACCCTGGACCTTTCGGTGCTCGATCCGACCGTCGCACCCGGGGTGATGAAACCCGTGAACGGTGGTATCTCTTACCGGGAAACCCACCTTGCCATGGAAATGATTGCCATGTCGGGTCTCCTTCGGTCCCTTGATGTGGTAGGCTTTTCTCCGGAGCGGGATCCGGAAATGGTCACGGCAAGGGTAATCTCCGAATTCATCCTCTCTCTCTTCGGCAAGAAGATCCTGGGTCAGTAAGAGGAGGAGGCATATCACCGGGGAAGGCGGGATCTCAAAAGGCCATTTCTTTTTCAAGGGTTAGGGTGAGGGGAAGACTGAGGGCGAATCGAAAATTTCGGAGGCATGCCGGTGAATCTTTTGGTTGCTTCGTTGCGCTATTCTGATAGAGTGGCACGGAGAATTAGTATCGTCTGACTACAATCTTCGCATTTTCGCAGTCCTACAACTTGCTTTCAAAGATCACACACAATGGAGGAGGGAAAAAATGATTGTGGGCATCCTGAAGGAGATCAAGGCCGAGGAGAATCGAGTCTGCATGACGCCCGCCGGGGTGGAGGTCATGAGACAGAACGGGCACGCGGTGCTGGTTGAGAAGAATGCGGGCACGGGGAGCGGTTTCGATGATGAGAGATATGTAGCGGCCGGTGCCGAGATGATCGAAACGGCCCGGGAGATTTTTGAGCGGTCGGACATGGTGATGCATGTGAAGGAACCCCTGCCCCCGGAGTATGACCTGATCCGGGAGAATCAGATTGTTTTTACCTACCTGCATCTGGCAGCGGCTGAGGAACTGACCCACCTGCTGATCAAGAGCAATTCCATCAACATTGCCTATGAGACCATTCAGAAGGCGGACGGTTCCCTTCCCCTGCTCACCCCCATGAGTGAGGTGGCGGGCCGGATGGCCACGCAGCAGGGCGCCAAATACCTGGAAATGGCCCAGGGCGGGCACGGTGTGCTCCTGGGCGGGGTCCCAGGGGTGGATCCCGGAACCGTCCTGGTAATCGGTGGAGGGGTAGTTGGAACCAATGCCGCAAAAATGGCATGCGGTCTCGGCGCCAAGGTCTATGTCCTCGACATGAACCTGGATCGCCTTCGCTACCTGAGCGACGTTATGCCCTCCAACTGTTTTCCCCTCATGGCGAGCCCGGCCACCATTCGCAAGCTCGCAAAGGAGGCGGACGTGATTATTGGCGCCGTGCTGGTTGCGGGGGCCAAGGCACCCAAACTCGTGACCAAGGACATGCTGCAGACCATGAAGAAGGGCGCAGTCCTCGTGGACGTGGCCATTGATCAGGGAGGCTGCTTTGAAACCTCCAAGGCGACGACCCATGCCGATCCGATTTACGTGGTGGACGGCGTGGTGCACTACTGTGTGGCCAATATGCCCGGTGCCGTGGCCAGGACCTCCACCCTCGCCTTGACGAACGCCACGCTGCCCTACGCGGTGGAGATCGCCAACAAGGGCTGGCAAAGGGCCATGCGTGAGAATTCCGAGATCAAGCAGGGGGCCAATGTGATCAAGGGAAAGGTGACGTACAAGGCCGTGGCCGAGGCATTCGGTCTCGAATACACCCCGATCGATGAACTTCTTTGAATGGAAACCCAGGCATATATCCATCTGGGCAACCTGACCCACAACATGAATCTTCTTCAGAATCTCGTGGGAAAGCGGCCTCTCTGGCCGGCCATCAAGGCGAACGCATATGGTCACGGGGCACAGATCATCGCCCGTCATCTCATTGATTCGGGCTACAAGACCCTGTGTGTGGCTCATGTGCCCGAGGCCGTGGAACTCCTTGAAAGCGGCCTGGATGCCGTGTATGTTATCCTTACCCCGACCCTTCCGGAAAACAGCCCCTATTTCGTCAGATACGGGCTGGAGGCGGTTGTCTGCACCCTGGAAGAGGTCGCTGGTTTGGCGGCAGCGGCGCGAGTGGCCCGAAAGTCAGTGACCGTTCACCTCAAGGTGGACACCGGTATGGGACGGGTAGGCATACGGCCGGACCAAGTCACGGGCTTTCTCGATCAATGCGCGGATTTTCCCGAGGTCCACGTCAAGGGGATCATGAGCCATTTCCCCAAGGCCGATGAAGGGGACAAGACCTTTTCTTTGGAGCAAATCAGGATTTTCAATGGAGTCGTGGAGCAAACCCGGAAATACGGCATCGGGACCTATCACTTCGCGAACAGCGCGGCTATCTTTGTTCTTCCTGATGCCCATCTTGACGCAGCCCGTCCCGGGATCTCCATCTATGGCCTCAAGCCGTCTCATACGGTGCTGAATCCGAAGGTCAACGATCTCAGGCCGGTCCTGGAATGGAAGACCCGGATTATCTTTCTCAAGGAGGTGCCTGCCGGTACAGGGCTGAGTTACGGGCATATCTACCATGCCGACAGACCCTCCCTCATCGCCGCCATTCCCATCGGATACGGGGACGGCCTGAGCTGCCTTCTCAGCAATCGGTTCCATGTCCTTGTGGGAGGTACGCCCTGCCCCCAGGTAGGGCGGATCTGCATGGATCAATGTCTGGTCGATGTGACCGGTTTAAGGGGTAGGGTGTCTTTGGGCGATGAGGTCGTGATCATCGGCAGGCAGGAGAACGAGGAAGTGACGGCCGATGAACTGGCACGGAAGCTGGGTACCATCAATTACGAGATCGTGACCAACATCTCCGGGCGGGTGCCGAGAATCGCGGTCCAAAGCGCCTGACTCAATTCAGTATTGGAACCCTGATCCATACTTCAATAGAGGCTTGCGGCCAAATAAACGGAAAGCCATAAAGTCTCGCCAGTCTGATAATTCTAAGCTTAATGTGATTGGGCCCCTCGTGAATTGTTGCTGCGAGCAGGAGGCATGTGGGTCAAGAACCTTGTAAAGACGGGATGTCGGGCATCATTTTTGAATATTGCTCGAGCCCAATGAATGACTGATGTGGAAGCTGGGGTTCATATGTTCCTTATGCACTTGATCTAAGAAACCAGGACTTGAATCGGGAAGGCCAATAGTAAGGGCTTCTGAGACTTCTCCAGGAACGCTTTGCCGCAGTGAGCTCGCTCTCAGCGAGCACCATCTCCCCGTACACCTGCTTGTTGTAAGCATCCACTATCACACCGATGTTCCTCCCCAACGGGGGAAACTGTCCCTTCAGACGCCCTCCATACTCGGCGGGAGTCTCGCTCAGAAAGCGGGGCAGGCCGCTGTGACGACCCCACCTGAGAAGGGCTGCGTAGAGTTGAGCTGCATCTTTGAAGCCCTTCAATCTGGCCGCCAGCTTCTGCCAGAATACAACCACGCCTGCCCGCAACCTGGAAACCCACAGGAAGATCTGGTTCCATTGTATGGGCCTGCGTTCACTTCTGGACGTCCTTGAGAAGAGCCACCGGAGCAAGTACCACGCGCCCAGGCAGCAGACAATGATCCCGATCAACACTGCCAGGCCCATGAACCCCCAGCCGAATATTTTCTCCAACAGCTCCATCCACCAGCTGGTTTCAGTGGAAGCAACGATATCCACCTCGTCACCCCCGCCCGATTGGGGCCTGGTCTCTGGACGACGCACGCCGTGCATGAAGAGAAACCGTAATATACTTACCAAGATCGGGCCTAAAGGCCGTGCCGTGGTCTTCAATATGCCGTATCCGAACTCTGCGGCAATAGTGAGGTAGGGCAGAAAAAGCAATACAAGGCCGGCCCCGAACACGAGCACAACCACGGTAAAGCTTAGAAATATCCCGACCCCTTGGTAGCCCGAGAGAAAGTCCCTCTGGGCCATGCTCCTGTTCCGGGCCATGCCGATGGCCAAAAGGCTGAAGAGAAAAAACGGAAAAAGCAAGGCCTCGGCCGCGTGATCGTGTATATCCATATTGCCCTTTACGAGGAAAAGGAATTTTATCAAGAAAAGGCATGCAAAGGCTGTAACCCCGAGGTCGAAGCGGGCACAGATCTTGAGATACGCGCCCGGCCTTCGGGCCAAGGCCAGTCCTCCCAGCCAGAAGGAGAGCGCGAAGAAAAGGAGGACGGCGAAGATAACCCACTCCACAAACCCTTGCTGTCTCCCGAATAACTCGGTGATCCAGTTCAGAGTCAGGTAGGGAAAGGACCAAGAGTCGAACACATATAGTATTCTCGAGGCTGCACACGCAAAGCCGACTACCTGGATTCCCAAAACTAAGATCACCCGCCACCCGCTTCCCCGGGCGATGAGGGTCAGTGCCGCTGCCAGCGCAAAGGTTCCAAGGGCCTCGGGCAGGGGAAACGGGCGATGGATCATGGCGATGGTGATGAAGTTTGCCAGTGCGTACAGCCAGCTCAGCTCCATCCCGGCATTGGCTAATAGCAAAAGTACGCCCCTTTTGGTCTTCATCTGCCCTCTGCCTTTCCGATGCGAATTTCATCCAGGTGGTAGACTCTGCCCCTGCCGGTCCGCTTATCTGCCCCAGAGACAGGGACGGAACGGCATACCACCCGCACGGTGGGTACCCTGCGTTGTTGGAGATACCCCTCCGTATGCTGGGTTTTTTCATCCTCTTGATAAGAGAAATGTACACAGCTTACGCCCCAGGGCAGTTTAAAGGCATCTCGCAGCACAGCGATCAGATCCCATCTTGCCTCCATACGGAGCCGCGCCAGGGCCTCCAGGATTGCGGGCAACTGGCCCGGGTTTCTCGCGATCGGCACGACGGTAGGGCCCCCTCCGGCCAAAGCACCGTTGGTTACCAGTCCCACGGCAAAACCCCGCTGATCCAATCGAACGGCCAGAGATGCCACCACCTCGAGGGTGTGTTCGAAACCCTGTTCTGCGTTATGCTTTGAGAACTGGCTCACCTCCACGGCCAACAAGACCTTCTCTTGCTCCGAGGGCTCGAAGACCTTTTCCTGAAGCCTGTTATGCCGTGCGCTCGCCTTCCAATGAATGTATCTGGCCGGCCGCCACTCCTGATAATCCCTGGTTCCGAGTATATACACGGGATCTTGCACAGGACTTTTGGACCCGGGAATTCCAAACAAATCACGCCTTGGCAGGCAAATGGGTCTCAAGGGAACGAGCCGGGGGTACACGATCACGTGAAGTGATTCGTGCTCCTCCCGTTCCCGCGGGAAAAAGCCGAAGATATCAGCTGCCTTGATGTGAGGCGGCCCTACCCGATGTACCCCTCGCCGCTGCGCTACTAAGTCCCACTCGAAGCGTGCCTTCTGATACCACAACAGGCCGCTTTCCTCCTCGAATGCCGCCTCTTGG
>Ga0180433_10010446_pt1 | contig 11174 bp, 7 predicted proteins | sample SS_ome_8_FD_132980 | JGI IMG/M metagenome (GOLD analysis project Ga0180433, IMG submission 132980) | Hypersaline lake sediment archaeal communities from the Salton Sea, California, USA - SS_1_D_1 metaG | ecosystem: Environmental > Aquatic > Non-marine Saline and Alkaline > Hypersaline > Sediment... | reverse complement strand
TACCGCAGGGGAGTCGTGGCGGGTGAGCGGGCTCTTGGGAAAAAGGCCTTCGAGGAGGATGTGGGGCACTTCTGGGGGCTATTGGAGACTCGCCCCTACATGCGTGCCCGGGCTGGCTTGGCACAAAGCTTGTGGGAGGCCGGAAGCCGGGATGAAGCCGTTGAACATTACCAGGATATGCTGCGGCTCAATCCCAACGATAACCAGGGCATTCGCGACCTGCTGATGCCGTACCTGATTGAATTGGGCCGCGATGCGGACGCCGAGAATCTCTTCGGGCAGTATAAAGAGGACGGCATGGCGGTCTGGATGTACTCCAGGGCGCTTTTGGATTTTCGCAAGGAGGGCAATTCGCTGGCGGCGACCAAGTCGCTTAAGGCGGCCTTTGAAGAAAACAAACATGTGCCGGCTTATCTGCTTGGACGGAAAAAGATGCCACGCCACCTTCCGGATTATTACGGCTTCGGCGACGAGAACGAGGCCATTGTATTTGCACACGGAAACAGATTGGCATGGGAAGCCACCGGTGGAGCGCTGGAATGGCTCGCCTCCAAGGTAAAATAGGCTATGGGCTGGGTGCTTTTGCGAGACACCATGGTATAGTTTTGTGGCTTTTAGGGACCCTTTAGTTTCCAGTACCCAAGTACTCCTTTTAGATCCGGTTTATGATGGCAAGAGAGTGGAAAATAGATGAGTAAATGAGGAGTAGAAAACAAACCGCTGAGCTCAAGGTGTTCATCTCCACTCGGGATTCGACGTGCGACGAATGTGGTGAAAATCTTGGCAGCAAAGCATGGATTACGCTGGTCGAAGACAAAGGAGCACTGTGCCTTTCGTGTGCCGACTTGGATCATCTTGTCTTTCTTCCGTCCGGCGATGCAGCGCTTACCAGGCGCGCACGGAAACATTCGACCTTGGCTGCAGTCGTATTGAAATGGGCTCGTGCCCGAAAGCGCTACGAGCGACAAGGACTTTTGGTCGAGTCTGAGGCGTTGGAGCGCGCCGAAAGAGAGTGTTTGGCCGACACCGAGTCCAGGGCTCGACGAAGAGAGCGTGAAGAAGTGCGACGGGCGGAGCTGGGTCAGCAATATGTGCAGCGCTTCGCGACACGTGTGCGTGAACTCTTCCCTGGATGCCCATTCGGAAGAGAGGTTGCCATAGCCGAGCACGCTTGCCTTAAGTACAGCGGTCGGATCGGTCGCTCGGCAGCGGCAAAAAGCCTCGATGAAAACGCAGTCAGATTGGCCGTTATTGCACATATCCGGCACGCGGAGACAGACTACGACGAGCTTATGATGAGAGGCGATGAACGATGGGACGCCCGCGCACAAGTTGAGAGGGCAGTCCGTCAAGTATTAGACAAGTGGGAACCGCCGGAGTGACGGTGTCAAAGAAAGGAGTGTCTTATTATGCGATACGTTATATGTGTGTTTTTGCTTTTATCCGTTTCAACTGTTGCATTTGGTGCCACAGGCGCCTGGGTGACATATCAGGTCAATAGTCAACCTTATAAGGGGTATTACATCACCCCTTCTCAGAAGGCGCCTTTCGTGCTGCTGATTCATGACTGGGATGGTTTGACAGATTATGAGGTCATGCGTGCCAATATGCTTGCTGATTTGGGATATGCTGTTTTTGCATTGGATTTGTTCGGTGCCGACGTGCGACCCACGGAACTGAAAGACAAACGCCAGCATACGGGTGAACTCTATAAAGACAGAGAGAAAATGCGGGCTTTGATGAAAGGGGCCTTGGATACGACCAAGCAAAGAGGCGCCAACATCGAAAATGCCGTTGCTGTCGGCTATTGTTTTGGTGGCGCGGCAGTGCTTGAATTGGCGCGATCCGGGGCAGACTTGAAAGGTTTTGCCACTTTTCATGGAGGCCTAGAGACGCCGGAGGGACAAGACTACACGAAGACCCGGGGGGAAATTTTGATTATGCACGGTTCGGCGGATACGGCGATTACCATGGACCAGTTCGCTGATTTGGCTAAAGAGCTGGAATCGGCCGGCGTTGCCCACGAAATGATCACCTACGGTGGCGCTCAACATGCTTTTACCGTCTTTGGTGGAAACCGTTATCAGAAAACTGCGGACAAAAAATCCTGGAAGCGCTTTACGGAATTCCTTGCGGATACGTTGAAAAATTGAACCGATTAAGCGAGTGCATTCTCCGCAGCTTGACTTCGACGAGCTCAGTCGAGTCGCTGCGGGATTAGCGAGCGTATATAAAATTAGTATTATTCCTTACGGTCGAAGATTCCCTGCAGCTTGCTGCAGGGTCTTCAAATTCATTCCATCAGACAAATTTTTATTTTTTTGAAAGTTTGACCGGTTCGCGTCCGGGCGCGGAAATGCCTCGGCGCTCGAGCAGCGATCCATCCTGCCGGTAAAGATTGATCAATGCCTTGAGGTAGTTGGCAAGGGCCTCCACCTCAGCGATCCGGCTCACCAACAGATCCCGCTGAGCTTGAGCCACCAGAAAGCTGGTTGATTTTCCCACTCGCAGTTTTTCGGACTCGGTCCGGAGTTTTTCCTCATCGAACATGCGGGTGGCTGATGAGGCGGTGATCTGCTGCTTGGTACGGGTGACCTCAATGTAAGCGGTGCGCACGTCGACTTCCACCAGTTGTGAAAGGTTCTCCAGCGCTTTTTGCGCCTGCTGCCGAGTCAGCAGCGCTCGCCGGTGAAGGGCTTTTGCATCCCGATTAAATATAGGATAATTAAACTTGACGCCGGCCAGAGCGTCATAAGTGTCTTCGTTAACATGATCAATGGATTTGCCAAAGGAATTTGCATATCCGCTTTTGCCAAGCGTGATGAAAAGATCCATTAAGGGCAGCAATCCGTTCTGTGTTTTAACAAGCTCCAGATCGCCGCGTAATATTTCCAGGCGTGCTTCGTTTAAAATCGGACTCATGCGCATCGATACGGAGACATGAAGCTGAACATCTTCCAGTTTGATTTCGGGCAAGGTCGGCTGATGGATTAAATCAACTTCCCGCTGCCAGATTGCGGGCCCCGCAGGATTGAGCAACCGCAGCAGTTGCAGACGAATAGACTCCTTGTTGGCCCGTGCTTCTATGAGAGCCTGCTCCTGTGCCGCGACCTCGGCCTGGACGGCCGCCAATTCAGCTTTAGCCAATCGGCCGACGGCGATGAGCTCTTTGGTTTCGTTGAGTTGCTGACGGGCGACTTTCAGTGATTCCTCAACAATTTCGATCTGACGCTGGGCAAGGGCGTAATCCCAGTAAGTGCCTTCCACCTCCGCTACCAGAAACTCGGTAAAACCCCGCAACTCATACTCCGACATGCGCGTATCCAGGCGAGCCTGCTGCAGTCGGGCCAGATTTGCATCCGTTCCGTATCCTCTCAGCAGCGCCTGAGTCACCGTCGTGCCCAAACGGGTCGAATAAAAGGTGTCATCGTAAAGAGAGGAATCAGTCATCTGGGTGCTGGCTTCCAGGGCAACCGTTGTGCCGGTCGGGAAATATTGCTCCAGAGAAATGATGCCTTCGGCAGCATCTCTGGTGAAATCCTCCGTTTCAGATCCGGATCTTGCGAGGCGTTTTGCTTTCACCCTGCCGGTGGAGACGTCTGCGTTTATTGCCGGATCAAAAATCGCTCTTTCCTGGTCCTCAAAAGTTTGCTGAATCGAGGGATCCAATCTTTGCACCACAAGCGAGCGGTTGTTTTCGAGGCAAAGCAAAATAGCTTCGGTGATGGTGACTTTCAAGGGCCCCAGTGGCACTGTTGGCGCTGCAATCTCTTCGGGTTGCTCGATAGACTCCAAGGGCGTGTGCACCGCGATATCGGCAGGCACATTCGGCCCTCCCGCTGTGCGGTCAATCCGTTTCTCGATCAGCGAACAGGACGCCGAGACCAGCAATAAAATACTCACGGCAAGGAACCCCGGCAGACGATAATAATATCCCGTGAACATGATTTCAGATCCTCACGAATCCCGATCTCGCCTGATGGCGGTCGGTTTGGTCCGATGTGCAGATGTCTTTAAGACGCATTTGCTAAACTATATAATCTTGCTTCACGATGACAACCGAAAACTGCTTTGAACATATGATGTGTCTTTCTAAGCGCTTGCCAGGAAAAAACGGCACTAATGGATCGCCATAGGGGTCTTTTCATCAACCATTTTTTCGTTGCAATATCAGCCCTAAAAGTACAATGTTCCCTATCTCAGGTCAAACAGCACAGACTTTTCGGGGAAGTGCTCATTTTAATGACAACGGAAAAGGTATTTTGCTATGAAATCGGGCGGTCCTAAAATTATTTTGACGGTTCTTCTGATTGGAGCGGCGGTGGGATTGGGCTGGGTAATTTTCGGTCAATTTCAGGACCGGACCGGCTCGAACAAAAGCGGTAAGGCTTTGCCACCGGCGCCGGTGGAAGTGGCCCAGATTCAGCGCGGGCCGATCGCGTTAAAGCGGACATTTAGCGGGGAGTTGGAGGCCCTGGCTGAGTTTGTTGTCGCGCCGAAAGTAAGCGGCCGCGTCGAGCGTGTAATCGTGAATATCGCCGACACGGTAAAGCGGGGTCAGGTTGTTGCCGAGCTGGACAATGATGAATATATCCAGGCTGTAGCCCAAGCCCAGGCCGATCTGGTCGTGGCCAGGGCCAACTTGTCCGAGGCCGAGAGCGCCCTGGAAATTGCCAATCGCGAGTTTAAACGCACCGAGTCACTCTTAAAGCGCGGGATCGCATCTGATTCTGAATTCGATGCTACCAGGCAGGATCTACTGGAAAAGCAGGCTCAAGTTAAAGTCGCTGCGGCCCAGGTAACGAAGGCCGATTCATCGCTTGAAACTGCAAATATCCGACTCGGCTATACCAAGGTAACAGCGGGCTGGACTGGCGGCGACGAGCATCGTGTCGTTGCTGAACGGTATGTGGATGAAGGTCAAACTGTGGCCGCCAACGCCCCACTGCTTTTGATCGTTGAATTGAACCCCATCGTCGGGGTGGTTTCCGTCACCGAGAGAGACTACGCTCGCCTGAAACCCGGACAGCTTGTTTCGTTAAAAACGGACGCCTATCCGGGCGAAGACTTTAAGGGTCGCATTGATCGCATTGCCCCCGTCTTCCGCAAGTCCACCCGGCAGGCGCGGGTCGAAATGGCCATCGACAATCCACAGCATCGACTCAAACCGGGCATGTTCATCACGGCTACAGTGGTATTAACCCAGGTGTCGGAGGCCACCATCGTCCCGGAGCAAGCGTTGACTATACGTGATGACGAGAGCGGTGTTTTCGTCGTCAGTGAGGATGGGCGATCGGTAGCCTGGAGAGAAGTAGAAGTGGGCATCCGCGAAGGCGACCGGATGCAGGTGGAAGGCGAGGGGCTGTTCGGTCGGGTCGTAACCCTGGGCCAGCAACTGGTAAACCACGGCTCCCCCATCACGATTCCTGCCGAACAGAACAAAACCACTATTGGTCGCGAAAAGGTTGACTCCCCATGAATCTGCCAAGTTTCAGCGTCAAGCGCCCCATCTTCACGACCATGGTGACCCTGATCCTGGTCATCCTCGGGGCTGTCTCTCTGAGCAGGCTGCAGATTGACATGCTGCCCAACATCGAACTGCCGACGCTGAGCATCCGAACGGAGTACGAGGGTGCCAGTCCCGAGGTCATGGAGCGGCTGGTGACTCAAATTATTGAGGAGATCGTTGCCACGGTGCCCGGGGTAGAGGAAATCACATCAACATCCTCAGAGGGCCAGAGCACGGTTCGTGTCAGCTTTGTGTGGGGTACGGAAATCGACACTGCGGCGATTGACGTTCAGGGCAAACTCGAAGACGAAATCAACGAGTTACCCGATGATATCGTCAGGCCCCGCATCCGAAAATTCGACATCGCCAGTTATCCGGTCGTACTGTTGGGAATTTCCAGCGATCTCGATCCCGTGGAGCTCACGGGACTGATTGAAGATCAGATCCGTTATCGCTTTGCCCGCATTTCAGGTGTTGCGCAGGTTGATGTTTGGGGAGGCTTCAACCGCGAGGTCCGGATCGAACTGGATCCTGACCGGATCAAAGCCGTGGGGCTGCCTCTGGACCGGGTGCTCGAGGCCATTCAAGACGCCAACCTCGATCTTCCGGCAGGCAAGATCGAACAAGGGCGTTATGAGGTCATGCTGCGCGCACCGGCCGAGTTTATCAACCTGGATCAGATTCGAGACACGGTCATCGTCCAGCGTGACGGTACCGCCATAACGCTTGGTCAAATCGCCGAGGTCAAAGACACCTATGAGAAGCTGACGCGCATCGTGCGCGTTAACGGGGGGCGCGGGCTGCGCGTGGCTATTCGCAAACAGGCCAATGCCAATACGGTTGAAGTGTCTAGACGTATTCTAGCTGAAATTGAAGCGGTCAACCAAGCCTTTCCTCAGATCAACATTGTCCCGGTCATCAACCAGGGCAATTTCATCGAGCGGTCGATCGCCAATGTTGCCCGCTCGGTGCTTTACGGGGGCGGGCTGGCCATCGTGATTCTGCTGTTTTTCCTGCGCAACATCCGAAGCACGCTGGTGATTTCCCTGTCGATTCCGATCTCAATCGTGACCACTTTTGCGTTAATTTTCTTCGGGGGATTCACGCTCAATCTAATGACCCTAGGCGGACTGGCCCTGGGGGTGGGCATGATGGTCGACAGCTCCATCGTCGTGCTCGAAAACATCTTCCGCCGCTGCAGTGAGAATAGCGAAGCGCCGGAGGAAGCATCGGTGGAAGGTGCCAGGGAGGTCGGACTGGCCATTATCGCCAGCACCATAACCACGCTGGTGATTTTTCTGCCGTTGATTTTCGTCCGTGGCGTCTCGGGCATCCTCTTTAAGGAACTGGCGTACGTGATCATCTTTGCGCTGATTTGTTCGCTGACGGTGGCGCTGAGTCTGGTGCCCATGTTAGCATCCAGGCTCCTGACGTCAGGCCAACAGCAGCTCAAGGGGACGGCATCTCGAACAAGCCGCTGGGCCGCTGCTGCCAGTTCCGTCTTTTCGAGTCTTGAAAGCGCTTACCTGGATTTGTTGCGTTGGGTCTTGGGCCATCGCATGGTCACTGTCTTTGCGGCTGCTGCCGTGCTCGGCGCAAGTCTGTTGCTCTTGCCCCTGATCGGCAGTGAATTCTTGGCCCCTAGTGATGAGGGCGAGGTTCGCGTAACCGGTAAGATGGAAATTGGTACCCGCCTTGAGCTGGTCGATCGGCAGACACGCATCATGGAGCAGATCGTTCAACCGGCCGTGCCCGAGGCAGTGGCGTCGGTGGTAAGTGTCGGCGCCCACGGCTGGCGCGCTGACGCGGGCTCAGAGGGTGAAATAAGCATGTCTCTCCTGCCGGCCGCCCAGCGCGAACGCTCCAATGTGGACATCGCCCAAGACCTGCGGCGCCGTTTGCACGGCAGGGTCCCCGGTACGGAGATCCGTGTTCGGGCACCGCAGGGTCAGTTTTTACTGGAACGACTCCTGGGCGGTGACGAGGGGCTGACCATGGAAATACGGGGCCACGAGCTTGCCACGCTCGACGCCCTGGCCGGGAGCGTGGCGAAGTTGATTGTGGATGTGCCGGGCATCACGGACGTTCAGACCAGTCTCGAAGCCGGCACACCCCAGCAGGAAATCCGCGTGAACCGTGACAAAGTCGCCGACCTCGGTCTGAGCGTTCGTGACGTTACCCAGCTCCTGCAAACCGCAGTGGCCGGTTCCAAAGCCGGCGAGTACCGAACAGGAGGCAATTCCTATCGCATTCTGGTGCAGCTCAAGGATGCTGAGAAACGCTCCTTAGACGAAATTCTCAACCTTACGCTAACAACTGCATCTGGTGAAAAGGTAGCGCTGCGCAATGTCGTGACGTCCGAACCGAGCCGCGGTCCGATTCTGATCGACCGCAAGGACCAGCAGCGAAGGGTGACGGTCAGCGCCAACGTCGCAGGACGCGATCTGGGTTCTGTGGCCTTTGACGTGGAGGCTGTGTTGGATCAAATTCCACGCCCCGTCGGTTATGATCTGACGGTCGCCGGAAATTTCGAAGAACAGCAAAAGGCCTTCAGGGAACTGGTCATCTCACTCGTGCTGGCGTTGGTCCTCGTATATATGGTGTTGGCCTGTCAATATGAATCGTTACGGGATCCGCTGGTCGTCATGTTTTCCGTTCCTTTGGCAGCCGTAGGCGTTCTGGTGACATTATTTATTACGAAAACGACGCTGAATGTGCAGTCCTACATCGGCTGCATTATGCTGGGGGGGATTGTGGTCAACAACGCGATTCTCCTGGTGGACCAGGCCGGTCGATTGGTTCACGACGGGATGCGCACACGTGATGCCCTAATCGAGGCCGGTCGTCGCAGATTGCGGCCGATTCTGATGACGACGTTGACCACCATTATCGGCCTGCTGCCACTGGCACTCGGCATCGGCGAAGGATCCGACGCCCAAGCCCCGCTGGCACGGGCGGTTGTCGGAGGCCTCATCGGATCGACACTGATTACGTTGGTACTTATTCCGGCTGTCTATTCATTGTTTCATCCCGACCCGAAATTCGCCACACCCTGAAAGACATCCGACTTTACGATCTCCCCGACTCATCAATGAATCTATCTGCTCCCGGGGCTCCCCGATCGACGTCAATCTCTAAGGTCGGGTGATGTTGTCAGGAATCTCTGTTCTAAGAACTCTCCCAGGCCCTTGATGTCGTTCAATTCGAAGCGAGAAACGCCGAGGTCAAGGGGGATGTCTGATACCAGGGCGACCAGGTGGTCATCGTTCGTGCAAAGGGGCTTTTCATGGACCTGGCTCCGGAAGACTTCTATCTTTGGTTTGGATTCTCTTTTGTACCCTTCTGTTAAGATGATATCCACTTCCTGGAAGTAGTTTGCTGCCAGGCCGTCTATGGTCTCCTCGGTGTCCACATCCCTAATCACGGCTACCTTCGTAGGCGATGAAATGGCCACAATGCGGGCCCCCGCATGTTTATGACGCCAGCTGTCTTTGCCTTCATGGTCTATGTCAAAACCATGGACATCGTGCTTGATCGTTCCAATTCGGTAGCCCCTTGCCGTCAATTCGGACACTAGCTTTTCCAGGAGAGTGGTCTTCCCGGCGTCTGACTTACCCACAATGGAGACAATAGGCGCCATGATGGCCCCCTGTCCCTGGATTACTTTTTTCTGGGGCATCGACCTGCCTAGGAAAGAGGCTTCAAAGGGGTTAAGAGGTTGGACGAGAACTGTCTCACCCTGACTCAAGCGACCCTTATCTGGATCGATGATGATCAGGCCATTAGCACTGGTCATAGCCGAGAAAACCCCGACTTCCGGTCCCGCCAGAGGAAGCACGCTATAGAGAGGGCCTTGGCCCCTGACCAACCCTTGCACTAAATGTTCTATGCCAGGCTTCTTCTTTATCCCTTGTTCCAAAATGGCTTTGATGGGGGATATCCCGCCCGCCTTAACGCCCATAAGTCGCAAGAGAGCCGGCAGAACCAGAGTGTAGAAGGTCACATAGACCGCGCTGGGTGTGCCGGGTAGGCCGAAGACAGGTTTCCTGTCATAAAGACCAAAAAAGGTTCCCTTGCCCGGCAGTATGGACACGGCGGCAAACTGCAAGTCGATCCCCATCTCCTTCATCAATGGTCGAGTAAGATCAGACGACGCATTGGACGAGCCGCCAGTCGTAATGAGAAAATCGCTTGTAAGACCTTCTTCAATATCTTGCCTGAGGGCGTCTTTGTCATTCCTGGAAATTTTTGCGACCCTGACCCTGCCGCCGTATTGCTCGATCATGGCCGACAACATGTGCATGTTACTTGCCACGATCTTGTGACCCGTGGGTCTGTCATCAAGGTCCATGAGTTCATTTCCAATGGCGAGGATGGATACCTCAGGTCTTCTCGTCACAGGCACTTTTCTCATTTGTAAAGCGGCCAGGATACCGAGTACCGCAGGCGAGACAGCCTTTCCCTGCGGAACGATCAGCCCGCCCTTTGTTACATCTTTTCGCTTATTCCAGACATACTGGGAGGGTGGGACGACTTCTTGAACCTCGATGATGCCGGCGGTGTATCGTACGTCTTCTTCTTTGACGACCGCATCTGCCCGAGGAGGGATGGCCCCCCCGGTGAAGATACGGACGGTCTGTCCTGTTTCGATGGGCGCCAGGTCTGCCGTGCTGGGATGGATCTCGCCCACAACGTCCAGCCGAACAGGGTGTTCCCTTGTTGCACTGGCCGTGTCTTTACTGCAGATGGCATAGCCGTCCATGGCGGCGCGCTCGAAGCGGGGAATGTCGGTAGAGGCATAGATATTCTCACCGGCGATGTGGCCCAGGGTCTCTTCCAGAGGAAGTTGGACCGTGTCCAGGGGATACGTGCTGCCTAAGATGAGTTCAAGGGCTTGTTCGCGCGATACGATCTTGTGGCAACCCATCGTCAGTTTTTCTCCTTCAGCATTAGGATATACCAGCGACTCGTTTCGGTCTGCAGCCGTCCTGTCTACCGGGAGTGTTTGGTGCACACCAAGTGGTTTCTGGCCAAAGAAGGCCGTTTATATTAAGAAACGCGAAAATCCTTTAAAAAATCAATAATATAAATCTTTCTGTTTATTGTCAAGAAGAAATATGTCATATAAGGCTTAATGACGGAACGGTCGTTGGGGTTTTGGATTGACTTTTTGGGTACACACTTATATTCGACTTCTTGGGGCCATGGACCATAAAAGGAGGAAATCAGCATGAACCTTACTGCCTTGATTGACAAAATGAAGGCCCATCCTGACTTTCCCAAGGTCGGGATGATCCTGTGTCACGTGGGCGTGGTCCGGGGAACCTCCCGGGATGGGCGCCCCGTTTCTGGTCTGGACCTTACGGTTGACCGTGACGCACTGGCGGCCATTCTTTCTGAACAGAGACAGCGGCCTGGCATTGTGGACATATTGGTCGAGATACAGGAAGGATCACTTAAAGTGGGTGATGAGGTCATGTTCATCGTGGTGGCAGGTGATGTGCGGGATCATGTGATTCCCGTATTGGGGGATACCTTGAATGCCATAAAAAAGCAGGTCACCCGAAAAACAGAACACTTCATATAAGGGAAGAAAGGCAATGCCTACATTCAGCCATCTTGATGAAGAGGGGAGGGTGCGCATGGTAGATGTCTCTCAAAAGCC
>Ga0180433_10010445_pt1 | contig 11174 bp, 12 predicted proteins | sample SS_ome_8_FD_132980 | JGI IMG/M metagenome (GOLD analysis project Ga0180433, IMG submission 132980) | Hypersaline lake sediment archaeal communities from the Salton Sea, California, USA - SS_1_D_1 metaG | ecosystem: Environmental > Aquatic > Non-marine Saline and Alkaline > Hypersaline >... | reverse complement strand
CTTCTTCTCCAGAATAAATGTACTCTCCATCAGTAGTTACTGCATAGCATGTTGCATTTTTCCCCACTGCTTTTAATAGAATGTTTCCAGTTCCAGTGATATCATAAACTCCTAATCCAGAATCCCCCATTGCAACTATGTAAAATCCTTCTAAGTAGGCAGGGGTAGATTGATAATCATATGCGGTATCGGTATCAAGTTCAACGAAATCTATTCCACTACTCATCTTCTCCATCCTCCTCTAATTCTAATTGCCATTCATAATAAAGTGGCTTGTCACTAATTTTTTTCCATCCGAAACTTCTTATCTTGTATGATGTATTAAGTGAGCATGGGTTTAATCCATCAATCTCTATAGAACCACCATTCAGTCCCATCTCTCTAATGCAGAGAACTCTATCACATGCACCACTACCATATTCTGCACCTTCAAGCACAGTTGTTTTTTGCTGCCGTGAAAGTGAGTATACCTCTCTTGTCCCATTCCAAAAGTTTATCATGTTTATATTTCTTTGGTGATTTCTTGATGCAACTCTCGGTTTAGTAAGAGTGCACTCTTCTGATTCTGGTTGATAGGATATGATAGCATAAAGCTGCGTTGTTCGTATCTGTGGGTTTACTGCTCCTAGATAATCAACTACGATGTGAATATTTTTACTCATCACATGTGGAGTACTTATAAATAGGTTATCAGAGAAATCATGAAATAAAGCACCAGCAGATAAACTATTAATATCACTCCATGTCCAAGCCATACCTGTATTTGGATTATTTGTATATGAAAATGACTTTGTAGTATATCCACCACTATTATAATAAAGGTTGAAATTTATTCCATTGTATTCCGTTCCACCCACTTTGAATAGCAGGTTTGCTACTGGTGTTTCATTAGAATAATTACAAAAATAACAGCCACCAAACCCGTATCTACAGAAATACGAGGAATAAGGTTTTCCTACATCAGTATTTAAATCAGCAAATAATGTAACTTTAGTTATGACTGCAGTGGGGTCTGTTATTGGAGAATCTTCAAATGTTAGAATACATTTTTCATCTCCATCTGAAATCCCATCTCCACAGCCACCAGCCTGCCAATAATCAGTGTACCAATAATCTGAACCACTTACTACATCTCCCATAGTATCTACACCATTATCTTGTAATGTTAATTGAGCAGACACGGCATTTACCGTTGGACTACTACATTCAACGCCAATTTGAAGAATATCCAAGTCACTCCACGTCCATCTATTCCCCGTCATTGGATTTGTTTGTAAGGTATATGAATAATCTTTATATGAAGTAACAAGGTCTATATCTGAAGATTTATCTGTATATGTACATGTACTATCTGAAACTAGTATCTTATATATACCATTTATTGATTGTGAATAGAGTGCTGATTTTGCCCTTGCATATATCTTCACATATAATATAGTACCAGTTGAAATTGATGGTGATTCCATAGTATATAAATCTTGTACTGCAACAGTAGAAGCACTATAGACATATGTAGCATCGTCATCTGGAGATAGAGAATTATCATCAACTGTTAGATAATTACTCGCTTCTCCAAAGGGTGTTAATTGTGTTATACACCCACTGCCATCAGGATAAATGATAGTAGTTTTTGGATTAGGTGTTTGCGTTATTGTAAAATCAGCCATATCTAAATCCCCAAGAACGGAATTGTAATCTTTAAATCTTCCCACGTTGAATCATTGCTATGCCATAAATTAACATTTGTACAAGCAGATTCTTCACAGTCAATACAATTAACTGAAGAAGAACAGGTAGATTCAACCTTAACATATATCCTATCCTTCTCACTCAACTCTGCTTTATTCCATGCATCAATCCAGAATGGAAGAACTATCTCATCCCCAATACTGTATGTCGCATTCCAAGCAAGTGTCTTATCTACTGTTACCCACCCAGTAGTGAAGAGTTCATTATCTGTTGCATCTTCATTTATCTTACATACAGATACACGGTAAGCACATAAGTAAGCTGTTGCACTGCTACTTCCGAATGTAACATGTCCCTCTATAACACCTTCTATAAAGTAAGTTTTCTTTATATGATGTGGATAGAGAAATGAATGTGGGGAATCAGATGCAGTGCTTGTATCCGTACAGTCTGTTCCATCACTTATATAATCCTTAACTAATAATTTATGGTGGTTACTAAATGTACCAAAATTTATGCTCCAATCATTCGTATGAATACCATAGAAGGTTTCATACATTCTCATACTATCTCCTGCCATTATCTCATCACTCCTCCTTTGTAATTTGTTTGTCCGCCAGCAGAGTTATTCCACCCCTGCATTGGGATAAATTCAATCGCTATTCTACTTGTATCAGATAGAGAATAAATTGTGTAACTACTTCCAGGTGCATATGTATATAATTGTATATAATCTCCTTTTGTGAGATATAAGAAATACGTTATACTTTGGCTATAGTACCCTGCTTGATTATATGATACTCCACCATCTGCAACAGAACTCCCAGTAACAGCAGTGCCATTTTTAAATATCTGTGAAACTACTACTGATGATTCTTCATCGCTATCTAGGAAGGAACAATTAAATGTTATTTTATATATTCCGTTTATTGTATTTCCACAATAAATTCTATTAGTATCAGCAGTGTAAGTAAAATCAGATGTTTTTATTTCAATTGTATCCCATACATGGAATGCTCCAGCAGAAGTAAATGTTTGATTACCACTGGCATCATATAAAAATATTAGGGGGGTTGCAGTTTTTAAATTTTTTTCTTGCTCGTTATATCTAGTCATCTTACCGCATCCTATATTTACTTTTCCCGCTCTTTCTATCTATGAGTGCACCTTCTACAGCTTTTCCAACTTGAGATGCTATACTACCTGCATTTATATCAGTTATCGTATTACCTGTTACACTAACATTTACAATAACTGGTGGTGAACTTGTGTTTTGATTCCTTGGAACAACAGCCTCTCCTTTATGTAGGTGATAGAGACCTTCGCTTCCGATATAATTTGTTCCTCTTGCAAGTCCAAATCTATTTTTAACACGAGAGAAGGCATCTTTTACCACGGGGGGCATGCCTGGGTTATTGATTACCTTATCAGCGGCTTGTCCTATTGTTGTTTTTATTACTGTTCCAGCAGTGGGATTAGTCTCTCCAATTTTTCCTGCCTCTATATCACGTAATTTTTGATAAAATGATATTAAATCTTGAACCTCTAAACTTTCTTCACCGAGCAACGCCTTTTGAATATCAATATGTACCTCCATTGCGGTTTCCATTTCTCCAAATAGGGCAGTTATATTTGCGTAATATCCTTCCCATGCTTCTTCCTTACCAAGAATAGTTGCTCTAAGGTCTGCTATATCTTGTGCCCTTGTATCTTTAGTTGTCCATAAAAGATGCTCTTGGTCTCTCATGGCATCCTCTATCAATTTCTTCGCTTCTTCATAGGCAGTATTTTGAGCAGCCCCACTTTCATTTAGTGCATTTCTCTCTGCTTCAAGTTGTTTCTCCGCTTCTTCAATTTGTAATTCTGTTCTTTCAATAGAGAGTTGTTTAAGCATTCTTTGCTCTGCTCTCGTATTTCCTCTCCTTCTCATCATACCGAGTAACTGTAATTTTTTAATTGCAATAGCATTTTCTGCAAGTGCAAAGTTAAATTCATTTTGTGCCTTAGTAGCTTCTTTTACACTCTCTTCATATCCCTGCACCGTTTCAACGGCGGCTTGTAATTCAGCACTATACCATTCATATCCTTGTGCAGCGAGTTCAGCAGCATATCCACTATCTTCCATTGCAAGTGAAAGCCAGTGACTCATTTCTTCATTTACTTTACTTACCTCTGCAACTTTTAATTGCTGTCCAAGAGTACCATCATACATATCCCCTACTTTTCCTATTTCACTTTGTAAGGTTTTCATTGTATCAATAATTGTATCTATCTTTGTAGAGAGGTTTTCTACCGTTTGCCCTGCAGTATCGTTTGCAGCCTTAAAATAATTTAATGCCTCTTCAGTCTCTAATATTCTACCTTGCCAGTCTGTAAAATCAGCAAGAACATTATTAATTTGAGTATCAGTAATATTCGCTGCACCGCCAGCTTCAACAATTGCTTTGTTTACCGTTGAAAAAACTTCTCTAGCAGTATCTTGGTCTAAGTCACTTAGTGCAGCATTTGCCCCTGCCATATCTCCAACCTGCAATTTTTGCATTGCTTGTATTGCCAATCCAGCTTCTATTGCCTTTTGTTTTTGTACATCTAAAAGACTTGATAGTGTATCGTATTCTGAAAAATCTACTTTTTCTCCACCCATCATAAGGTCAAAGATTGGTGTCTTTGCAGCATATTTTTCAGGGTTCATTATTCTATCTGTTTCTTCTGCCATATAATCAGCAACGGCTTCGGAAGCTTGCTTATTTGCATCCATAGTATCTACAATTGCTCCACCTATGCCAAGAGATAAGGCATTGAGAGCAGAAGCCCATATATCGGGATTATCTGTTGTATTAAACATTTGTGTCCACTGATTTACAAAACTTGCAGCAAAAGTTTCCCACTTAATTCCTAACTGTTCTATTCCATATGTACCTTCACCAGCGACACGCTTCATCTCCTCTCTGTATTGAGTAAGAATATTTCTCGTCATATCTACAGTAGAAGCAATTTTATTAAACGCAACATCAGTAGCACCACCAGCATTCTCCATAAGTTCTAAATCTTTAGAAAATTCATACGCTTCATCACCAGCGAGAACCATAGCAACCCTGTAAGAACGCATGTTTGGAATAATCTCTGCAATCTTTGCGGCATTATTTCCAGTTGCGGCTGCTAACTTTTGCAAAAATCCCTCTAGCCCATCTGCCTGTAATGAAGCAAGTGAAAGGTCTAATCCAAGTAGATTTGCAGCATCCGCCGCTTGCTGACTTGGTTTTATAATGTTTTGAATCGTAAGAGCAAGACCACGAGCCACCATATCAACGTGCTGTCCCTGTCTTGTTGCAGAAGAAATTGATGCAGCTAACTCTTCAAAGGATATCCCCGCCTGTGCAGCAATTGGAGTAACATAACCAAGAGCATTCGCTAAATCTTCATAACGGAATTTACCTCTTATAACTGCTTGAAACATAACATCAGATACATTTGCCATTTGTGCAGCACTGTATCCATAAGCATTCATAACAGATGTAAGAACATCAACAGAAGTTGAAACATCAGTAAGACCAGCAGTAGCAGCCTTGGCAGCAGTATTTAAAAGGTTAAGTGAATCTTCAACTGGTACAGCAGCAGATAAAATACTATATAATCCATCCGCAAGGTCAGTTGCACTTTTACCATATTCAAGTGATAAGGCTCGAACACCAGCAGAGAGTTCTTGTGTCGTATTTACTAAATCTGAAGACACAATAGTACTTACTTCTGCCATACTAAGTTCAAACTCTCTAAATGCAGTAGCAGATTCCGACACTGTCTTCTTAATTTGTTGAAATGCCATCATAATTAACTGCATTGTGGCTCTTATAGCAAAACCTTTAACTATAGCTCTACCCAATCCTTGAGTGAATGCATCAGTACTTTTTGTAGCTTTATCAGCACTGCCAGACATCTTTGTAATTGCCCTTGATGTTTGACCCATTAAAGTTGCTGTTTTACTTAAATTTTTATTTCCACTAATTAAACCAGCAGCCATACCTTGATTTAATTTTACAGCAAGTGTGGCAGCTTGTGAATTAAATGTACCGAGATTTACACTGGCGGCTTTTGCACCAAGCCCAAGATTATACATCTCCTTTGTTGTAACTTTTAGATTTGTAGAAATCTTCCTAAGATTAGGTGTAACGCCGTCCTTTAAATGCACTCCCCATGTTATTTCACTCATATATATCCTTCATCCTTTGTATCATATCTTTGTTACTCTGCGGTACTTTATTATGTACTGCTGCTTTATTAGAAATACGTTCATTCCTTAATTTAGCACTGTTTAAAACATTAAGAAAATCCCAGTAACACATTGCAAGTATGTCGGCATAATTACCGACTTCTAAATATAAAAAATTAATTGTATTGATGAAGTTCTCTACTTCTTCTGCCCAGTAGATTTTTTTACTTTCTTTTGGGGCTTCTCCTGCCCCTCCTGAAAATATATTCCTTCTTTCCCTGCGTTATACACTTCATTGAATAGAAGAATCAAATCTTCCGGATGGAGTTCCCTTATATCATCAATACTTACGTCACTATCAACTTGTTTCAAAGTTTGATATATGACATAAAAATTAAACTCATCATTTCTTTCTTCATCGGACATATTTTTGCATTCCTCATTCAGTTGAGCAAGTGCAGCTTTATGTTTTCCGACTGTCCACTTTGGCATTACGAATGGTTTCCCATCGTTTACGAATTTTAAACTATATTTTTTCATTTTATCTATCTCCTTTAAATAAAATATTTAGGGGGATAAGCCCCCAATCTTCATTAGACTGTGCTTACAATGTTTGTACACGCTGACGGAACACAAGTAAAACTTGCACTCTCCATCATTGCTTCGCCACTTACATTGATATCTACTTCTGAATTATCCCAGTTACAGCCAGGCAGAGTGAGTTTAACCGCACCTGCACCACCCATATTAACTGTTATAATAAAGTCAGTCATAGCGATTGCTTCTCCGAAGTGCATACCACCACCACCATCTAAAGTAATATCCACTGTTCCACTAACATCCATTGTTCCCTCTACAAGATAACTCTTATAAAGTGAATCATGGTCTGTATATCCAGTGAGTTGATGGTCGATAGTTATATCAATGCTGTTTGTGATGTACGCAATCTTACTTCCTGTTGGATTGAACCCACCTGTTTTTGTGATGCTACCTGCAACATTAAATTGCATGATTGCTCCTGCCAATGCTGTCGGTTCTACTCCAGTAGCCGATGTAGATGTCGTGACTGATTTACCTTCGTAGTCAATTGTGACTGTATAAGGTTCATTTTTTGAGCCAGCAATTTTTACACTACTTGGTTTAAATCCAACTCCATAGTAGTATGTTGCATTATCTCCACCAGTACAGGTGTTTGCACCGAAACAGAAGGCAAGCGATTGTAGAGTACAGCATGAACTTCTATCTACGCAATCATCAATCATCGTATCTCCAATTTGTGGATTATACTCAATTGAGATAACGGGTTCGTTCGTCTGTGATATCCTTTCAATTATAACGGCACTTTCGATACTACGCATATCTTTGCCCTTATCACCAGTTCCAACTTTTATATCTTGGATATATTTTGAAATCGGTAATGTAGAACCAGATGCTCCGCCACCATATGTGGCTTCTACCCAGTACCATGCCTTTCCTTGAAAAGGATGTCCTATATCTGATACTGCCATTTATTTTCCTCCTTTCTTTTCTAGTCATAGTATATGCAATATATTTCTATAACATACTGATACACTACTTGTTTTTCTGTTGTGTTTCTAAGCAGTCTTACGCCCCGAACATTTACGAAACTGCTATCCCCAAATGAGCATGTTTCCTGGTATGACCTTACCTTATCCAATACTTCATCTAAAACAGCCTTTCCGAATCCTGTGGCATCATATTCATCGGATACGGTGAAATAGAATCCTATATCGAGGTAAGCCTCTTGTTTTCGAGTCGTTGCACCTATATCATGTGGGTCGTAATCCACTTGCATTAGATTTACGTCTATCAGAGGGAGTGAAGGCAAGTCCTTGCTTAAACTCTCTTCAGATAGATAGATTGGTATGTCGTAATTTATTCCCTCATAAGAAATAGAGAGAACATACTGCTCATCCCAATTATCGGGATTCACAGCCTTTGATGTTCCAATTGTAGAACGGATTAATTCTCTTGGGTCATAACTTGTATGGCTCATATTCCATCTACTCTCGGTATTGAAATCTTCTTCATTGTGTCCTTGTATTTCTTTAGCATACGGTTTGGATTAGCAAGTATGATTGGCTTATTACTGCCAAGGTCTGATAATGTTGCTTTATCCAATTCATTAAATCGTAGTATAATTTCGTGTGCCGTTAAATACACAACTGCCTTTTTAAATAATTCTTCCTTATATGTTGGACTCTTGACTCTATATATGAGCCAGTAGTCACATGAAGTGTCAGAAGTTAAAGCATTTCCATCTTTATCTGCTACAGAAAGAAGTCCAGTTGCAGGGGTAGTTATTGTAACGGTGAGGGAATATTGGTCATGGTCTGTATCCTCGTAATACCCCAGAATCGCAACTTCGTCACATGCAAGATGGTCATCAACGAGATTATCCTCATAGGCATAGAAAGCTTTATTACTTCCGTTAATAAGATGTGCAGAGTCCACTCTGAATTTTTCCCACAACTTAGTAACGAACACTTTTTCTCTTGCTTCTAAATATGCGTTCCACGCTACTATTGCTATATCTCTATCATCTATATCATTACTTTGCTTTATTCCTGTTACGCTTCTCACTTGTTGTGCTATGTTCCACGGAAGGATATAAAAACTGTTCTCGAACTTATAGGTGTTTCCCTCATATGTTGCAGTGATGGATACTGTGTATTCTCCATATGTTGCAGATGATGGGATGTCCCATGTTCCTTCATATCTCCCACTGGTTGATGTCGTGACCAGAGATGTTGATTGACTTCCTGTGTCACATGGGTAAGTGATAAGCATTGTTCCTGTTGTTAAAGTTGCAGCAGCACCTTCTTCTCTAAACTTAGCGTCAAAGAGGTAGGTCTCTCCTTGCTGCATAATACCTATATCATTTTCTAACATCTCTAATCTTGCCATTTAATCACAACCTATGTTTCCATTTATAAACTGTTAATACTGATTTATAGATTTCGAATAGTTCCATGAGTTCATCCCATGTCTTTTCTTTTACCTTTATTTGCCCATTTCTAAATTGAGCTATGAAAGCACCATCGACTTTTATGCCAGTTAATTTCCAGAAGGCGTAACAGTATGCAGCGAGTTGCAGCCAGTAGTCTTCATAGATATCCCTGCTTGTCTTCCAATCTCCAATAACAAGAGCATCTTTAAACCCTCTATCATGTCCACGAACACAGTAGGGTTTCCAAGTAGTATATCTACCTATATAATCTGCTGTACCAGCATATCCAAGTTCATCATTCCATAATCTTTGCTCAAGAGAATCAAAGTCTAACTCTGTGTTATATTTGAATATCTTAAACATCTTTATATCTTCTTGGATTTCCTTTCCTTTTAAATCCGCTTCTGTTGGAACATAGTCACCTTTTAAGATGTGCTCAAATATAGAGTGAACCCTTGTTCCAAGAACTTGTCTCGCTTTTGTGATTGCTTCAGCCTTTTTCTTCCCAACAGCTTGATACCATGAGAAGAGTCCATCTTTTGCAATGATTGATAATGTACTTGTGACACGACAGTAGGGCTTCCCATTAATCGTGTATATTCTTCCAGTTACATCACTTATTTCAGCCTTTGGTATTGTCCAAGACTTCTTCATCTTAATCCAACCACTCATAGACTTCTTCGTACATTCCACTTGCGAGTAGTTTTTCTATAGCCTCTATATCTTCCTCATCTATGAGAACGATATGTGCCTTTCCCTTTTCTTGAAAGTATCTATATATCATTTTTATTTCCTCTCGGAATTATGTGTCTGAAAAAGGGGGCTTAAACCCCTGCTCAGACCGTTGTGTCGGGGGGAGATGTTACTCTCAAATTAACCATGACCCTTTCGAGCTTTCCTTCTTTTTAACATTCTCCTTCTCATACAACCTGCACATGCCATATCTTTTCACCTTCTCAGGTTTAAAAAATAAAAGAAAGGGGATTACCCTTCCCCTGCTTATCCACTGATTTGGACGTGACCGATAGCAGCTGTATCAAGTTCAGCAGTTCCGAAGAATGCCCACATTGCATAGGTTGTACTGTTACAGTCTATGTTACGGTCAGATTCCAAAGTTGGATGCTTACCGAACACTGCACCGACAGCACGAGAACTATCAATGATTATAGCAACTTCCTCGTTACCGCCTGCATCACCCTCAGTACAAGTATTGGCACTGTTGTACTCAATAACAGAGACACCGAGAATGGATTTCAGCTTACCATTGTTATCCATAACAACAGGTTCTAAGAACACTGGAGATACACCACTGAAAGCTCGGAACATACGGGCAATCGTTGGGTGGATAATAATGTAATCAGGGTCGTAGTTTGCAACACGCATTTGCGTAATAACATCATCAATTGCATTATAAAGTGCAACGAGAACGCTATCAGAGCAACAGCTACCACTTAATGATGGAGTACAATCCCATGCAGTTGAAGCAATGCTTGATGTGTAACCAGGCGTTGCGGTTTCAAGTTGTGCATAGATAAGACTATCAAAGTAGTTAGCCCATGTTTTACCAAGTGCAAACAACATTTTGCTACGGTACTCTTCACCGACATCCCAAACATCCTCTTCACAAATTTCGGTTGAAATACCGTATTGCTCAAGAGTGACATTATAACTTGTCAATGCAGCAGATGAACAGGAAATACACTCACAAGCAGCAACATTTGATGGGTTACCAAATTTGCCAATTGCTCGAATAGTCACATCAAGACCAGCACCCTTTTGGATATCCAATCCCTTAACTGCAACTTTCATGAGTTTTGATTCCTCATACATACCTGTCCAAATCATTCGTGCATACGTTTCATTAGGACTCCAAGAACTAACAGTCGTATCACAACCACTATCAGAATTGGTAAAATCCCAAGTATCCCTGCCAAGAGACTCATAGGTATGGTATTTAGGAACTTCCTTTTTAAACCACTCTGCATATTCATTCACTTTCACTGCCTTTGAAGTACCAAGGTCTGCGTTCACAGAGATTTTAGCACCACTATCCTCTTTATGAACAGAGTTCTTATATTCTTCTATAATCTTTTGTTTAAATTCTTCTTGCTCTTGAGCCTTTTGAGCTTCATCTTCAGCCAGGAGTTCAGCCGCTAACTTGGCTTTTACTCGACTTGCTTTCAATGCTTCAAGCTCCTCAAGAGACATTTCGTCATAGTTGGTCATTTATTTTTCCTCCTTTGTGTTGGCTTTTAGCCATTTTATTATCTCTTCTCTTTTTATGTTTTCTTCCTCATTCACTTTCGG
>Ga0180433_10010443_pt1 | contig 11176 bp, 14 predicted proteins | sample SS_ome_8_FD_132980 | JGI IMG/M metagenome (GOLD analysis project Ga0180433, IMG submission 132980) | Hypersaline lake sediment archaeal communities from the Salton Sea, California, USA - SS_1_D_1 metaG | ecosystem: Environmental > Aquatic > Non-marine Saline and Alkaline > Hypersaline >... | reverse complement strand
GAATTAAGGATTATGAAGAGGTAATTTTTTTATTAGAAAAAGAGGATGAAGAGATAATAGATATTATTTCATCATGGTATTTATCAGTGATAAAATATAAAAAGAGATATAAAATCAAAGAGACAATTGTTGAAAAATTAATGAAGGATTAATTTTCCTTTTGAAAAATCCAACCTTTATTGGTAACTGACCAGATGCCCATATTACCAGTTTTATCGTAGATAACTCCTTTCCCATACTGAGGGTGTTCAGAGGTAGGTATTAAGAATGCTTTATTATCTTGGAAATAAAACTTTTGAATAATATTTTTATCTGTTTTAAGTTCTTCTTTTGGTTCTTCTAAGACTTCAAAGGTTTCATTTGAAGGTTTTAAAACATCTAAAACGTAAGTTTTAGCGGATAAGGGAAAAGACCAACAATTTGATTTTTTTAAGAAAATACCTTCATTATCTCTTAATTTCTTTTTTCTATTTTTAGATAATGTATCAGGGGTTTTAAGATAAATATTTTCATCTTTGATGAAATATTTAAATTGTTCATTATCTAAATCTAGTTTATTTTCAGAGATATCTAAAGATATTTCAATTAGGTTTTCTGAAACTTTTGGAGAAAGATTTTCTAAAAGTTTAGGAGATAAATTTTCATTAGAATGTTTAGGAGAAATGATTAGTTGAAAATTATTTTGATATTGATTAATAAATTCAAAATAATTAGCACAACCAATCTTTTCTAAAACATATTTCTGAAAATCATCTGATAAACATTTGAAATCAAAATTTATTTCCATATATTTAAAATTACATTTTTTTTATATTCAATAAAATATGATTAAAGAAGCTTTAACCAATGGTTTATCCTGCGCGATTCAATCTAATACCAATGAAGGTATGAACGGAACATTTTATAATAATAATGGTGCTAATGCTTTAGCAGCTTTTATTGTTTTAATTATTTATATCATTATTATTTTATTTATTGGAAAATTTCTTTGGAATGAGGTTTTATGTAGATTATTAAGCATTGCTAAACCCGCTGATAATATTTGGCAAATCTTAGGTTTAGCTATTTTATTAAATCTTTTATATCTTTCATAAATACGGTTAAGAAATTAAAAGTTTTTATTTGTTTAAGTATGAAAAAACCATCAGAGATTATTCCTAAATTTATCATCTCTTTAAGAGGTAATCAAGAACGTGTTGATTACATCGATAAGGAAGTTTTACCAAAAATTCAAAGTGGAATTGTAATGAGTGCGGTAGATTATCAACAAGATAATTTAGACAAAAAATTATCTGAAAATAATCTTAAAATTGCAACTACATTTTTTGATGTTGGAAGGGTTGGGCAATTAGCTTGCTTTTTATCACACTTTGAAGTTTGGAATTTAATGGTAGAAAAAAATATAGATGTCGCTCTAGTTTTAGAAGATGATGTTAAGATTTATAAAAATTTTAACAAAGTTTTCGATAAAATTTATGATAATTTACCAGTTAAATTTGATTATGTACATCTTTTTGTTCATCCTGAAAAACAAAAACTTGAATATTTAGACGGTAAAGACGGAGATATCATCCCCGCTGAAGATAACTTTGGAACTGTTGCTTATTTAATTTCTTTAAGAGGTGCTAGAAAATTAGTTAAATTAACTAGACTTTTAAAAATACAAGCACCAGTAGATAGATTTATCAATTTTTGTATAGAGCATAATTTTATGAAGGCATTTATGGTAAAGAAACCATTTTTAATAACTCAAGGTGAAATACTTCCTAATAAATCTGTTTATCCCAATAGTTATAAAAGTACGATTTGGTATTCACCTTTATTAAAAGATAGTAAAATTTCAAGTATTAATTTATCACCTCCTGGTTTAAATGAAGATGATTTAAATAATTATGAAAATAAAACTCCTGGTAAAAAGGAAGAAATTGTAATGGTAAATGAACCTGTATTAAATTTAAATAATCAAGGACCAGTTATTATAGATGAAGAAAAATCTTTTGAAGAACAATTAAAAGAATTAGATGAAGAAAATAATGAAGATGAACAAGAAGAACAACAAGAAAATAAACAAGAAAACCAGGAAGAAAAACAGGAAGATGTACAAGAAGAAAATCAAGAAGAAAAACAGGAAGATGTACAAGAAGAAAATCAAGAAGAAAAACAGGAAAATGCACAAGAAGAAAACCAGGAAGAAAATCAAGAAAATGTTGAAAATTTAGATGAAGAAGATGACAATATTATTAAAAATATTGTTGAAAGATTAAAAGATAGTGAAGAAGAAAATTTAGTTCAATAATTTTATATAAAAATAATTTTTATATAAATGGACGAATATTTTTATAAAACATTAATGATAATAATTTTAGGTTCAAGTTATTATCTTTATAGACTTTACAAAATGCCGAATTGTTTAATGCGTGTAGACTCTAATAATGTTAAAAAATTATGTTTAGGTTCAATACCTGCTGGATTAATAGGTCCTATTAAAAGTGTTTATTTAGCTTTAAAATATCAAGGTATTAGTAATGCAATTTATGTTTTTAAGGAATTATTTTTATCAAAAGATAATCCTATTTTAATTTTTTTGGTTTTGTCTTCCTTTGCTTTTCTTATTTAAAACATAATCTCCAAACATATTATTAAATTTAATTAAACCTAATGTCATAGTTCCAACAGCAGTTCCAAGAGGATAAACCATAGACATTATACTACCACCGGATTGAATTTGATGTTCATCACATAAAATATTTTCATGTGATTTTTTTTGACATTTTTTTCCATTATCTAAAACATAAGAACATTTCATTTATTTTATAAAACAAAATATTTTTGACCATCACAAACTAAATTTAAATAATTTCCCATTTTAGTTAATGATTTTTCTAAAACTGTTCCAAACTTATGATTGTTTTCTATTAAAATTTTAAAATTTTGATTACAAGTGTTTAAAATAGTTATTCTTTTACCCATAAATTCTTTTTTAGGTTCAGGTAATATTACCTTTAAACTATTACTCATCCTTAAAAATATCATTAAATGGTCTGTTTTTAATAAACTTTCACTAAGATTAATGTTTTTATTCATTCCCCATTCTAAAACATTTCCTAAACTTTCCTCTTCACTCCCTAATTCATTATTCTCTTCTTTATTCTCTTCTTCCTCATTCTCCTCTTTCATCTCTTCTTCATTATTTTCTTCAGGAATTTCTACTTCATTCTTTTCTTTCATCTCCTCTATCACCTTTCTTACCATTGAAACAAGCATCTCCTCATCTAAAACTGCATTTTCTCCTTGTTCACCTTTTTCACCTTGTTCTCCTTTTTCACCTTGTTCTCCTTTCTCACCTTGTACACCTTGTTCTCCTTTCTCTCCCTGTTCTCCTTTCTCACCTTGTACACCTTGTTCTCCTTTAAGTTGATTTTCCATTTCAAGGATTATTTCTTTGATTTGGAAGCTTAATTCTTGGGAAGTATTTTTAATTTTTTGTTCTTTAGATTTTCTTTCAGTTAATTCCTGTAATTTAATTTCTAAATCTTCTGAGATTTTAGAAGAAAATCTTCTTTTGTATTCTTCTAAATCAGTGAATTGTTGTAAAATAAACTTATAAAGTTCTTGTTCTTTTCTTTTGATTTTTTTTAATTCTTGATTAAGGTCATTTTTGGTAACGACATCCATAATGTTAAGTCTAAAAAAAATATTTTCTTTAGACTTAAAAAAGTTTAAATTTAAATAAACATGGAAACCAAATGGTTATTAATTGCATTTGCAATTTTAGTAATATTATTAATTGTTTATAAATTTAGACATAAAATCTTTCCTGGTTATTTCAAAAAAAGTGAAGAACAGGTACCTTTACTAAATGAAAATCATAATCCAAGAAAAGAAAATATAGTTGAAAATTACCAAGAACCTCAAGAAGATTACGTAATGTTAAATATTGTAGTTAGTCCAGAAGAAAATAAAGAAATTGATTTAGGTAATATTTATGTTAAACTTTATGATGAAATTGTTCCAAGAACATGCGACAATTTTAAATCTTTATCTAAAATTGAATTTAAAAACTGTAAAATCCACAGATTAATCCCTGGTTTTATGGTTCAAACTGGTGATTATGAAAATGGTGATGGAACTGGTGGAACTAGTATTTTTGGTAAAAAATTCCCAGATGAAAATTTACAAGGTAAACATGATAGGAGAGGATTATTAAGTATGGCTAATGCGGGACCAGATACAAATGGATCACAATTTTTTATTACATTTGGTCCAGCACCCCATTTAGATGGTAAACATGTTGTTTTTGGAGAAGTAATTAAAGGAATGGATGTTTTAGATAAATTAGAACAAATACCTACGGATTCAAATGATGAACCTAAAGATTTACTTTATATTAAAGAAACAAGAATAACAAATAGATTAGATTGAAGTTATTTTATTAAAATATTTGTTTTCGTTAAAAGAAGAAAATTGGATGATGGAATCACCGGTTAAAGCAATTTTTTTAATAATATCTTGATTATTTTCGCAGATAAAACCAAGTTTGTTTTTATTTGAACAAAAATTTTTAAAATCTAAACAAAGTTTTTGACGGAATTCGTTAGAGAAAAGATGAGTTGGATAATCTAAAATATAAATATCACCGTCTTTTAAATAAAAAAGGAAAAAAGAAAACATTTGTTTTTCAGTTTCAGTTAACTCTTTAATTTTTTTGTTTTCAATCTTTTGAATTAAAAAGAAATTGTGATATTTAAAAAATAAATCTTGTTCTCCTAAATTATTTAAAATAATAAATTCATTAATAGTTCCTTCAAATTTAGGTGTAATAGTTTGGGGTTTATAAACAATATGATAATTTAAAAAAGATAAATCTTCTGGTTTGTCATAAGGTTCTTCTAAACCTGTTAAACATTTGAAATATAAACTTTTACCGGTTTCAGAATTTCCTGAAACAAAATTTAATGTTCCAAGTTGAAAATTATTTGATTTAAAGTAAAAATTCTTAGAATTTTTAGAAAGATAAAAAGTGGGGAAATGATAACAATTAGTTAATTCTTCTGTTTGATTATTTGAGAGTGAAACTTCCATTTCAAATATAATTTTTATTCTAAAAATTTCTTAAAATTCTATTTTTTTAAACCTCTAAACTTTCACTAAACCTTAAAATATCAACATCCAAATTTATCCCATAATTATTATTATTATCCAATTTCCTCAAAATCTTATAAAATAATTTATTCTTCTTCTCATAACTCCAATAACTCCCCATCTTAACCATAAACCTTAACGTATTCTTAATCGCCTTATTACTCGCCTTATGTTTAGCATGAATGGAACAATAACCATACCTTAATGGATTTCCATTATAAACACAATATTTATGCCTACAAGACTCAATCTCCCCTATCCATGTTAAATGTCCATTATATAAATAACTATAATCCCTTGAATTCACATTATAAAATGGTTGTTCTTCCTGACAATTTGGACAATTAATATTACAATTAAATGGAATAATAATCTCACTATCTTTCTCAAAAATAAAATACTTCTCTAAATGTTCCTTCCAACAATTAAAATGGAAATTACATCCACAACTCATTAAACTTACATTGTCCATATCACTTTTTTCTTGAGAAATTTCTTTTTGACACAAAGAACAAGTCGTAAATTCTTTTTCAAAAATTTGATTAATAAATTCTTCTGTTAAATCATTTCTACATAAAGGACATTTCTTTTCATTTTGAGAATTAATTAATCTCTTTAAACAATCCTTATGTAAACAATGATGACATTCTAATTTAATCCGATTATTATTATAATCTTCTAAACAAATACTACAAATATCATCATCAACATCAGAATTATTCATGATTTTAGTCATTTTTTTCATCATAAATTTTAATTTTTTTTTTAATCATTTTTTTTCATTATTTAATGAAAAAAAAATTTTTAAAAATTTAAGGATTAAAATCGTATTCTGTTTGAAATAATTCTTGAAAATATTTATGCTTTAAAGTATCTTTGGCATTTATTCTTTTTAAAGGATTAATTTCTAACATTTTTTCAAGTAAATCTATTGCATCATCAAAATCTTTATAAATATTAACATTAGGTTCTCGCTGATTATATTTTTTTAAAGGTGTCGGATTTTTATTTTTTACATTTTCAATAAAATTATATTTTTCTTTAATTTTAAAGAAATCTAAAAATTCATCAAATTTATCAGTTCCAGTCATTTTACAAATATTTTCTAATGTTACTATATCTTCTTCCGGAGGCCAAAAAGGAAACTTTTGAAATAACATCTCCGCAAACATCACTCCAACCGCCCAAACATGTATTCCATAATCAAATCCTTTAATTCCTATTAATTGTTCAGGTGCTTTAAAATTTCTAGTTCCTATTTTAGTACAAAAGTTTCTAAAGGGTAAATAAAAATCTGATATCCCAAAATCTATAATGTAAAAATCTGTGCAAGATTTCACTAATAAATTTCCAGGCTTTAAATCCCGATGTATAATTCCTTTGGCATGTAATTTATCAATTGTTTCTAAAAATTTATACATAAAAACTTTTATTTCTATTCTAGAAAATTTATAAAAAACTGCTCTCGTTTGTTCAACTTTTAAATAAGGAAAAACTAAATAATAAACATCACTATTTTTGAAAAAATCTATTAATGGAACAACATGTTTTATGCCTTTGGAAACTGTTAAAATATTAACTTCTCTAATTAATTTACTTAAATTAGCGGTTTTTAATTCTTTAATAATAATTTCTTTTCCAGTATCATTATCAACCCCTTTATAAACACTAGAAGCACCACCTTTCCCGACTTTTTCAAGAGCTTCATAATTTTTGGTATTATTAGAAACATTATCTCTAAAACTTCGATGATATAAAACTTCCTTAGAATATTTATTTGAAGCATACCGATATTTATTTTGTTTTGGAATAATAAATTGTTCTTTTTTATCTACTTGAAAATTAAAAGACATTATTTTTTATTAATAAAATAATCATTGATATTTTCTTTAATTCATTTAATTAACCAAAAAAAAACCAACCTATCCAAGGAAATAATATTCCATATAACAAACTTTTTTTAAAATTTCTATTTTTTATTTTAATAGAATATAAAACAAATGCTATTAAATTTAAAACTGAAATAAAAATACTAGTCCAAATAAAAAGAATTTTCTTTTCATTTTCATATATTTCAAAAAAATTTTCTGAACAAACTATTTTATTATTATTTCCTTTCCTAAATGGTTTTGAACATAACTCTTTTATATCAGAACTTTTTGGATTTTTACAAATATTATCTTCTAAGTTATCAAAACTATAACAAGTTCCATTTTTAGAATTACCATCTTTTTCTACACTTCCCATCCAAGTACATAAATTAATATCTGAATTAATATTATGTATCACACAATCATTACAACTCAAATATTGAGTGCATTCATCACTCCAAACCATTCCAAAAAAAAAAGATATTAAAAGAATTTTCATTTTTTTTACTCTTCGTTAATAAAAAAAAAAATCAATTTTTTTAATAAAAATTGAATTTTTTTTTTTGAAACACTAAATAATTTTAAAATGGAATTCACTCTTGATGAAGAAAAACCTACTAAAAAAGGATGGGTTAAAAACTGTATTTTTTTCTTATTAAAATGGACAATTAATTGTGGTGTTTTTATTTATTTTATTGCAAAATATTTGTGGGAAGAACACATAATTTATTTATATAATTTGATTAGTGTTATTATACCTTTACCATTGGCTTATTATCTTTTCATAAATAGTGTTTTTAGTCAAGATATGATATTAGATAAAATTTGTGCTTATTTTTTATTTTTATCAGTTTCATTTACCATCTTTTTTAATTTTATTTTTAGTGTCTTTTATATTTCTAAATATGAAGAACTAAAAAATAAAAGTAATTTTATTAAATTTGCTCAATCTGATGCTTGTGAAGATAAATTGATAAAGTATATTCTTTTTTCACCTATTTTAAATATGTGCACTTTTATTAATTCAAGTTTTATACATAAAAAATTATTTGAAGAAAATGAAATTATTAAAAAAAGTGAGGATTACAAAAAAACTTATTATATTTACTTAATTTCTTTGCTTATTTTAGAAATTCCTAATATCCTTGTTTCAGGATATTTATTACAAAAATTTGATAAAAAACTTGATTTTGTTACATTAACATTTATAGTAAAAAGTTTTTTAACAATTATTTTATCATCTTTATCCTTCCTAATAAAAATAGGTTGGATTAAATTTAATAAAAATTGATTTTAAAAGAAACATTATTTTAAAGATAAAAATGAGTGTTATAATTCCTTCTGAAAGATTAGAAGTTGAAAACTTATGTTTTCAATTTCCTTATAAATTAGATGATTTCCAAATGAATGGTATTTATGGTATTGAAAATAATAAAAATATCTTAATCACCGCCCACACTTCAGCCGGTAAATCCACCTTAGCTGAATACGCCATCGCTAAATCCTTATCCTTAAATAAAAAAGTTATTTACACTTCCCCCATTAAAACCTTATCTAATCAAAAATATTTTGATTTTAAAGAAAAATTTGATAATGTTGGTATCTTAACCGGTGATATTAAACTTAATCCTGAAGCAGATGTTTTAATTATGACCACCGAAATTTTAAGAAATAAACTTGATTTTGAACTAGAAGAATTTGAAAATACACATTGCGTCATTTACGATGAAGTCCATTACCTGAATGACCCTGACCGTGGGTTCGTCTGGGAAGAAAGTATTACTAAACTCCCTAATCATATTATCTTAGTGATGTTATCCGCCACTATTGATAAAGCTCATGAATTTGCTAATTGGATTTGTTCATTAAAAGAAAAAGATACCTATTTAATTGGGACTTATTTCCGTCCAGTTCCTTTAAATCATTATGTTTATTTAGAAAATGAAATAATTCCAATTAATCAGCATAAAATAGGAGTTAATCAAAAAAATATTGATAAAGTTTATCAATTTTATGAAAATATAAAATATGGAAAACAAAGATTGATTTCCCTAAAGAAGTTTCTGCAGAAAAAAGAATTATTTCCAGCAATTGTTTTTAGTTTTAGTCGTAAAAAATGTTTAGATTATTGTCAGTTTTTAAAATTTGGAGATGGATTATTAAATCAAGAAGAAAAGAAAGAAATGAAACTGATTATTCATAAAGTTTTTTCAACTAATCTCCATCATTATAAAGAATTACCATCAACCATACAACTATTAGAATTAATGGAATATGGAGTTTGTATTCATCATTCGGGAATTTTACCTATTCAAAAAGAATTAATTGAAATATTATTTTGTAAAGGTCTCATTAAAATACTTTTTGCAACTGAAACTTTTGCGGTTGGAGTTAATATGCCTACTAAAACTGTAATTTTTACTGAATTATCAAAATTTGATGGGTATACTGAGGGAGGTAGGATGTTAAGGTATGATGAATTTATGCAGATGTCAGGAAGAGCGGGGAGAAGAGGAAAGGATGTTGAAGGTTTTGTAATTTATTTGCCGATGAAAAAGATTGAACCTAAAATTGATTTATTAGCGTTATTAAAGGGAAAACCGGCGCAGTTGGTATCACAATATGATGAAAGTAATAATACTTTTATTAGATTATTAAATCAAAATACGGATATAGAAAAATTTTATGAGAAATCTTTATATGGGAGTGAAGTAAAGAAAAATCAATTAGCGATATTAACTGCGAAAAATAATTTAGAAAAGGAAATTAGTAGTATTAATCATCATCAATTTTTAACGGAAGATGATGAAGAATTTATTAGAATTTATAAAGAATTGAAAGAGAAATTAGAGTTTCAAAAGGGGAAACAATATAAGAAGAGTAAATTAGAGATGGATAAGATGGAGAAGGAGATGACAAAGACTTTAAGGGCATTTTTTGAGAAAGAGAGGGAGTTAAAGCAGAAAATGGATAATTTGGAGAGGTTAACAGAAAGTTTGGATGAAACTAATTGTGAACTTAAACTTCGTTTAAATGAAATAAAGGAAATAAATGAATATCAAGGATTAATTAAAAATGAGAAATTAACTTCTTATGGGAAGATAGTGGCGCATTTAACAAATTGTTCAGAATTATTATTGGGGAAATTAATTGCCGAAAAATATTTTGATGATAAAGATTGGAAGGAAATAGGTATTGTTTTATCTTTATTAGTGGAGGAAAAAGATAAGGATGGAGAAATTATTTTGGAAAAGAAAGAGTTAATACAAGAAATAGAACAAAAATATTTAGAAATAGTGGGTTTTTATGAGGAAAATAATTTAAAATATAAGATTAATTTTACGAAGGTTTTTGTGAAGGCATTTAGTTTATGGATGGAGAAGAAACCTTTTAATGAGATTTTATTAGTTTATAATAATTTTGATGGAAATTTTGTGAAAAATCTTTATAAAATAAGGGATGTTTGTCAAGAGATTGTAAAAATATGTGAAATGTTTAATATGATGGATTTATTAGAGAAAATCAATGTTTTAATGGAAAATATAATTTATGGGATTGGTGAATTTGACAGTTTATATGTTAATCATTATCAATTGGTTCATCAATTATTAAAATAGAAATAATAATTTATTTTATTTAGTAACATATGTATCCTAAAATTAATGATCAATCTTATAAAAATGGAGATAATGGAGTAACTAAATATGGAAATGGAAAAGTTATTTTTACTGAAAATTGGAGTGGAGTTTTAACAGGAACAGACCCACAAACTAATTTAAAAAATTATTTAAATACAAGTTTTGTTGAAATTACTAATTGTTGTAAATATAATGGACAATATTATGCAAATTATAAGAATACAGAAAATTTTACTAATGGAAAACAAAAAGAATTAGTTGTTTACTATTTAAATTCTAAAACAGGAAAATCATTAAAAGTTATTTATTATGATAATTGGACAAAAGTTAAGTTTTGTTAAGAATAATATATTTTTTAGAACTTTTACAAATAGGACAATTGATATATTTAATTATCCATTCAGCTAAATAATCTCTTAAAAAAACATTTTTACATTGAGAACAAAAAATCTTTTTATCCTTTTTCTTTTTTTTTTCTAAAGAAATTGGACAAGTATCATTTCTGAAATTTATTTTTTCAGTTTC
>Ga0180433_10010442_pt1 | contig 11177 bp, 14 predicted proteins | sample SS_ome_8_FD_132980 | JGI IMG/M metagenome (GOLD analysis project Ga0180433, IMG submission 132980) | Hypersaline lake sediment archaeal communities from the Salton Sea, California, USA - SS_1_D_1 metaG | ecosystem: Environmental > Aquatic > Non-marine Saline and Alkaline > Hypersaline >... | reverse complement strand
TCGTTACCTTAACATTAGCATTAGCAGTCTCGCAGTTCATGCGGGAGACAGCCCAAAGACACTCATCAATGGGGCGAATATCAAGGTTGATCTTGACTTCGTGGTACTGAAGGGCGATAAGGGGTAGAGCAAGACCAGGGTTACGGCAGTACCAGAACTGGAAAGGAACATAAAGAGTAGTCTCAGGAAGTGCATTACGAGGAGCACATACCTGGCGGGGAGCATCACTGTCGCAAGGTCCATCAACATTCGCGAAGGAAGGATCAGTAATGTAGGTTAGCTGAGTGGTGTTACCAACCATCTTAAAGTAACCACGCTCCTGCTCTTTGGAGAGAGTGAGCTGGTTCCAAAGGTGCATCCAATCACCATACTGGCGATCAATACGCTGACCACCAATCTCAACCTCGACGGTAGAGACCATGTGCTCACCGATGAAGTCGAGCCAGCGAGCATATACACCATCATTAGCCGAAGCAGTGGCACCACCACCACTGTTCTTCATCGACTGATTAATTTCAGGAAGAGTTACCTGAAGGTAGGTACGGTAGGCAAGATCACCATTACGGCTAATGGTGCATGTTACACGGCGACCGAAATCAGCCTGTCCGTTGAAAGTCTGTTCAATAGATTCCATTGCAAAATTAGTATGGCGACGATAAGTCACCTTCCAGAAGGTAATCTGAGGATTACCGGTAAGATAAACATCTTGAGCGCCATAGGCAACGAGTTGCATAAGTCCTCCTCCCATTTTATTATAATATTGCTAAAGAAAAAAATTTCACGCAAAAAAATTTAATTGTTTGATATCCATATTACTTTCTATAAATTTTTTAACATAATTTTCTAAATATATTTCTTTCTTTCCTTCATGTTTCTTTGTGAAAATATATTTATCATTATTCATTTTAACTTCCCATCCTGATTGAACCGCATTATATATAAAAGCCATTTTTTGAAGTTTAATACAATCTATTTCTAAATTAGTTGGATTAGTTATTATAATATTATTATCTTTCATTAAAGAAGAATTAGAAAACATAAATTAAATTAAACCGAAAATATGTACTTTATTAATTATAAATTAAATAAATAATATTAATTATAGTATAAATGCCTTCATTTAAACCAAAAAATACAAAAAAAATAATGGTATGTAAAAAAACTAACATTACTCTAGATGGCAAACATCAGGAGATATTAGAGAATTTTAATAATGAAACAGAAAATAAATTACCTATATTAAAAAAAAGAAAAAATGTTTTAATAAAAAAATTAGCTAATCAAGATATGAATATAGAAGAACGATTAGAAATTGAAGATGAATTAATTAATACTCGAAAAGAAATAAGCGATATTATATCAAAAAAAAAAGATTATTTATTAGATAATTCAAAATATATTTATGAATATTTTGAAAATAAAAAAAAAATAGCTGAAGATACAAATAAAAAAATAATATTGAATAAATTTTTTAATATTCAAGAAATCAATAATGATAAAGTAAATATAGAAAATATAAATAACGTACAAAAATATTTATGTAATGTAGATGATACTTTTTTGGATATAAATAATTTTATTGTACAAACAGATATTTGTAATAAATGTAAACAAGGAGAAATGATTTCGGTTGAATATGAAGGTATTTTAGTTTGTAATAACTGTTCAAATAGTATTAAATTTTTAATAGAAAATGAAAAACCTTCTTATAAAGAACCACCTAAAGAAGTATGTTTTTATGCATATAAAAGAATTAATCATTTTAGAGAAATATTAGCTCAATTTCAAGCTAAAGAAACTACACAAATACCAGATGAAGTACTAGAAAATATTAAAAATCAAATTAAGAAAGAAAGGATTACAATAGACCAAATTACAAATAAAAAAGCAAAAGAAATATTAAAAAAATTAGGTCATAATAAATATTATGAACATATACCATTTATAAAAGATAAATTAGGTATTAAACCACCAATAATGAGTTCGGAATTAGAAGAAACTTTATGTAATTTATTTATGGATATTCAAGGTCCATATGCTAAATATTGTCCTGATTATAGAGTGAATTTCTTAAATTATTACTATACAGTATATAAATTGTGCGAATTGTTAGATCAAAAACATTTTTTACCATTTTTTCCTATGTTAAAAGATAGAGAAAAACGAATTGAGCAAGATGAAATATGGTGTAAAATTTGTAATGAACTTGATTGGGAATTTATTCCTACTATTTAGTTTAATCAAATCTAATTGTTATTGGCTAAATATTTAATTATATATTCAAATTTTTTGTAAATATATAATACAAAAAATTTGTTTGCTATTATGGTATTAAAAATGTTTACCGCGGAAATCCGACCAAATTGGCGCCAATACCAAAACCAGCACCAGAGCGAGCATTGATAGCCATGGAAGGTACATAGGTATCAAGAATGCTGAAAGTAGCAGCTGCAGTTAAAGCAATAAGAGCAACCTCATCTAAATTGAGAGATCGCTTGGGGATTGCGAATGCGGCAATCGCAACCATTAAACCTTCAACAAGGTATTTAATAGCCCGTTTAACAAGTTCACCTAAATTTAGTCCCATTTGCATATTATAAATAATAGTTAGAAAAAAATAAATAATATGCGGATAAAACACTTAAAATGAAATATTAATATTAATTATAATGACAACTATTACTAAAGATTATGAAAGTAGAAAAAATGAGGTAGAATATAGAATTAATCTTGATGGTTCAGAAAATGCTAAATATGTTGATGTTTTGGATGAAGATAAACCTGTAGCTGGACAAAAGTTTGCTTGCATCTCTTTTTTATCACCTGAAAATATTATTAAACAGAGAGAAATGTTCTTATTTAATGAATTCCTAAAGCAATGGGATATGAACAAGTCCTTGGAAAAATTTAATCATTTTTTAAGTTTTATTTCTTATAAATATAATCAAAATTTAGATGATATAACTAAAGATTTTAAAGAATTTTGTGAAGAAGAAAAAGATAATCTATTTAATACAAATTTAGAAGATGAGTATAAAAATTTTCTTGATAATAATGAAGATAAACTTGTAGAAAAATTTGATAATGATAATAATTTTAAAACAAGTGTTAGAGGAGTTAAAATTAGAGGATCTTATCCTTCACAACAAGAGGCTGAGCTTCGCTGTAAAATGTTACGAGAAGTAGATCCTAATCATGATGTATATGTTGGTCCTGTAGGAATGTGGATGCCTTTTCATCCAGAAGCTTATAAAACTGGTAGAGTAGAATATCTAGAAGATGAATTAAATCAATTAATGCACGAAAAGAATAAGAATGAAAAACAAGCTAAATTAGAGTTTGAAAAGCGTGTTAAAGAAACTAAAATTAAAGCTATGGAAGAAAATAAAAAACGAGCACTCGAATCTGGTAATAAATTAACACAAACTCTTAATGAAGATGGAGAGCTTGTTTCTGTTGCAAACATGAATACTACAGAAACTTCCATGAAAAGAGACGATATTTCAGTTGCCGATGTAAGAAAAGAATTATTTGAAGGCGATAATATTGTTACTTCTAAAAATACTGATCATGGTTTAAGTGAATTAGAAATTATGAAAAATAAATCTAACGATGATAACACATCTAATGATGCAACACCAACAACAGATGCCGAATAAATATTTATAAAATTGATTTAATATATAATTATTAATATATATTAAAATGGGAAAATCAATGAGATGTCAGTATAATGAATGCAGAAAAAAAATAACACCTGCTCAAGAAATTGTTGGATTATGTAAGTGTGGACAAATATATTGTATTACTCATAGAGATCCTTTATCTCATCAATGTAAATTTGATTTTAAATCTGAAATTAATAAAGATAATTTTATTAAAAATAATAAATGTATTGCACAAAAAGTATTACAAATAGGTTAATGATATTGGACCAATAAAAACTGATATAAAACACCAGAGGCTACCATAAATATCAGGTCTAAATATATTATAATTTTTTGTTTGGCTAAATATTACATATAAAAATGAAATTGGTATAAATAATATTCTTAATGGATAGTTTCCTAATATATCTTTTAACTGTATATTTTTATTATTTTTCAAGAAAAATATTAAATAACAAAAAAAACATAAAAATATGTATAAACATAACCATAATAAAAATAATATTGTCTTATTATCAAAAAGTTTAGTTAAAGCATTCCACTCTAATCGTTTACTATTTTGTGGTTTACTACAAACATTAGTTTTTGATAAAAAATAAATAAAATACACAGAAATAATTGTATATATAATCATAAAAAAATACAAAATATTATTTTGTAAAAATATATTAGAATAATATAATTTTTTTAATAATAAAATAGATATTATAGGTTGTAAATATAATACAAATATAATCATAATAGACCAAAATTTATTTTTATTATCACATTTTTGATTTCTCCATAAAAAATATTCATTTAATTGCATTAAACTAATTAAAAATGTAACACAACTAAAAAATATATCACTTTTATTTTTATTAGTAATACCATTACGTAATAAAATAATACTGGAGGTTAAGCCAATACTAAATACTCCTAATGATGTTTCCTCATCAAAACACATATATAAATATTATATATAAGATTAATGATATTTTGGTATTTTAAGTAAATAAAGTGTTGGAACATTTCTGTGACTTGCCTTAATTTTTTTAACACGGTGATTTCTAACTCCAACTCCAGTTGTAGATGGTGTACCCCATCTATTTAACATACTTGCACTTGTAAATATCATTATTTATATATAATGATATTTTAAATTACCATCTACTTTTTTTAACACTAATTTTAGGCTGACGTTTTTTTTGAGCATTAGGATCATATTGATCATCTTCATCATCAGAATTTAAATCTTTAGACAACTCCCAAAATTCTTTAGAACCTAATTTAAATGGTCCATGTGGTTCTGCTTTATACCAAAAAATTTGATCTTGTAATTTATTAGATTTTGCATTATTATTAACAACTAAACATTCATAATTTTCTGTACATTGATCCATAACTTGACAAAAAGATTCAAATGTAGGAAACATACCAGCATAATTTTCCCAAATACGTTTTCTATTTGAAAGATATGGTTCTCTTAATATAAAAACATAATCTATATTAGTTCTTAAATTAGGTGGAATACCTAATGGATATTGCATAGTAATAATTAACATAATTTTCCAGTGACGACCATTCATAAATAAAAGTCTCATCATTTTATCTTTAGTCCATGTTGCATCGAATAAACAATCATCTAATATAACAAATGCACGTGGATCTATAGAGCTTTTTTTATAATTATCTACTTCTTTTTTTACTTGTTTTAAAACAGTTTTTTGTCTTTTTAAAATATTTTCAATAATAGCAGTATTATATTCATCATGAATAAAAAGTTTAGGTACATGACTTCCATAAAATCCATTTCCTGCTTCTGTACCAGAAATTACAGTCCCAATAGGGATATCTTGGTGATAATATAATACATCTCTTACTAAATAAGATTTACCTGTATCACGTCTACCAATTAATACAACAACAGGTCCTTTATTTTCATCTGGATTAAAACTTATATTTTTCATATCAAATTTTTTTAATTCTAATGTCATATACCTATTGATTTTAAAAAAAAGAATAATTTATTCCGCATGAATTAGTTTAAAATAAAAATAATAAATATATAACAGAAATAATGGAATTCTCTTATCAAAAAAATGATAATTCTTTGTTATTTTCTTCTTTAGAAGAAAAAAATTTGTTAAATGTTAGTAAAACACAAAATTATATTCCCTTATATTCAAAATTTTTTAATTTAAATTCATCAAATTCAAATAATATCAATTTAAATAATAAATTTTCATTAAAAAATATTAAAAGTGGAGAAAATAATAAATTTAATGGACAAATAGTAACTACTAATAAAGATGTTAAAGATACAAAAATATTTTTTAAATTATCACCTTTACTAGATCCAATTAAATATATTATAGGAAAATATGATTTATCTAATAATAATTTGCTAAATTTACCCTCATTTAGTAATAATAATTGTGAACCAAAAGTATTAGATACAAATAATACTGCATATGTAGATAGTTTTTTTACGTATTTATCAAGTCAATTATTAAATAATCATAATTTTATTAATGGTGTAGATTTTTATGGTTCTTTTTTAGCTATTAAAAATGATTTTAATATAAATATATCGGATGATATTGAATATTTACAAGAATCAGAATTTTTTAATAAAAATGAAAATAATTTATTTAAATTTAATAATAATTTTCATAGTGAGCTTTTAAATATTAATACTCGTTCTCATAAACAAAAAATTACAGTAGATAATAATTCTGAAATACTAGAAAATAAAATACTTGAATTATCAGATATATCTGATTTATCAGAATTAGAGAAAATATTTACTAATTCAAATAATAATGAAATTATTGATAATATTACGCTAGAATTTGAAGGTAAAGTAAATTCAATTAAAAGTTTATCACAATGTAAAACAAGTAGTACTTGTTCTTCACGTTCATCCAATACAGAACAAGATAGTGATGATGAAGATAATGAAGATAATGAAGATAGTGAAAATAATAGTGATTGTAGTGAAGAATCTTCTGCAAGCGAAGATGAAATATTTATAACTATTCCAAAATTTCCTGTTCAAGTAATAGCATTAGAATGTTGTGATAAAACATTAGACTCATTATTAGATTCTGAAGATAGTATTGATGATAAAGAATTAGGTGCTATTATTGTACAGATATTAATGATATTAATAACATATCAAAAAGCTTTTGCTTTAACACATAACGATTTACATACAAATAATATAATGTATTCTAAAACAGAAAAAAAATATCTTTATTACAAATTTAATAATAAACATTATAAAGTTCCAACATATGGAAAAATATTTAAAATTATAGATTTTGGTAGAGCTATTTATAAATTTAGAGGTAATTTAATGTGTAGTGATAGTTTTCACCAAAAAGGTGATGCTGCAACACAATACAATATGGAACCATACTTTAATGATAAAAAACCACGTATAGAACCAAATTATAGTTTTGATTTATGTAGATTATCTTGTTCATTAATAGATTTTATAACAAATGCAGATGAAGATTTTAATAACTTAGATTCACCTATTATTCAAATTATAGTAGATTGGTGTAAAGATGATAAAGGAAGAAATATTATGTATAAAAACAATGGTGAAGAGAGATATCCTGAATTTAAATTATATAAAATGATTGCAAGAACTGTGCATAATCATATACCTCAAACTGTTATTGAAAATAAATATTTCGAAAAACATTTTGTAGTTGGTAAAAAAGATATTAACAAAAAAAATATTATTATTAATATAGATAATATTCCAAATTATCAATAAATAATTATGTTAAAAATCTAATTTATCGAATTTATCTATATATTTTATTAAATGTTCTATAAAAATTTGTGTTAATAATATTTTTCCAAAATTTTCAGACTTTGATCCTTCAGTAATATAAATTTTTCTAAAAATATATTCATGATTGTAATCATTAATTGTAATAACTTTATTATTATTATCAATATTGTAATTAAATCGATATTTTTTATAGATTTTAGAATATAAAGAATACTGAATTGTTGGAAATATAGGAGTTACAATATTATAATCTCTTCTTTTTTTCCATATTATTCTACCACTATCTTCATTTATTAATGATACTTTACCATAAATATTTTTTTTTATACTAAGTAAAGGTAAATTTTTGTGGGGAGTTAATTTTATATCATTATAATTTATTTCTAATCTTGCAGAATTATCTATTCTTGGATTGGATGTAGAAATTAATGACCAAACTCCACATAAATTTTTTGGAAATATTAGTCCTAACATTAGATAAATACATGAATAATATTTAATATGATATTATCAAATATTAAAACTCTGGATTACCAATAAAAGCATTTGTAGGCTTTGCTGAAGATAAAGAACTTGTTGTATTATCTAATTGATTAATAAGAAACATTCCTAAAACACTACTTAAATAAACAAATATTCCATCCCTTAAAATAACTTTTAAGGGTTTATCTTCTTTTAAAATTATTTTCATTTCAGCAAATTTAAGTAGAACAAATATAATACTAATTATACCTGAATTAATAAAATAGTTATCCATTGAAATAACAAATGATAATCTGTAAATTTATTTAACGCAATTAACGTAATTATACTAATACTTCAATATCGTCTAATATTGGCTTATCATTTACTTTAATAGAAGATTTATTTAAATCATTAATATCCATTGGTTCTAAATCTATTGTTGAACCAATTTTAATTTTATCATTATCATCATCATCTTCTTCTTCTTCTTCTTCAAGTCTTCTTTTTTCAGCATTTTCATTAGAAATTTTTTCTAAACGCTCAATAGTTTTAGGTGCTTCAATATTTGTTTCATTTCCTCTGATATCTACTGCTTTATCTATATCTGAGAAAGCTATTTTTTCACTTTTAGTAATTGAAACGGTTTCTGGATTTTGTGTAAAATTTACTTTTTCAATATTATTAGGTTGAACTTCATCTTCAGAAACATCATTAGTAACTTGGATATTAGGTTCAGAAACTTTATTATCTTCATTGAGATTTTCAACTTCTAAAGGAGTATTAATTAATTCTTCGTGAACTTCAACATTAACCTCTTCAGTTTCATCCATATAAGCTCTTAATAATTGTTCTACAGGCATAGATTCACGAACACTATTTAAAATACATTCTTTGATAATAACTTCTAATTCTCTATTATGTTTCTGAATTTGTAAAGGAACAAGATCTTTTTCAAATAAATAAACATTTGTATAAATTTTTCTTGCTACATTAGAATAGCATTTGTGAATAAATTTATTTGAAGATGGAATATCTATATCAACTTTTTTTTGTTTTTGTCCAACTCTAACACATGAAAGTGCTTTAAGTTGAATAATATGAACACATGTTATTAAATCTTCTAGATATCCACAATTAGAAGTTTCTTCTATTCTTTTTCTTTCTGTATCTATCATTTCTTCATTCCATTTTGGTACTCTACTTAAAAAATTTTGAAAAGTCATTAAATATTTATCTACTTCATCATTTTCTTGACATAATTTATAAGCCTCATTGAATATTGAAGAAAACCCTTGAATTAAAGCTGGTGTTAATGAATTAACTAATCTAGCACACCATTCATTTTTAGATTCTGATAAACTTGTTAATGAATAATCATCCATATCTTTTAAATAAAAGATATATTTTCTAAATCTACATCAGAACGTAAAAATATAAAGTTTAACATAAAAGTTACTAATAATTTTTCATTTCTAAAATCTTTTTTTATTTTTTGAAAGCATAATAAGTATTGATATTTTTTTTTTATTTCAATATTACTGTTTTCTATAAAGGTTATAATATCGATACCAGAAAAACCTTTTTCATATAATTCAGAAGCTTTTTTAATAATAATTATTCCTTTATTATCACTAGTAGATAATTTTTTTGATAATGAATTTAATGAACGTTTTAAAATATTTTGATGTTTAATACTTTCTTCTTCATTAAAAGCAAAATTTTTTTTTAACATATAATTATGTAAATTTACATTTTTATTATCAATAATAGGTTCAGAAACATAAATCTCACAAAAACGTGATAGTATTGGTTTTAATAGTTTATATTTATCATCTACAATAATAAAAAATCTTGTAGTGTGACTAAAAGATTCTATACATCTTCTAAGTGCAGACTGTGCATCTATTGTTAATTTATCAGCATTAACAAGTATTATAGTTTTAAACATACCTTTATAATTAATATGTGTCTTTGCAAAAAATTTAACATCATCTCTAATAAATTTAATTCCTTTACCATGAGCACAATTTACATTCATTACATATGACTTATATAAATCTTTATTATTATTATAAATATTATTAACAAATTTACTTACTATTGTTCGTTTTCCACAACCATTAGGACCATGAAATATTATATTAGGAATATTGTTTGTTTCTAAAAAAAAGTCTAATTTTTTATAAATATCTTTATGAAGATTTAAGGTCATCTTATATAAAAAAAAATTTATATTTAATATCTATTAAATAAAATATATATTAAATTTTTAATGTTGAGTTAAATTTTCTTCCATTAATTCTTCTAATGTAATTCCTAGTTTATTTGCTAATAAAGTTAAGTCTGAAAGTGTTTGAGATAGATATTTTTTACAATTATGTTTTTTCTTTATTATGGACAAAGCTTGTTCACTTTTTTTAATATTTGTTTCGGAAATAATACTACAAACTTTTCCAAAGTCACCTACTGTTTTTAATGCAATTTTATCAATAGATAGTTCTGTATTTTGTGTTACCACTTTATTCGTAAATTGTGTAACTAGTGGTTCATTAAACTGCATATGACCCCTAATTAATCTGTTTTCATAATCCATATTTCTGTTAGCGCACATATTATTATTATTATTATTATTATTATTATTATTTATACTTAAATAGTTTCAATTTTTATTATTAATAACTTGATAAACTTTGAGTATATGGATTATTTTTAAATGCAGTTAAGATATCAGGATTAATTCTTTCACATCCCATACATTCATTATAATACTGTGGTGCATTTATTTTACCATAAGTTTCAGTACTTGGTGGTGCTGAAATAACACTTTGTACGTGAGCAATTCTATTATTTAATCTATCACAATCTTGTCGTAAGCAAACATTTTCTTCTTGATTAAATATTTGATTACATCCTCCAGCTGTATAAGATCTAGTTACTTTATTAGCATTATTTCTTTGTCTATAAGCTGCTTGTTCATCGCGAGGTCCAGCAACTCCATTGGCTAGATTAGTGTTACCAATATATTCGCAATTAGTAGTATCTCTTTGATTTTCAATAGCTTGTTGAGGATTTACTAAGTATCCACCTTCATATACACCATCATGACCTTGTACATATAATTGATCTGGTCCTAGAGTTGTTTCTTTGATAGTTGTTTTTGTGCGATCAGCTGGGTTCCATACAGCCCATCCTGTACCATTATTTTGCATATTTCCAGATTGTCTTACAGAACCAATAACATTTTCTTTTTTAGT
>Ga0180433_10010440_pt1 | contig 11179 bp, 12 predicted proteins | sample SS_ome_8_FD_132980 | JGI IMG/M metagenome (GOLD analysis project Ga0180433, IMG submission 132980) | Hypersaline lake sediment archaeal communities from the Salton Sea, California, USA - SS_1_D_1 metaG | ecosystem: Environmental > Aquatic > Non-marine Saline and Alkaline > Hypersaline >... | reverse complement strand
TAAAGATGAACCTTTTAATTCCCGCTTTAGCAGATTCTTCAGCGAGCATGCGCGTAATATCAAGGTTGGTTTGTCGGGAATGCCTTCCATTTCGTGATGTAGTAGCCATGACTCCTGCGCAGTGAACTACGTAATCGACCTTTGAAAGGATGTGTGAGATTAATTGAATATCGTTGTAGTCAACTTTGTGGATGCAAAGCCAGTCGTGTTGCAACCATTGCAGGGAGCTTGTTGGGCGGACGAGTGCGTGCACATCGTAACCTGCTTCATGCAAAACATCGCATATATGAGAGCCCAAGAAACCAGAGGCTCCGGTCACTAAAACTCTAGACCTATTCATTGTTGAAACCACTCTCTAGAGTTATTACGGGGTCCCCGTACGGATGCGAAGCAACCGTCTGGGGTAAAAAACCTGATGCGCCGGTCATTAATACCTTCATGCCGTTACAGCCATCCCTGATCACGGTACCAGGCTACGGTTCTCGGGAAGCCAACCTCAGGCATCACCTTGGGTGTCCAACCGAGTTCTCTTCGAGCTTTGTCGATAGAAACCCAGCGATACCTGGACCGGCGTTCCTTTATAACGTCTGGTGAGAATCCGGTGCCGATATTGAACATGTTGGCAATCCTGGCAACTGCTGAAGCAACACTCAACGGAACTCGAATCCTGGGGCTGCGCCTGCCAAGAGCGGCTGAGAAAAAGTCGTAGAGTGTTTCAATTGTGTAGGGTACTCCGTCGGAGATGTAGTAGTAAGAGCCTGATTCGACATTTGAAGCGAGTGCGTAGATGACTGCCTGTGCGACGTCGGTTACGTACACCATAGGCATGTGGATAGGCCGCATACCCATGATTACTGCCAAAGGACCTTGAACCATCTTGAACAGCCGGAGCAGGTGGAGGTTTCTCGGTCCATATACCGTCACAGGTCTCAGGCTGGCTATCTGCATCTGGGACGCGAAGTCTGCGAGAACGATTTCTGCGGCTTTCTTGCTGCCCCCGTATCCCCAGGAAACTCCGTCAGGTTCAGCTTCCGAAGTGTAGGGATTGCGTTGATTCACACCTCCGGCTGACCGGGACGAGATGAAAATGAACTTTTTTACCCCTGCTTTGACTGCCTCCTCGGCAACGAAACGGGTTGCGTCAACGTTAACCTTGCGAAGTGTTATATCAGTTGAACCCGGAAGTGCTCCCGCGCAGTGTACTACTACATAAGCCCCCTTTAGGATTACTCTGAGTTTTGACCTGTCTTCGAGAGCAGACACGTGTACTGTTATCCCATCGTGTTTGAGCCAGGTTCTTTTTCCCAGTACAGGATGGATTAATCCGTGGACCTTGTAACCTGCCTCGTAAGACGCTTCACATATGTGCGAACCAACAAAACCATCCGCACCGGTAATAACAACTTTATTTGACATCGATTATTGGTATCGATTCAGGCGGGAGAGTTTCATGAGCCATTTAGGGAAGGGCTTGCCGGGTTTACGCTTTTTGAGGTTCAGGCTCAACTTTTTGGTGATCTTAAGTCGGGTAGGTTCGGCTAATTCTATCATAGTATTGTCAGGATCTGCAACGTAACCGAAAAGGGCAGATGCTCCACCCTCGAAGGAATCCTCCTCGACGTTGGGTTCCACGACGCTCTCAGTCCCATTGTCCACGAGTTCCTGGAACGTCGTCTTGATATCGTAGACATCGAAACCAATCTCGGTAATACCGATGTCTCCCCATCTGCGCCGGTAAAAGATGTGAGGTGCTTTTCGTCCTCTGACTTCTACCAGTTCTATCATACCGCGGTCGAGGTAGAAGCTGAAGAAGGAGGTGGACGGTTTGGGGTTGCTAAGCATGACGCGTCTCTGTTTTCTTCTGCCGCCAGGAATCGAAGCCAGTGTCGAATCTACGCCTTTCCAGTCGTAGACAATCTCCGAGTAGTCGAGGACATCCCGGTAGAACGTGAGAGATCGCTCGATGTCACTCACGGCAACTGTCGGAAAGATGATTCCGCCAGCTTGGATATCGGGCAGTTTGAGAGAGTAGGATATATCAGGTATTTCCATGAGGTTAATGAGGATTCCATCCCGGTCTTTTACGAGAGCTGCCTTCCACTCAGGTTTTGCTTGCCACTCCTGGGGATGTGAGATTATTTCGGAATCCTCGAAGAGTTTCATCGCTGCGGCAAGGTCAGGAACCTTGAGTGCAATTGAGGAGATACCTGGATCACCCCACTTCCAGTGTTTTGAAAGAGGCTGTGGATTAGTGGAGGTGAACTGAAATATCTCAATTGCGGCACCGCCCAAAAGGTTCCCTGCAAAGACGACCCTGCGTTCGTAGTTCCCGCCCGTCAGGGGTGCAAGCCTGGGGATATAGCTTTTATCGGTAGTCATAGGAACGTCGAATCCAAGTTTCCGGTAAAATTCCCATGATCGCTCAAGGTCTGCGACCCCTATTCCTATGTGCTGCAGGGCATTAATCACCCGGGCTTCACCTCTCGCTTATCTTGCGAGCCCACCAACGGGCTTTATCCAGAACTTCTTTCTCATCAATTGTCGTAACGGTTCCGTCCTTAACTACTCGTTTTCCTGCCACGTAGACGTCCCGGACGTTCGAAGCCCCTGCTGAGTAAACGAGGGTTGAGTATATATCGTAGCAGGGCGTGGTATTCGGCCTGTCGAAATCGAGGACGACGATATCGGCCGCTTTGCCTTCCTCGATAGAACCAAGGTAGGAGTCCAAACCCCAGGCCCTGGCGGCATCTATCGTAACCATTCTCAGGGCTTGCTTAGCAGGTACTTTAGTGGGTTCAAGGCTCTGACCCTTGGCAATGAACGCGGCCAGACGAAGTTCCTCCCAGATATCGAGATTATTATTTGAAGCCGCACCGTCTGTACCAAGGCAGACCCGGATTCCTTCGTCTGAGTAACGGGATATGGGGGGAACTCCTGATGCGAGTTTCAGGTTCGACTGAAGACAGGAGATTACGGATACGTTCTCTCGCTTGAGAAGTTCCCAATCTCCTGTTTGAGGCCACACCATGTGTACGAGACCGATGCGAGCATCTAAAAGTCCGAGATCATTTATGTATGCTACCTGGGATTTCCCGTGTTTTGAAAGGGATTCGCGAACCTCCTTCTTTGATTCCGCACAGTGTATCTGGATGGGCAGGTTGAGTTCTTTGGCGAGTTCAGCGCATTTAACCAGTTGATCTTCAGTGGTCGCGTATGTTGAGTGGGCTGCAACGTGCACCGATATCAACTCGTCACTCCGGTATCTTTCAGCCTGTTCCCGGATTACATCGAAGACTGTGGCCGGATCCTTGATTGACGCGGTGGGAAAGGCTAATGCCCCCTCCCCAATCATGCACCGTATACCTGCCTGGCTGCATGCTCGTGCAGCATCATCTTCAAAGAAGTACATGTCTGTGGTAAAGGTGGTGCCCGATTTCAGCATCTCAATCGCGGAGAGCAGAGTGCCGTCATGGATGTATTCTGGGGAAACGAACTTGCCCTCGAGCGGCCAAATGTGGTTTTGGAGCCAGTCATCGAGCGGAAGGTCGTCGGCAACACCGCGCATCAGACTCATTGCGACGTGGTTGTGGGAGTTCAGGAGTCCGGGGATAATAGCCGCGTTTCCGTAATCGATGCGGTCTCCCTCGGGAATATCCTCGATTGGACCTGCTGACCTGATCTGCTTATCCTCGATCTTGACGTACCCGGGAGAAAACACGGTTCCATCGGTGTCCATGCAGACAACGTATCGTGCGGTCAAAAGCAGACGGTTTGCCATCAGGCGATATTACACCTGCCTTAAGCTAAGTCAACCGTGATACGGATTTAAGATTTCAATAGTCAAACTCGGCAAGAGTCAGGAGAAATACTAAATAGTGTATTTTTACACCTTTCCCATACCACACTGCTATCCCTATTCATGCTATTTCTTTACAAACTGCGTCGAAAGAGCCACTAAACCTGCATCCGGTTGATAACCCGAAAGAACTTCTGGAGAGAGTTCCTTGCCCGGAGGTGAGAACAGGGTTGATAACTTGTTCTCAACGTGAAATCCATGTTTTTTTAACAGGGAAATCACGTTCCTGCAGTCAATGAATCGAGCATGGGAGTAAAACGGGTGCTTCTTCCGGCCCAGCTCCTGGTAGTATCTTCCCCATGGAAACTCGGCAGGAACAATACCCACTACCAAAAACCCCCCATCTTTGAGCACCCTCGCCACCTCGGCAATAACCTTGTCAGGATCATCCACAAAGCATAAGGTAACGAAAAGAAATACGGAACCAAGAAGATTATCGGGAAGAGGAAGAGCCTCCCCTTTACCTTCGATAACCTTTATTCCCCGGTCCCGGGCCATATCGCCAAGCTTTTTTGACGGATCTATTCCCCAGGGGATACCTAACGCTTCGGCAAACCGACCGCTGCCTACTCCAATCTCGAACCAGGGTCGAGGTAGATCGACGGTGAGTTTTCGTATAGCTTGGACCTCGAGTCCGAATATCGCCTTACCCGCTCCCTCGAACCATGAATCATATCGTTCGGCAAGTTGATCGAACAGTGCCAATCAATGCCTTCCGCAATCCGGCTGGGCGCACTCCTCGAGTGTACCCTGAGAATAGGCTTTAACCGCCTCTTCGGCATCTGTGATATCGGTAAAGACTGGCTTGATTCCAGCCTCCTGGAAGTATGCAATCGCCTTTCTTCCCATCCCTGCGGCAATAATCGCGTGACAACCTTGGAGTGCTGAGATGAACCATGCGCCCTCGGAATGTCCGTGCTGACCGCCAAGATGAGGGGATTGGCTGTCTACTATCTCCTTTGATTTAATTTGGCCATTCTCGGCTTCGTATATGACAAAACTCCGTGCCCTGCCGAAGTGGGTGGTAATTTTCTTACCGTCATCGGTTGGTACGGCTATCTTCATTCAATCTCCTTTCTGGAATTACAAAACTCTTCCATTCTGCACTTCACGCATTCTTCGTAAAGCGCTTCTATCTTCAAATGAAGCCTGTCGGTTAACATAATAAACTCCCTGGCATGCTTACCAATGGGATGACTTATTAGCACTCTCGGCTGGTTCAAGCAGGCCTTTGCGAACATTTTCTATCGCCTCCCGTACTAACTGATTCTCTGCGCAGTACACCTTGATACCTGCCGCGGCAAGCACCTGGTAGGCTTTTGGCCCGAAGTTACCTGCGATCACCGCATCAACCCCTTTATCTGCAAGCAACTGGGAGGTCTGTACCCCGACCCCGCCGCCTGCCTCGAGGTTGGGATTTTCCAGCACCTCGACCTTATCGTCTTCAACTATCAGGAAATAGGGCGCGCGTCCGAAGCGTACATCTACATTGGACTCAAGCGTATTTCCACTCGATGAAACGGCTATCTTCATTTTTTCTCCTTTAGCTAATGTTCACAGCAGCGTTTGGGAACTTCACAGGGATTGTTCTTACCGCAGCAACTGCCCTCTGAATCATTACCCTTTATTATGAAACCTGTTCCTGTGGTAATCTTGCGTTTAGCTCTCTTCCCGCAGTCTGGACATGAGATCTTCGGTTCTTCACTCATGGCGTGGATTTTCTCGAAAACCTTCCCGCACGAGTAACATTCATAAACGTACGTTGGCACTATTTACTCCTCGTTTTTCGTATTATCTCGGCAAGCGCCCGGTACAAAGCTGCGGCGGCAAGCTGGGCGCAGTGTTTGTGTTCTTGAGTTAATCCTTCCAGATATTCTTCTATCAAGGCGGCATTGATACCTGCCGCTTCTTCAATACTTTTCCCTCTTGCCAGTTCGGTTACAGCACTTCCACATGCTATCGTGCCTTCGCATCCTTTTGGTATGAAGGTAATCTCTTCAACTCGACCGCTACACTCCTTGAGCCATATCTCAATGGAATCTCCGCACAATCCAGAGACATCGACGTGAACGTCGGCATCAGGTAGCGAACCAACGTTGCGCGGCTGGCAAGCATGATCAAGAAAGGCATCGGAATAATCGCCGAAAAGTCTTTTCCATACTGCGGAATTAACGTCATCTGCCATTGATTGTCTACTCAAGTTAACGGGGGAGGATAAAAACCTCCCCCTGTTCTTATTTGCTCTTTGTTTCCTTTTCAAGTTCCGCGATTCGCTCACGCATGGCCTTCATGTCTTCCTCGGCATACTTGAGCTCATCATGCAGCATCTTAAGCTCGTCCTCTCGGGACGGAGACTGGTAAGCAGGCGCCTGCTGAGGATAGTAGCCGGGAGCATAGCCGGGTTGAATCCAACCTGCTCCCCAACCACGGCCCCAGCCTCTGCCTTGACCTCGACCGAAGCCTCTACCGAAACCACGGCCCCAGCTGCCGCTACGACCGAAGCCGCGGCCAAAACCACGACCACCCCAGGTATTTGCATAACCTGGCGCGTCGTAACCGGCGCAGTAGCCGGCTCTTCTACCCGTCATGGGTCCAAGACCTGCTGGTCCTGTTCTGTCTCCACCTGGCATGTTATCTCCTTTCTTTTGTTTTTTTGTTTCTTTTCATTCGCAAAATCTCACGCACGGGTCATCTTTGCCCCGCATTCAGGACAGGTGTGTTCGAAGCACGGGATTCCTCGCTGGTGAGGAACGCGTGCCCCGCACTGAGGGCAAACGCACTCGCCCCCGGGTCCTGCCCCCTGTCCCGATCGACCCATACCTTGCCCCTGACCCGAACCTCTACCCTGACCTTGACCACGTCCCTGCCCGCGTCCTCCTCCCTGTCCTCGTCCTCCACCCTGTCCTTGTCCAAATCCTTGCATCATGGCTTCCTTTCAAATTTGCTTACAATTCTTTTACTCAATCCCTCGAGTAGACGTGCTGAGGTACATTTCAGGTCTTGTGATGGAATCTGCGCCCTGACAATACTCTCAGTAATGGTCCGATCGAATGGGATCCTGCCGATGACCTCGATATCTTTGGAATTACAGAAGCGTTCTATCTCTTCGGTGAGTACAGCGGAAAGGTCGTGTTTGTTTATAACCACCCACCGGGGAAGATTGAAGAAATCGAGGAGACCTGTTAACCGCTCGAGGTCGTGCAGGCTGGAACGGCTGGGTTCTGCTACAAGGAGCACCCCGTCGGAACCGGTCAGTGCGGCGTTAACCGGGCATCCAACCCCGGGAGAACCGTCGATGAGTATATTCGAAATATTCTCCCGCGATACCAGTGATTCTGTGTGCTGTCGAACCTGGGTAACGAGTCTGCCCGAGGCCTCGGCACCGGGTACCAGCTGCGCGGAAACAAGTGGACTGTAAGGAGTTGATTGTACCGTGATATGTCCTGATCGGGGACGTTTGAGCGCGACCGCATCTAGCAAACAAACCTCGGCGCACAAACCGCACCCCTCACACTTCAACGCCTCGACCACAGCTTTCCCTTCATTGATAGATATGGCCGAAAAGTGACATGAAAGACACTCCCCGCAGCCGGAACACAGTTCGGGAGAGATGCAAGCTTCGTTGCCCGAGGAGAAGGGAATCTCACCGATAACCTCACCTTCCAGCAGAATTCCAAGATTTGCCGCATCCACATCCGCATCCGCCGCGGCCTTGTCCTTCCACGATGCAGATAGGCAGGCCGCAACCATAGTCTTACCAGTACCCCCCTTGCCTGAAAGAACAACCAGGGATCGGGAAGAGTTCTTACCCGGCTGAATTGATATTTCCCTATCAAGTTCTCCGGTGTTTTCTTCGATTTCTGCACTGACCGAGAAGTTAGACCTTTCGGTAATCTTTTCGGCAAGATCGACAAAAGTTTTTCGATATTCCGGATATTCACTGATCAGCTTGCCTTCTGCGTAAAGCTCAGCAATCCTGCGGTCGAACGGAATTCGGGACAGCACGCTAAGACCCTCGGACTCGCAGTATAAGGCTACCTTCTCATCTCCCAGGTCTGCCCTGTTAATGACCACTGCGTGAGGCACCCCCAGTCGATTCAACATAATGTGAGCGAGTTTGAGATCGTGAAGACCGAACGGTGTGGGCTCGGTAACCAGCACGGCGAGATCTACCTTGCAGGTCGCCGCCACCGCTGCACAAGACGTGCCGGGTGGTGCATCAAGGATGACTAAATTTTCGTCTGAAATCTCCTCGACTACTTTACAGATAACCTCGGCTGAGCGGAGCTGACCAATATTCAAAAAACCGTCCACGAAGCGTCTGGATTTTTTGAAAGAGCCGATACGAACCTTGCCAAGCGTGTGGGATTCCTCGGTTACTGCATTCTCGGGGCACACCTCGGCGCAAACACCGCATGCGTGACATAACTCCTGGAATATGAGAACCTTGCCCTTGAGCACTGCCAGGGCGTTGAAAGCACACTTTCGAGCACATTCCCCGCATCCGGAGCACAGATCGGCGTCGATTCGAGGAACCTGGATATGAACGTTTTTCTCTGAAGTAATACTGGGATTGAGAAACAGATGACCGTTGGGTTCCTCGGCATCGCAGTCGGCGTACGCAGCATCAGGGATTACCGCGGCGAGATTCGTAGCAACAAGGGTCTTACCCGTACCTCCTTTTCCCGAAGCAATGGCAACAAGCATCACAAAATCCCGGTTTCGTGGATTGTTTTTTGATCCGTTAAGATATGCAAGCTCAAGCAAGCGTTCTTTAGAACATATTTCGTAACAAAAAATCTGCCGGTGTCTCTCAATATTGTTTTTAGATATCTTGCATTCATATTGATACAGCTATATTAAAACGTGCCGTGGCCCAAGGACACTGGCAGGCGTTCTTAAGATACCTTTTATCTAAATCCGCCGAGGCCCGCTGGTCCCGTAGGGCACTCATTAGATTCCATTTATATAAACCCGCCGAGACCCGTAGGCCCCGGCGGGCGTTCTGCTCGCTGTTAGGGTTGAATTTTGTCATGTCTCCTCTTCGAGCATCCTCCTACGCCTCGCTCCTTGTCCCCACCGGCCTCCTTGCCAGTATCTGCCTCCATAGGCACGCCCAGAAATCATATAGCTACCGCCCTCTACCTGAATTCCCTTCCCGTTAATGAAAGCATCGACAAGTTTATATCTAGCAGTGTCCAGGGTACGGCCGAAGGTTGCCCGGGATACACCCATCTCTTTTGATGCTTCCTCCTGGTATTTCTTTTCAAGTTCGGCAAGTCTTAATGCCTCAACCTCGTCGTGTGAAATATAAACCTGCTCCAACTCCCGCATAGGTATTCCCTTGGGACCGAAGAAACGTATCCCGAACTCCCTTGATATCCTTCTACATTTCCGAGGTCTGGGCATTATTGTCCTTCCGAGTTTTGAGCATATGCTCATTATAGTGAAAATCCCGAACTTGTCAAGGGTAAAAAAAACCCGCAGGCTATGCCTGCGGGTTCGCGTGAAGAATCAATCTCAGTTCTTGGGAGCGTACAATGGACATTCGTTCCAAGGCATGCGCCTCGAAGCTAACGGGCACTCCTCAGGGTGACAACTATTCTCCAAGCCTGCCTTTGTAAGCTCCCCGCACACTCCGGCAAGGTCTTTCTTTTTAAGGCCGCATTTCCATAGGGGTACCAGACCTTGACCTCTGCCTTTATCGCGAACAAAGAATCTTCTATTTACGTGCAGGTAAACATGTTGGCATCGAGTTTGGGTTCCGACGTTCATGCTTAACCACCTCCTTTATTAAATGATTTATATTGACTTAATTAACCTAATAGACTAGCTACCATCCTCTCTACAATCTTCCCGTTTTTTTAAATGTAAGTCCCTTAAAGCCGCTTCCGCCCAATTAACTATAGCATTTATTTCCGTCATGTCAAGGTTCGGTTTTATGTACGAGCAAGCTCCCTTGTAAATGATGTATTTCCTGAACATAAAAAAAATAATGGGAATCCTATGTTACTTGACTCTTATCAGGTTTTGCCTAGAATAAGGCTTAACTTCTTGGAGGAAAATTGAAAAGGTTTCTCTTATTCAGTTTTGCAATCGTTGGTTTAAGTATGGGAACCAAGGTGGAATTCCATAACGGTAATGAGTTGAGTCCAGAAAATATCGAGTTTACGGGCAATTACGTGATCTCTGATACCGATTCTTTCCCTCGAAAAGACGTAAAATCAATAATCTTCAAAACCGAAGCGCAAACCTCTTCAGGTGCACTTGATACAGATTCAGATATCCGCAAGCTTCTGGAATTGGCACGTAAAGCCCGAAGTACTTATCCGAACGCTAAAGGTATCAACCTTGACTACGATCTTGTCCATACATTAAACAATGATGGTTCAAGAGGTTACACTTATCGTTTCGCCTTTCTTGTACTTTCGGAAACGAGAAAAGACGTAGCCACATTCAGAGCTCGATTTGAGGAAGGTGAGAATGAAATTAAGGTCCACTACGGTCGGGTTATCAAACCTTCCGGCAAGGTTATAAAATTGGATCATTCCGAGATAAGGATCGAATCTCCCCCGCGTGAAGATATAGTCTTTTTTGGCAAGGATAAGTGGGTAACCTTTACACTTCCTGAGGTTGAGGTCGGAGATATTATCGAGTATTCTGCCGAGAACATACATTTCAATCCCTGGAACAGGGACGTATTCCGCTCGGGTCTTTCCTTGCAGGACGAGGATCCGTCTGTGGTCTTGAAGTTCACGGTCAACGTACCAGCAGATGAGGATATTTTTTGGAAGAACTATAATTTCCCGGAAGGAGCGGATTACGGACCTCAGGTTCAGTCTACTGATGGACGAAAAAAGTATACCTGGCTTGCCGAGGATGTATCCCCGTACGTACTCGAACCAAATGCCCCACCGGCAGGGGATTTTATCCCAAAGGTTTCGGTTACCAACCAGGAAAACTGGGAAGAAATATTTAACTGGTATGCTGATTTTCAAACAGAACGAATCGATGTTACACCCGAAATCCAGGCTCTTGTAGACAGCCTGACCAAAGGTGCAGAAACAGAAACCGAACAGGTCGCTTCAATATATCACTGGATTCAACAGAATATTAGATATATATCGATAAAAGGAGCTGCAGGTTCCGGGGTGTCGGGTCATCCTGCCGAGTTTACACTCGAAAGGGGTTTTGGTGACTGCACCGATAAGTCTATCCTCTTTACGACCCTTCTGAAAGCCATAGGGGTTGAAGCGGCTCCCGTTTACGTGGGAACCAATAATGAAATTGCCATGCTCGACCCGGAAATACCCAGCTTCTATG
>Ga0180433_10010439_pt1 | contig 11179 bp, 8 predicted proteins | sample SS_ome_8_FD_132980 | JGI IMG/M metagenome (GOLD analysis project Ga0180433, IMG submission 132980) | Hypersaline lake sediment archaeal communities from the Salton Sea, California, USA - SS_1_D_1 metaG | ecosystem: Environmental > Aquatic > Non-marine Saline and Alkaline > Hypersaline > Sediment... | reverse complement strand
CTCGTTCGGCTACAGTCCCTGAGCGAAGCTGCCAAGTGAGGAACCGGATGCGGGAAATCTGCGAGTCCGGGTCTGTGAGGGGTGAGGAGGGAAACCTCCTCACCTACTCGACATCACAATAGGTAAGATGGCCACAACTCTCTTTGTGATAAAGACTTACGCGAAAAGTGCGAACAATGAATGAGGAATAATGGGCAACCTTTAAGGCAAAGCTAATGTGAAAACAGGCAAAATTAGCCGCTCGTATTTAGCCCCCGAACCTGTTTGGGGGTTCTACTTCTCAATCAATGCGACCCAATCCTGGTCAGTATCTTGCGGCGGATGGCCGATGGCCACTGACCCGGGGCCGGTAACCTCCGTGACGCTGCCGATGCGCAGCGGGCCGCCCATCCGCGGGTTGTACCAGCGGACGGTGTATGTTGCTGTGCCATCGCCCAAATCCAGATGCGTCGTGCCGCCCTGGGGCAGATAGACGGCATACACTTGCCCCGGCTTGGCAAAACAGTAATCGTTCTTAGCGGAAGTCAATGCATCGTGATGGCTCATTTCGGTGAACGGCAGATACTGATGAAAGAAGTCCAGGGCGTACCGAGTGAGATCCCAGAGATGGTCTCGGCTGCGCCAATCCTCGCAGTTCAGGTCATTGTGGGCGAATTTGTATCCGAAGTACCATTCGACGCCGGCCCCGCCGGCCATGAGATGCGCCCACAGATGCTTCTTGCGGACTTCATCATGCCGGTAGTCGTCCTTGTCCGGCTTGACGCCGGTATGGGCAGGGCCGATCTCGTCCAGGCAAACAAACCACCGCCGGCCCGAAGAACCAGAGCGGTCGACCCATTTGAGCGTCTGGGCGTGCGTATCATTTGTCTGCAGCGATGGCCCGTCAAAATACTCGTATCCCAGCAACGGCTTATAGACCTCGTCGTACCTGCCGGGGAAGGTGTGGCAGACAATCGGATGGTCGTAGGGGTCGAGGTCTTTGATGTATCGGCAGAAGGCCTTGCGCTGCGCATCGGTGTTGGTGTTTTCTTCGCCGAGATTCCAGACCAATGCAGTATGATGTGCAAAGCGGGCGATAAGTTCACGATAGTAGAGTTTGCGCTGCGGGCCGAGCTCGCCGCCGTCCAGGCCCTGGTCGTTTTCCTGCTCCTGGGTAATGATGTGCAGCATGAGGCCGAGCTTGTCCATGTGCGCGAAGACGATCTCCCACTGGTCGAGCTTGCTGCAATCGAAGCGGAACCTTTCATCCGGGCTCGTCCAGGGCCACACATCTTTGCCGTCGCCGCCGTCGATATTGTAAGTGATGAAGTAGACGCTGTTCATCCCTTTGCCGGCCAGATAGTTAAGAGCGCCGATGATGCCCTTGCCTTTTCCGTTCTTCCAGGTTGGATCCCTGGGCCGCCAGTCTCGGATGTGCGGCTCGTAGTGGTGGATGAATTTCTCACCGGCGGCTTCTCCTTTGCGTTTCAGCGCGCCCGCATCGAACGTACCGTCGAAGTCGGCGTAGGCCAGGAAGTTCTCCGGGCTGTCAGCGCCGCCCTTAAGGTAATACTCGCCGGTACCGGCGTATTTCAGATAGTGCTCGCCGGCGTATTGGAGAAGGCCTTTAGCGCGATGGTCGCGCCCGGTTTTGTCACTCGGTGCTATCCTGAACGTTCCTTTGGCTCCGTCAAAAGCCGCTGCTGTCCCGGCTGCTGCGTCGCTGCTGAGAGCAATATCCGGACCGGTCCGAAACGAAGCCGTGTAGGACCATTTTCCAATTTCGTCCGGCACGAAATACACACGCCATTTGTTACCCGAAGTGGCGCTTGTCTGACCCGCATTGCCATCGGCGGCGTAATAGCCCGGCACAACGTGTCGCTTTTTGCCTTTGGCGAAGGTGACATTGAGACGGTAATCCCGGAAGAGATTCGGCTGAGCGTCTTCGCCGGTCTTGGGGCCATCGAATGTCAACGTAAGCTTGTGCCATTTCTTCAATTCGCCGGAGATGACCGGCTTTCTATCGGCAGCAAAAATGAGAGACTCAGCCATCAGCCAAAATGAAAGGGCGAACAGTATTATTGATGTGTAGCGTTTCATGTTGCAACTCCTTACAGGCAAAGAAATCAAATGACGGCGGGATATGTTACACGGAGGATGTAGGTATTTGCAACGGTTTTCGCCTTGGCCGTTTTCAGGCTTAGCTGGTCAGCTCTGCTGTAGAAACCAGGCGCGCAAAAAGTGGCCGGGGCATGCGCCCCGGCCTAATCCCCGGGGGACGTCACCGCACCGGCAGTCCCATTCAGACGTGATAGGTGAGTTTGCTCGGGCTATCAGTAAGCAGGGGACATACCCGGCCGCGGAACGACGTTCTCTTGTTTGTGGTCTCCATCACGGGAGAACTTTCTCCGGTCTTGATAGCTTGCTATCGACTTAATGATTGGCGGATTTCGTTGACTAATCGTAGGACGTTCTCGTAGGTTACGTGTTCGGGTGCTTTTGCCTCGTCACTAAGCTCGGCCATCGCGCCGCAAACCAATGTATCAAAATCTTCTCTATCATTAATTGGGAGTTCAGATGCGACACGCAGTGACATTTTGGCATTCACATCGCGATCCTCAGGATGATACTTATGCAGCAGAGTATAATCCGAGACTTTGCCGGGATTTACGCGTCTCTCGGGTACATAAATGCTCCATTCATAGAACTTGTTTCTTCTTTGGGTGTACGCCAGGTGATAACCGTTATAGGTACCAGCGTTTCCCTCAATAGCATAAATCTGAGCGGCAGTTTCTGGTAATTGGCCTCCCATTTTCAGGTCTTCGAAAAGCTCGGCCTTTGCGTGATCGCGTTGTCTATCATCACTGCTCCAACCCATAATGACACTTCCGTCAGCCATTGTGAAAAGGATGTGACAGTGGAGACTGACCGAATCACAACTAACGCTTCCGGTAGTCAGTTCACGCACGGTTGCTGTCTCTTTGCTGTTCTGCGGAGTATATGCCTCTGGAGCCTCGGTCGTGAATACATCCTCCTTTATGTCAATGTCACGTTCTACAAGGTCAATTTCCATCTGTTTGACCCAATTCTTATTCTCTTCTTGCGTCCAGGCCTTTATCCTTGCAAATGCGCCGGTTGAAGGCGATAACCAGCTTCTCACCCTCATTCTGCAGCCCGAATTATTCTCTCTCAATCCTTCCCAGATATCATAGCTTTCACCACCAATGATTTCTTGCCCGATTATCTCGTAATTGGGAAGCTCAGAATCAATGTAGATTGATTGGAAGAAGGTGTACCTATTCCGGCGTGCAAAGAGCTTCCGCTGGAAATCAGTAAGTCTCTCAAAAGATACTGTTTTGTCCGCGTGATTGATGTGCATTTCATATTGACCATCAGAAACACTTTCTGATACTCGTATTTTGATCCCCTCTTGTCGGGAAGAGTAGCCAGGATACGTTAATCTCCATCGGCCGTTTTCCATATCCAGCCAATATTGCACCTCCACTGAGGATTGTTCTTTCCCCGGCATTGATGAAGGTGGGAAGTATATCCTGCCTTTCATGTGAATGGTCTTCGCTGTCCGAAACAATTCCGGCACATCCGACATCCCATAGACTTTGCCTGTTACTTCAAACAAGCCGGCAAAGTGTATGCTCATGAACACTGCTATAATCACTACCGCCGCACCGGCTAATTTTGCTATTGGGCTTTTCATAATCATTCTGCCTATATTCGGCTCAGCGATAGCCGGTTTTGACGTTTGCGATTTCTTGTATGCGCTCAAAGCGTCGGTCAGAACTCGCTTGTCCATTTCTGAACTGGTACTCGTGTATGACTTGTTAGCCGTACAGAAATTCACGACCAACTGCTCAATCTTTTTTGCCGCTGTCATTTTTCCACCTCGGAATTCAGTATCGATTGTAGCTTTTGCAATCCGTATCGGTACCGGCTCTGAACAGTATGGATTGACATCTTCTGCGATTCAGCTATTGTCTTGAAAGTCAGTCCGCTGTGCAGACGCAACAGTATAACTTCGCGCTGCTCGTACGGCAGTTGCGTCAAGGCATCGCGGACTCGCTGCAGTTTTTCGACCGAGATAGTGACTTCGTCCGGCCCCTTTGCAGCCTGCCGGAAGATGTCCGCCTTGTGCTGCCCGTTGATACGACGCCTCTCAATGCGCTTGAGCCTGCGAACCCGATTGGCAACACAGGTTGACAGGTAACTCTTCAAGCTTCCTCTCAGCTCAAGCCTCGCACCCATCTCTGCAAAAGAGACGAAGACATCGTGCACCACGTCTTCGCCAACGCTCACATCATTTGATAGAGAAATAGCCAGGCCCAACAAATCGTTCTTGTACTTTTCATAGATGCGAAGCAGAGCATCGTCACTGCCATGCTTGAATTTCCAGATAAGCAGTTTGTCTTCTAACATCGAGGGCCTTCTCGATTAGCTTCGAAACCAACGATCGTCACTACTATGAGCATTTGGGGCTGACTTTAGTCTAAGGAAAGCCATATTTTTTGGGAAATTCTATTCTGTGAAAAAAGCCCTGAACTATCGTGCGAGCGCACAAAAAGTAGCCGGGGCTTGCGCCCCGGCCTAATCCCCGGGGGGTATTTCCGCACCGGGTGTCCCGTTGAGACATGATAGGTGAGTTTGCTCGGACTATCAGTAGGCAGGGGACACACCCGGCCGCGGAACGAGGTTCGCTTGGTTGCAACCTCCATTGCAGGAGGACTATCATGTCTGAACGCATGTGCCAAGTAACTTGCGTCCGCGAGAGCTTGTGATTTATCTGTTGCTATTCGAAACGCCTATTGTATCCTTAGTCGGTATCTAACATACCAGCCTCGCGGCTGATGTCTGCTGAGCATTATCGCTTAATCATTATCAGTGCAAAAAACACTGAGCTCCATTACCGTTCTGTCCTTCTTGTGGATTTCAAACTGGATGCCTTTATCCTCGTATGTGAGAAAATCCTTCCACTCACTCTCTTTGAAACGGAACTCGTCACCAAAAGCCTGTATGATGTCCTGCTCCGAGTCACCTACTCCTAACCCATTGGTGAATTTGTAGGAAGGCCCATGCACGCCAATCCCATTGACTGAACCATCAACGATTGAAAAGGAAATATCACTGAAAACCATGTAATACCTTCTCGGAAGGTTGTTAAGGGTGTACTTTTCGTCCCCATAGAAAATCATCTTTGGTTGTCCCAGACTTTTCAAAACATCGTCTTTGCTCATGTCAAGCGTATAGTCACCAACTCGTACCCCTGGGATAATTGATCCCTTTACAATGCTGTCTTGTGCGTCGACTTCAGCATCGGTGTGCATAATCCACCAGGTTACATACCAACGTCCCGACTGACCACTGACTGCCCTGACCGTGAACGTAGGGCTGACAGTCTCTACCCGGCCGTCACGTTCGATATCGTATGTGCATTTCACCCTGTATACAGGCAGTACGTTTTGGACATATTCTGGGCTCCCGATGGAAATCGTACTCACCGGTCGCCACTGCCGGAAGAATTTGTCTATGAGTCTTCTCGGCGCCCCGCCGCAGAGCTTGCTGGCCTTTGCGTAATCTTGCCTGGCCAGGGCATCCAGGGTCTGACGAAGAGTCTCCACAACAGCCTCCTGATCGGTCATCTTACCCTCAGCCATGCCCACTTCCTGGGTAACCTGGTCGATAACCATCGTGTCTTCAGGGAAATTCGGCTCGAAGAGTCCGGGATCCATGGATTCGTTGTATTCGAGCACTTCCGTGCCCTTATGGAACACCTGCTCTGGCTCGCTACCCCAGTAGTTGTCAACTCTGACGACAAGTTTCGTGGCGGGATCAACAACAACAACCTGTCTGAGCGGTTTGCCGTCCGTGCGTGTCACACGGAGAGTCTTCAGGCGGGCATACGGCGCAGGCTTCTCAACCTCCATGACGGCCCTGCCATCAGCGACCAGCGCATGAATCTCCTGTACGATGGTCTCCGGGTCGAATTCTTCCAATCCCTCCAGCCCGCCGTCGGCGTTGTCGACACGCTTGATCAGGCGAACGCCCCACGGTGGTGGAAAATACTGGCTTTGAACACCGGCTTCCCACAGCGTCAGTAGAGATCCATCCGGACCCTGCCCTTCTCTTTGCCGATAACGAATCAGTCTGCCTTCTTCGTCGAACTCAGCCCAGAACTCATCCTTGCGGCGCTGCTGGAAGTAGGTCTGTATGTGAAACGACCGCTTGCCCTGCATAGCTTCAACGGTTTGGACGAAAGCGTATGCTGAAGGTGTTGACCTATCCCACAGATGGATTGACAGTATTCCTGCTCCAACTATCACCGTCGCGGCGGCTAATTTTGTTATTCTGCTTTTCATAATCGTTCTCCCTATATTCGGCTCAGCTATAGCCGACTTGGATATTTCGGATTCCCTTTGTGCGGCCAGAACATCAGGCAGGATCTTGTCATGCAATCGGGTGCTCGCAGTGAAATTCAATTTCTTCTTAATTGTCTGCTCTGCGTTATTTGCACGGGTCATTTTTCCACCTCGCCGTTTAGAATCGACCGCAACTTACGTAAGCCGTACCGGTATCGGCCTAAAATTGTGTTGACTGACACACCTTGTAGCTTCGCTATTTCTCTGAATTTCATGTCGCCCTTTAGATGCAGGACTATTGCTTCTCTTTGGTCCTGCGGAAGTTGAGCGACCGCCTTATTTATCAGTTGTGCTTCTTCGCTGCACATCACCAGTTCTTCGGGATTATTTGAATCTGTCACCGCTAATCGCGATTGGCTCAAACCAACATTGTTTCGTTGCCTACTTCGTATCTGATCTCGTGCACGATTGATCACACAAATTGCCAGATAGGCTTTTAGATTGCCGCGCAGCTTGAAGCTACTCGCAGACTGCGCGAAGGAAACGAACGCATCATGAACAAGGTCCTGGGCCGTGCCGGCGTCATTTGAAAGAGCCATCGCTAACGTTAGCAGGTAGTCCAGGTACTTCTCATAGATACGCCGCAGTGCATCCTGGCTGCCGCGCTTGAATTTCCATTTGAGCAGCTCGTCTTCTATCATCCGCGATTCTCTTGCTCGATTCTAAGAACGATCGTTCGTCACAAGTATCACGATTCAGCGCTGCATTTTAGTATAGACAGCAGCGACTTTTTTGTCAGCTTTTCCATTTGGTCCGTAGTGTGCCGAGCTGCTCGCAAAATGCGCATAAAAAAGGCCGAGCTGAGCAAGCCCGGCCTTCTTGGCATGCACAAGGTACGTAGGCTATTCAGGTTGCCTTGTCAGATTCCGCCATCGACTACGAACCGATTGGCGGGGTTGTCTTTTCGGATCGCCAAGTTAAATTTCTTGACCTGACCGGATTTAAGACGAATCTCATACGGCACAAACCATCCTAAGCCATCGCGAGCGTACCCCTCTGACTGGAACGGCTCACCGATAGATATAATCTCCAGGCCGCCAAGGTACGCCTTCAAGCTGTCGTCAATACGTGAGGCTGCCCAGAACTTCAACACTTCATCCCAGTCCTCCTGGGCACAAGCCTGGAAGAATGTCCGAGCCGCTTCTTGCGGCGTCATTTTTTCGTATCGCTCGTTATCCGGCAGTATCTGCGGCTCTCTGGCCCAAATCATATCTTCCGGAAAATCCAGTGCGAAAACGCCGTCGTCTATCTGTGCATTGTATTCAATGTCTGTCACCTCGAAAATCAGTACATCCTTATCCCCGGCGTGCACATACACCTGAAAAGACTCCAACAATTTTGTCTTTGCATCAAACTCGTACACCTTTACATGGTCGGAATCCGAGATGAACTTATTTCGAAGGTAGTCGTCTTCGGGAACATCTACTGTTACGTGGACCTCAAGTACGAGTTTATCTGTTCCTTGAACTTCCTGGTGTACGAGACAGACCTCGCGGTCAGGATTATTTGTTGCCTTTTGTAGCTCATTGTCCAACAGGTCATGCACATTCAACAAACGGCCCGACCAGGAGTCGAAACAGCCCAAAGGCAGCGCCTCTTCCTTTAAGACGCCGAACTTGGGCCGAATGAACATAACGGTGCTTTGGCCGTCCATAAGCAGTACGCGGCCGGGCTTTTCTACACGCCACTGAACCTGCCCGTTCGCATCTGTACGCTTCCACATCTCAAGGGGCACAAAGTCGTAATCCAGACCAATCAATGAGAAGTTGTCGCGCGGCAGCGTCCGCATCCGGGCCTTCATGTGCACGGACCACACATCCGATACCGCCTCGATCGCGCCCTGCAGCAACTCAGTCGCCGATGCTGTGGATATTGATTTGTCCCAAACATTTATTGATAGCACCACCGCGACCGCTATCACGGCCGCAACGGCTAATTTTGCGATTGGACTTTTCATGATATTTCTCCTTTCCCTGAGCCTGGCCGGAGCAGATTTTCCCTGTTCGGAATCATCGAACTGCTCAAGCAGGTCTTTAAGCACGGCCTGATTCACCTCAGGATTGGAACGTATCTGTGCGTTTCTTAGCAGCTTTTGCACATCTTGTGGTGGTCTCATTATGAAACCTCACTGTTTAGTAGTGACCGCAGCTTTTCGATGCCGATGCGATATCTGCTCTGGGCGGTCTTGATCGGGACCTGCTGCAATCGGGCTAATTCTCTGAATCTCATTCCGGCCTGCACGTGCAAGATCACTGTTTCTCGCTGGTCGTATGGCAATTCTGCCAGAGCGCTGCTCAACCGTTCGGCTTCCTCGCTGCAGATTATCCATCTGTCCGGCCTGTTTCGATGCCCTGCTGTTTGGCCGGCCTCACTCAGCTTGACGGTGTGAAGTCGGCGGGCGCGATTAGCATTACGGGCACGGTTGGCTACGCACGTTGCCAGATAGCCCTTGAGACTGCCCGTCAGGCGAAACTGCTTGCCGGTCCGTATGAACGAGGCGAAGACATCGTGCACAATGTCCTCGGCAGTATCTGCCTGCTTTAAAAGAGACACCGCCAGCCTTAACAAGTCATCTCTGTACTTTTCATAGATCCGGCACATCGCATCCTTGCTGCCGCGTCTACATTTCAGAACAAGCAGCTTGTCTTCCAGCATGTAAAGTCTGTCCGACTGTTTTCAAAGTGACGATCGTCTATGTATGATAACGAATGAGCGGCGTATTTTTATATAGACAAAAGCAAGCCGCGCACAAAAAAGGCCGAGCCCACACCGGCCCGGCCTGAAGTCCCTATATTAGCAAACCATTCAGTTATTCTGGCAAACTCTCGGGATCAAAGATACCATCAGGAAATTCTGGATTCGTATCAATGTATAGTCTTATATCAAATACTTTTTCCCGCATCTCCCAGCCGCCCCCAGGATCAGACCAAGATTGCTTGTTTGTGGTTATTGTCCAGCTCGGATACCAATGGCCTGTGTCTGTTCGGCCGAATTGCGCCACCTGTGTCACCAGATAGGGTTCAAAAGGAATATCCATGGGGTCAAAAGCCGGCACGTTAGCTTCGGAATTACCATACGGTGGCGGCACAGGATGCCTGAAGCTTTCTGTGCGAACGCACATATAGTCATGCTCAGGATCGATGTAATAAAGTGTTTTTTCAGCAGCTTGAGCTAACTTTGAGTCCCCGGTAAATCGCGGCTCGCTCGTGGTCTCTATGCACAAGAGATCATTGTTAATAGCATAATCGTTCTCAACAAACGTTCCTGTACGGATTGTTGGCCAACCACGATCGACTAATCCGCTCGGAATAAAACCAACACCGTAGTGTAATCGAGACACCTTCTCACTGGTCCAGGGATTAGAGTAATCACGGTTAGCACAATAGACGATGGTGCCATCATTCAGTTGTATTTTATGTATTCCAAGTTCCTCGCTCAGGGTTCTGTTAGCCCAATCCAGGATCGTTTTAAAATCATCTGTGGCCGGAGGTGTACCCTTTTTCATGTGTCTTAGCTGTTCAAATCTTTCTTTAATACCATTGGTATATATTACAGACACTACACAACCATTATCGTTTTCATTTGTCACCTCCACAACAATACGTTGTTGGGGCAGGCTTTCTCTGGCCGCACGATAAGGCTCAATGGTTTCAAGAAATTCAGCGGTTAGTCTTTGTCCGATCACCTTGACTTCTGCATCACGTGGCGCTCCGGCCTGATAGATGTCGGTTGGGCCGGTTTGCGGATAGTCGAATATAATGTTTGCTGTTGCACTTTTGCCTGGCTTTTCAGAAATGGTTGTCACACACTCTGGCAAGCGAGTCTCACCGTTGACCACCATGGATATTTTATGATGCACACCATTACCATCAATGGTATCTACATTAATAATCTTCGCTGCATGACCATGATAAACGCTATCAATGTATTCAACTGTGGCTCCTCTTTCTTTCAATTCTGCTATATCTGCAAGAATCATACCGGCAAGCGTAGTATATGAGTCGTTCTTGCTGGTGGAAATGTATCGTGTTGTCAGCACATTAGTCTCGGCGTCATATTGTTGTGCCCTTATTTCGCCTGTTGAATATTCTGTGAAATTGATTTTGCCGTTGTTGTAGACTGTGATGCGCCTCTTGGGATTAACTGAAGTCCAGCTTTCTACTATCTCTGGCTCAAGGATCTTAAACCCTGTGTTTAGTCCGGTATATTCCCAGGTCGTGTGCATCCATTCAGCCTTTGACATAGCAGCCATGACCTCACCCATGCCAAAAGCCAAGGTATCAGTCTCATTCAAAAGGATCGGTGGTAGTAGGATACCGAGGATTATCACCGCCGCCGCGGCCAATTTTGTGATCGGACTCTTTACAATTATTCTCCCTACGCTAACTTGACCTACGACGGCTTTACGGCCTTTGTGCGCCTGTGAGGTTAACAGCTCGACGGCTTCGGGATGGTCCCGCTTCCATTTCTCGAAGTCAGGTTTGATTTTTTCCGAACCAATTGCTTCGGTAAGTGCCTCATCAAGCCAGTTATTGTTATTATTCTCGGAAACCTTCATAATAAATATCCTCACGGGGCTCTGTCATGCTGAAGCGTTCGCTTCACTCGAGGATAAACTCCGTGAAGCATATAAGCTATCTCGAAAAGGCTCTTAGACAATAATAGTGTCATTGCGAACGAAGTGAAGCAATCTCCTCTCTGTAGGTGATTGAGATTGCCACGGCCTTTCAGGCCTCGCAATGACGATCGCACCAGTAAGCCAATCAATGAAT
>Ga0180433_10010438_pt1 | contig 11179 bp, 12 predicted proteins | sample SS_ome_8_FD_132980 | JGI IMG/M metagenome (GOLD analysis project Ga0180433, IMG submission 132980) | Hypersaline lake sediment archaeal communities from the Salton Sea, California, USA - SS_1_D_1 metaG | ecosystem: Environmental > Aquatic > Non-marine Saline and Alkaline > Hypersaline >... | reverse complement strand
GGTAACCTGGATAATATTTTGCCGATAAGCCTTACCTGTGGAGGCGTCCTCTCTCTGAAGTCCCTGCACGGCGAAAACGGTACGAAAGATCTGTCATCCTATTGGGAATCCGTCAGCAAGTCGGACCTCGCTCCCGGAATCCGCGAAACCTGTCAAACGTGTGAAAAATTCATTCCTCAGAATGCTGATATGGTCATCGCCACGGTCGGACAGAAAGACATGGACAGGGAATGCACCATTTTCGCAACGTCTCCCAAAGGGGAAGAATACGCTCAAGCCGCACCGGGAAGCACGGTTTCCGAAGAAATGGAAAATGAGGAAACCCAGGCCTTGATGGACAAAAGATCAGAACAAAAGGCCACATCGCTGGAGACCTTCAAAAACAATCAATCAGGATTGAAAGCCTTGATCAAAACTTTCGCGCCCTGTCTGGGCTGTCACGGCTGCCGTCAGGTCTGTCCCATCTGCCTCTGTCATTTGTGCGATTTCGATTCCAAGACCCTCGAATACCAGCCTGTCAATGTCAGGTCAGAGCTCAACCAAAAGGGTGGACTCAAAGTGCCTCCCGGCAATATCTTTTTCCACTTGGGACGGATGAGCCATATGGCCGTCTCGTGTGTGAGCTGCGGCATGTGTTCCGATGTCTGCCCTGTCAATATTCCCGTCGCAACCCTGTTCTCGACGGTGGGTGATGCTCTCGAGAAGGTATTTGAGTATGTCCCGGGACGCAGTCTTGACGAACCTGTGCCGGAAGGAACATATAAAGAACAGGAGTTTGTGGAAATCGGGGAACAATGAGGCTGATTGCCATCAAAGAAAAAAGGTGAAACCAATGAACGAAACACACACACATAGACCATCCATCATCGGATTCTTGTGCACCTGGTGTTCCTACACCGGAGCGGATTTAGCAGGCACGGCCCGGATGAAAATCCCTGCCGAATTCAGGGTCATAAGGGTCATGTGCTCGGGAAGGATCGATCCGCTTTTTGTTCTTAAAGCCTTTCTCAAAGGTGCCGACGGTGTAATGATGATGGGCTGCCATCCGGGGGATTGCCATTACCAGAAAGGAAATTATAACGCCCGCCGCCGCTACGTGACTCTCAACAATATTCTTGACACCCTTGGATTAGAGAAGGATAGGGTTGGACTCTGGTGGGTGAGTGCTTCGGAGGCGCCGAGATTCAAACAGGTCACGACCGATTTCGCCGACACTGTTCAAAAATTGGGGCCTAATCCGCTTCGGGAGGAAATCTATCTATAAGGAGTTTTCTTTGTCCATACATGAACTCGTTTCAAAAAAAATTGTAGATATCCCCAAATCAGCCATCCACGAAATGACACATCTCTCCAAGCAGATCGAAGATGTCGCCTTTATTTCCTGGGCAAAGCCCACATCGGGAACACCCGAGCACATCAACAGGGCTGCTATGCAGGCCATCGAAAAGAATTTGACAGGCGGCTATTCGGAGAATACAGGGCTAGAGGATCTTCGGGAGGAAATTGTCAAGAAGCTCGAACGGGATAATCACATCAAGGCCGACCCTTCGGAAATCATGATTACGGTCGGCGCCATTGAAGGACTGGCAGCCGCCGTTCTGGCTGTGGTCGATCCCGGGGACGAGGTCATTATCCCCGTTCCCGGTTATTCCACTCATATCCGTCAAGTGGTCGTCGCTTCCGGAAAACCCGTCCTTGTTCCCACGATCGAAGAACAGGGCTTCAAATTGGACTTCGACCGGCTTAAGGATGCAATAACGCCTCAAACTAAAGCAATCCTCTTCAGCTCGCCCAATAATCCGGTCGGCTCGGTCTATAGTGAAGAAGATCTCAGGACACTGGCAGGGATCGCGCAGGAGCACAACTTGCTTGTCATCACTGATGAGGCCTACGAATACTTCGTCTTCGACGGTGAAAAACATATCAGCATTGCCTCCATGGAAGGAATGCGCGAGCGGGTCATAAGCTGCTACACGTTCACCAAAACCTATGCCATGACCGGGTGGCGTATCGGCTATCTCCATGCAGTCGATGAGTGGATCCGACAGATCGAAAAAACGCATATCCCACTCGCGATCTGTGCACCTGTGGTCTCGCAGTATGCAGCCTTGGAAGCCCTGCGAGGACCTCAAGATTGTGTCGAGGAATTCCGCCGGCATTACCAGACAACCCGGGATCTCATGTGTGAACGACTTGACATGATCCCCCATGTCTTTTCCTATCAGAAGCCAAAGGGATCCTACCTCATGTTTCCGCGTGTGGAGCTGCCTGAAGGAAAAGACTCGAAGACCTTTGCCAAAAATCTCCTCCAGAAAGCTCGGGTTTCCACGACACCGGGAATCGCCTTCAAGGGAGAGGGACACGTACGCATGTCCTTTTGCGTGCCCGAAGAGACAATCCACAAAGCCTTTGACCGTATGGAGGCGTACTTTCAGAGTTAGATATTGAGCCGGCACAAGGGACGGCTTTTTCACGGGTGTACTTTCTAGAATCAGGTCAAATACATCAGAAAGACTGGAAGAGATGGAAAAGACTAAAGCAATACTGAAAGAAATTCTATCCACATTGGAAGCAGACTCCGATGTTTCGGATATCCGCACATGTGTCTACTGGACAGCCGTCACATCCCTGCGCTGTGGACTCTCCTCGACCATGGCCGCATCTCTCATGCATCAGCACGGTCACCAGGTGGAAGCTGCCGGACATCTTCTTCCCACCGGAGCACAATCACTGGCGAAGCTGTGCCTTTCTGATCATATCCTGGAAGCAGCCATCGGTATCGCCGCCATTAACTCAATACTCCCCTTGGATGAATCGCGCTATGTCGACCTGAATGCCGAAGAGGAAATCGGCACCCGGGGCGAAGGAAAACGGATAGCGATCATCGGGCATTTTCCCTTTGTCAAAAGACTAAGGGACATAGCTGACAAGTTATGGGTTTTTGAGCTTCCGGGCCGTGAACGCCCGGGCGATATCACCGGCGATGAAATAGAAACTCTCCTCCCTCAGGCTGAAGTCGTGGCTATAACCAGCACCACACTGATCAATCATACCCTGGGAGGGATCCTGGATCACGTCGCACCGGACGCGTACAAGATGATGCTCGGCCCAAGCACGCCTCTATCGCCGGTCCTCTTCGATCATGGGTTGGATACCATATCCGGCTCAATCGTTACCGATCGTGACACAGTTCTCCGCTGCATAAGCCAGGGTGCCAATTTTCGCCAGGTCAAAGGTATCCGGAAAGTCATAGTGGCCAAAAATTAGCTTTTCTTTGAACAAAATCCCATGAGTTCGGCTTGGGCCAGGATATGTCCCTTTAGTGCGCGCAACAGACGCTTCTTGTTCATTTGCGCATCGACATCCACAATGACATCCAAAGCATAGAGAGTGAAAATATAGCGGTGCTTTCCCCAAGGCGGACACGGTCCCATGTATCTGTTGCGGCGCATTCCATTTCTTCCCTGGATCATTCCATCTTCAAATTTGCCTTGATGGGGAACAGCCTCGGTCAACTCTCTCTTTTCGGGAGGGATGTTGCACAGTACCCAATGGGTGAAGGTCATAAGGACAGCGTCGGGGTCAACCGCGATGAGGGCAAAGCTCTCTGTTCCCTCCGGGGGATTCGACCAATTCAGAGGAGGGGATACATTCTTTCCCTTGCAGGTATAAAGATCCGGTATCGACCCCTCATGCTCGAAGGCATTGCTCATGAGTTGAAATTCCATCGCTTGCAGCTCCTTATCTTATTTATACACTTCCTTCCGATGTTTGACTCGATAAATGTAGATCTTATTGGCCCTATCGTCGATTCGGTAAAGGATTCTGTAATCGCCTGACCGAAGACGATATCCGTTTTCGATTGTCAGCTTCAGACATCCCGAGGGACGAGGATTTCACTTTTGGAGAATGTTAAATTTTTGAACTCGACTCTTTTGGCTATTTGAGAGGTTTATGATTTTTATCTTTTTTTACTGCTTTGACCGCTTTGACCATTCGGCCGAATTTTTTGTCTCTGTTCCGTTTTTCCAGATAAGACATCTCGTAGTAGGCTGACTCTTTTTGTAATTTCAGATAATTTTTGTACCGCCGCTCATCCAATTCGCCACCCTCGACTGCCTCAAGAACAGCACACCCCGGCTCATTCACATGCGTGCAGTCTTTGAAACGGCAATCTTGGGCCACGCCGAGTATATCGGAGAAAGTTGCCTTCAACCCGTTCTGGACACCAATATTGCCCAGTTCTCTCATCCCGGGCGTATCGATGATCATGCCCCCCTTCTCAAGTATGATCAGTTGACGGTGCGCTGTGACATGTCTTCCTTTACTGTCTTTTTCGCGAACGGCAGCTGTCGCAAACATCTCCTGTCCGATAAGTCTGTTTATTAATGTGGTTTTTCCCACTCCAGATGATCCCAAAAGACAATAGGTTTTTCCTGTTATCAGGAGTCCTTGAATGGCATCCAACCCTTCACCTGTTTCATTACTGAAGGCAAAAATATCAAAGCTGGGATTCGATTTCTTGATCTGAGAGATCTTTTCTCCCAGTTCTTCTTCAGGGACCAGATCTCTTTTGCTGAGCATTATGACAGGTTGGATACGGGCGTCAATAACCATTGTCAAATACCGCTCAAGCCGCGGCAGATTGAAGTCGTGGTCCAGGGATTGCACGATGAATGCCACGTCAATGTTGGCAGCGATCGGCTGATACTCAATTCTTTTCCCGGCCGCCTTTCTCTTCAAGAGCGACTTCCGGGGCAAGACAGTTTGGATAACGGCAAATGTGTCGTCGTTGAAGTGCTGCACAAGAACCCAGTCCCCAACCGTGGGCAGTTCAAGATTCGATTCCGTCATGTACAGCAGTTTTCCCGTTACGTCTGCGGGGATCTCTTCGTCTTCGTTCCTGACTGTGTATTTGTCCTTATGGACGGCTACGACCCGCGCCGCACTGAACTCCGAGGGCTGGGATTCGTTAAATCTCTCCTGGAACCATTTATCAAATCCCAAATCTTCAAGTTTCATGGGCAGATCTTCTCTCTCCATTTGTTTATATGTAATATTCATGGAATTGTCTAATGAAAAATTCCATGAAATATTCAGAGGCTCTTGAAGGAACATGTCGATATTCAAGACGATACATACGCCCTCTGTAAAAAAAATTGACATTGCGAGCTGTATGACTAAGAGTATACCTCAGTAACTAATATTGGACTTGCCCCATTTTCGTAGACGCGCCGAAAAGTTCGACATAGATATTGTGGCGGGAGAGGGTTTTCCCAGGTAGTCATCTTGTCTTCGCATTTCAAAATGTCAAATGGCATCAAAATTTTGACTTCATACAAAACTGGTCTGAGTGGAAAACCATTTTTTGGGTGGATGCTGAGTTCCGATCAGAAAAAGGACTGTCTTTATTTTACTACACATGTATTTTTTTTTAACATAGAACCGGATGAATGCTTTCGATTTTTCCTGATTTGGATTGGCACATTTTATGCACAGAACAACTATGGAGGAGCAATTTCTCACTGAATCTGAGATTTTAAGGAGTATGGCTATGACGAAATCTTCTATAAAAACCTTGTGTTTGGCATTCTTTCTCATTTTCACTATTTTCTTGTTTTCAAACTGTGCTTCGAGGCGTCCGATTGTTCTAGAGAATGTTTATGCTCAACCGGATATTGATTTTGGGGCTTATAAAAAAATTATGATAGCGGGATTGATTACGAAGCCAGAAATCAAGGCCGATAAGAATTTCAATCTTCTCATCGAAGATGAGTTCAACAAAATCGGATATGATGTTGTTGGCGCCGATGAATTTAATACTTTTTTGGACGAATTCGAATATTCAAGTGAAGAATTATTGAATCCTGATACCCTAAAAAAAATAAGAGAACACTTAGGCGTAGAAGCCATCATTATGGGAGAGGTGCAGAGATATGAGATTAAAAAGAAAAAAGGTCATATCCCGTTTATTGTTGGAGAGGGAGTTATTCTCATTGAAGAGACCGATACCATTTGTGATATTTCACTTCTTATTGAGATGATAGAAACAAAAGAAGGAAACAATGTTTGGTCATGTTCTGTGTCGTGCAGTGAGAAAAAAGGAAAACCTGAGAAATTGATCAGAAATATGATAAGGGATAGTCTGAGCACAATTCCCTGGTGATAATTTTAAAAAATCCGTGTGAGTATTAAGATTTTCGGATGTACGCGCATCGATTTTTCTTGTTTTAAGCAATTTTATAAATTGATCAGATTCGTTACGACTCAAGAGGGGGAATTGGCTCAGGAGGTTTTATTCCACATTTGCTTCCATACTGGAGCTCTGATGTTCGTGCCTCATGATTCCGGCATCAGTGCTGATCGATCAAATCTTTGATACGGCCTATTCTGAAGACTTTTCCCTCGGTTGTTTTCCCAAGGTGCTGGGTCTTGAGAATGACATCCAAAGCCTGATCCCAGGGGACATCGTTTAACTCACAAGAGATTTTGCCTGTGACTCCGGGATCAAAGACCACGCTCCAGCCGCCAACTTCACACAATGTCACGATGATATCCCTGATATCGGCATCTCTAAATTTCAGAGAAACAGGCTCGCCTTCGTATCCTCTATCCTCAATGACAATGGGACTTATCCCGGATATGGAAATTTGCGGTTGGCTCTTCTTCTTTGCCTCCAGTGTTTTGATATCATCTTGATGAATAAAGCCGGATTTCATAACAGCACCCTCGCTGGGCCGGAAATGGACTTTATACCAATCGCCTTCTTTGTATTTGGCGTAGAGGATAATCCCAGGAGGAATATGTCCGATTATCTGACTTTTTGCATCCGGCCATAAATGTACATTTGCCTTTTCCGATGTCACCTGTATTTTCATTTGTTCTGCCGATGCATATTTGCCCCAAAAAAATAACAGCAATATCACAAGAAGAAGGCGTTTATTCGGAGGCAACGGCATTCCTTCAATCCTCCTGCTCAAACCAGAATAACTAAAAGCGAGAATAACATATAAGTTTGTGCAAAAAGTGTCAAACTAGTCCAGAACAAAAAAAGATCGAAAAATGGCTTCAGTAACCATAGGTGACAATTCGTATTGCTTTTGCCCACATGGGTTTGATAGTCTGTTTAGCGGAATGAGAACAATTTTCGGATTGAATTTATTTGTTGGGCTGGGAGCAATGCTTCTGGCCATCGCACTGCTTGTGCTCGATGTGCCCTTTATGAAGACGTGGTTTTATGTCTGTGCCTGGTGGCCTCTCATTATTATCCTGGACAGCTTGAATTTCAGGCTCAGCGGATCATCGCCGTTATCTGATTCCCCGAGGAATTTTGTTTTTATGGCATTCATCTCTATACCTGTTTGGTTGATCTTCGAGCTCTTCAACCTGAGGCTCCAAAACTGGAGCTATCACAACCTGCCGACCGAGCTTCCGCTGCGCTGGCTGGGCTATTGCCTTGCTTTTGCCTCGGTCATTCCGGCACTTCTGGAGCTATCCAGGTTATTCCAGATCGCATTCAAGGGAAAAGCCATTTCATTCGTGCGCCTTAAAACAACGCCGGGCTTTCTGAACGGATGCATAATCCTGGGATTCTCTCTCTTGGTCCTTTCTGTCCTATTCCCAAATCTCTTTTTTCCACTCGTCTGGCTCGGATTCATATTCCTGCTGGAGCCGGTGAATTACCGCCTTAAAATTGACTCGTTTTTGGCTGATGCAGAAAGACATTACGGAAACAGAATAATTAGCTGGCTCCTGGCCGGTTTTGCAGCGGGGGTGTTATGGGAATCCCTGAACTACTGGGCCGGCTCACACTGGGAATACTCGATTCCTTATTTGAATTTCTGCAAGATCTTTCAAATGCCTGTTTTTGGTTACGGCGGTTTTCTCCCCTTTGCCCTGGAAGTCTTTGCCCTATACACACTGCTGGATTTAATCCGTAAAAAGACAATAGGAAGAAGAATCATCAGAATGGTCCTTGTGGCTTTTATTTTAGTATTCAACGCTCTCGCTTTTCACCTTATGGACACCTACACTCTGATTCAGTGAGAGGCCGCGTCTTACCATTTAACATTCACGCAAAGATTCTTCCAGCTCGATATTTTCAATTGAGAAGTCAATAAATAAGAAATGTTAAGAGGCGGCCCCTTTTGATTTAACGCCCTGGAAGACAGTGTAGGTATAAAAGGCATAATAATCCAGAGCCTTCAGGATGAAATCAGGTGACTCGGGTAGACAGAGGCGCTCGTATTCCTTCCAATCCTCCTCTGCTAGGCCTGGGAGTGGTTCACCCCACAGCATTTGAAAAAAGCAAACGAGAGCAGTTCGAAGCTTCTTATTCAGTGGCGCCGAAACCTCGCCGATAAAAGTTTGGGCTCTGATATCCTCCAAGCCGGCATCACGAAACCAACCCAGACCGCGCATGAAGTTGGACTCTGGTTTCTTGGCTTTAAGATGTTGAACGATTGTCGCGCTCGTCACGTTCAGCCTGGCCTCCAAGAGAAGATATCCCGGAAGGAGCTTTTGAGAGGTCCAGGTCAGGATAGCGATTTTGCCGCCGGGCCTTATCACGCGTGTCAATTCCTTTACCAAAGGTGCAGGCTCACCGACTGTCGGATAGCCCACGCAGTCCACACTCCAAACCCAATCGAATTCGGCATCATCAAAAGGAAGATGGTGGACATTACCTTGCTTGAAGGCTATTTGTTTCGACAGGCTGGATTTCTTCACGAGGTCCTCAGCCTGGCGGAGAAATTCCGAGGACTGATCAAGTGCGGTGACATGCCCGCCCGAGCCCACAGCCTCTGCCAGTAATAGAGTCGGCTGTCCGAGTCCACATCCCACGTCCAGCCCTCGACTCCCTGGGGGCAATTCCAGTGCTTGTATCACATCCCAAAGAACCGATTCTCTCAGGGGATATGACTCTCTCAACTGCCGTATATAGGCGTGTGTATCACTCATTTCTCTCTTCCACTTAATTCATTTTCATTGAGTTTGTTTTTTGCTCTTGAGGACAGCATCATACCCATAATAAATCAAATTCGACGATTTGCGCAAAAATATCAAATATTGAAATTCGAGTCCCTGTTGTCAAATCCGGAGATCCGATACCCTGCGGCTTAACTCCAAAGGCTTCCAACAAGTCTTTATGGCTTAATTTTGTATCATCTAAGCGAAAAATATAGATGTACATGTTGTTCTTTTTGAGAAATGTTTCTATGCGCTCCAGTTGATAGCCGGCTTCTTTCATTTGAGCTTCCATCTGTTCGGGTGTTGAACACTCCAAATCACCATCATCCCAAGGCAGCCACTCGCCGATGGCCAGCACACCATTAGGCTTAAGTGCAGATCTGGCATTGCGTAGGAGTGCAACAGGATCTGCGAAATGATGGTAGGCGGATATGACGAAAATCAGGTCGAGCTCTCCCTCAGGGAGTTTGGGATCAGTCACGTCTCCGAGGATAATCTCAATGTTTTTCAACCCACCTCGCTGACAGCGTTTTTCCAAATGCTTCAGGAATTTCGCGTTGATGTCCTCTGCATAGACTTTTCCGCTCTCCCCCACCCTGACAGCAAGCTGCACAACATAGCGTCCCTTGCCGGCTCCGATCTCCGCTACGGTCATTCCCGGTTTGACACCAATGACATCCATAACCTGATCAGGAGGCTGAAGTCGGTTCAGCCTGGCCTCATTGGCATTTTCAGGAACGAGAACCTCTGGCCGTTTCTGTGTCTCCTGTGCCGCCAGAAGAGAAAACAGAAAGGCCAGTATGGCTATAAGAAGAACAAATTTTTTGCAGCACATTATTCCCTCCTCTCTTCTGCAGATGTGTTGTCTGGGCAAGAATGTTGTCCTCGAATATCAAATGGATTTTCTTTTTCATACAACTCTTAATTCAGATTAAGCAATAATCATGCCATCCCGCCTACCTGATAAAAATTGCCATAAGTGTAAAATAAATTTACCGCTACTGTCCGTTCAGGTAACAACTCGTGTCCGCATAAGAACAATCCCAAGCACTGCAGACGCCATATCTTAAGAAAACGGGGGACATCATACTTAATTACTGAATAAGCTGTTTAGTTCAAGAGGCAATAAACCAATTCTGGATTAACAGCGGTGTCTTTCATCAATTGTGAATGGGGATTATCTTTCCTTAAAACGCGTGTTTATAGAGGAAAATGGTTACTCTAAGGCAAAAAATGCCTATCATATTTTTGATAACTTATTTAATTTCAAAAAGATATGTAAGCCTAACTACAAATATCAAATATCTGACAACCTTTTTGATTTTCTTTCGTTTTATTAGATAGGAAATGTTCTACAAATTAATAAGAAATAAAACCCAAATAGAATTCAACGAGGTGTGAAAGATATGGAATCGTTAAGCCAAAGGGAGGAACAAATTCTATTGACCATCGGATTTCTTCAAGAGGAAGCTTATCTCGTGGGCATAAAGAAACATTTATCGACAATCATGGGAAAAGAGCTCTCCATCGGAGCCGTTCATATCCCTCTGCGACGCATGGAGCGATCAGGGCTGATCTCTTTCTTCCTTGGCAAATCAACATCCATCCGGGGCGGACGCCGGAAGAAAATATACTATCTGACTTCATCGGGCTTAGCTGCTCTCGAACACAACAAAAAGATCAACGACCTCCTGTGGAGAAACTTCAAAAAGGTTGTTCCTCTCACTGATTCATAGTACTGAAATCGCACTGCGATGAAAAAACAGATCCCAAATCAACCAAAATGGGGCCGGAAGGTCCTGCATCTTCTGCTGCCACATCACGAGCGAGACCCCCTCATCGGTGATTTTGATGAAATATTCCAAGAAAGATGTGAAGTGAAAGGGAAATTCTCGGCTCTGAGCTGGTATTGGCGGCAAATCATCATTTTAGTGCCTGCATCCATAAAAGAATCTATCTATTGGAGTATTGCTATGATTCTGAACTATGTAAAAACCGCTTACCGCAACATGGCCCGGCACAAAGGATTTTCCTTCCTCAACATCTGTGGATTGGCCCTCGGCATGGTCTGCACCATTCTGATTATCTTCTGGGCGCAGCACGAGCTGAGCTACGACCGATACCATGAAAATGGCCGCAACATTTACCGGATTCTTCAGCACATCAAATACTCGGAGGTCGTTACCTGGGCCATCAACCAGGGGCCTCTCGG
>Ga0180433_10010436_pt1 | contig 11181 bp, 14 predicted proteins | sample SS_ome_8_FD_132980 | JGI IMG/M metagenome (GOLD analysis project Ga0180433, IMG submission 132980) | Hypersaline lake sediment archaeal communities from the Salton Sea, California, USA - SS_1_D_1 metaG | ecosystem: Environmental > Aquatic > Non-marine Saline and Alkaline > Hypersaline >... | reverse complement strand
CTATCCATCCTACTGTAATTTCATCTCCTCTTTTTTTTAAAATTTCAAAAACAAATTCAATAGACCATTCTTTTCGTTTATTCCATGAATCTATCGATTGTTTAAATACTTTTGTTTTTTGAGTCGATGGATATTCAATAATCTGTATAGTAGGAAATTGTAACACTAAATGTGCCATTAATTGACTCCCTAATTGAATTGCTTTATAATTGACTCGATTACGAAAACCCATTTGTTTTTCAATCAAACAAACTGAACATTTTTTAATTTTAGAGTATAAAGTTTTTATATAATTATGAAAATGAATCCAAAAACGTTGATCTAGTTTTTTTTGATTCGCATTTTCATTCTCTAATAAATCATAACAATCCATATCGATAATATTAAAATTATTCTTAATAATTTCTATAATAGAATACGCAAAATGATGAATTCCAATATCAAAAGAAATAAAAAAAGTCATATTTTTTTAATAAAAAAAATATTCTTAAATAACTTTTTTTATAATTGTGTTCTGCCTTTTGAATCGATTGATAATTTTTCTAGAAGTATATCAATATTATTAGGACAACCAGTCATATCTTTCGAATTCTTTTTCGACATAAGATAAGGAAAACCTTGTATTTTTTCTAAATTTTCCATCTTTGATATATCTTCAATAAAAGATACATAATCCATCATACCTTCATCATATAACATTTTCTTTAACTTCATACAATAAGGACAATTTGGAGACGAATAGATAATAATATCTAAATCCTTTACTTTTTGTTGTGAATCGTTTATAAAATTTTCCTTTTGAGATACTATTTTATATAAATTTTGTCCACTCTTTTCTAAACCAGTAAAATTACGATTTGTTTTAATAGAATAGAAATAAGGAGTTGCTGTTCCTCCCATATTCGTTAACATTTGTTTATTTTCTTTCTTTTTAATATCTTTTACGGTAACTTCGTCAATAAAAGACTGTTTTAGTTGTTCTTTCGAAAAAGGACATTTTTTATCAATAAATAAAACAATATCCAAGTCTTTTAAATCTCCAGAAGTATATCCCTCTCGAATGGGTTCATTAATAACATTACATTTTCTTGGAATAGGAGTAGGAGTAGGAGAGGTCATTTCTTTTTCCTGTTGAAAATTAAATTCACGAATCATATTATTTTCTGGACATTTTCCAACATAATATTTTGGTTCTTTAGAAGGGTATGCTGTTTGTACCGATGGGTAATTATATAAATTATTATCATAAGTAAGAATATCATAAGAATTTGATACTGGTTGTTTTAAAAATGTAGGGAACATTTGAGAAGGAACTGTTGGTGGTAATTCTGGACCTAATTGTGATAACTTATTATAAGTATCTAAATTAGAATATAAAGATTCCCTACTTATTATTCCATTTGATTTTGATTCCATTATATTTTTTAATTTTATTATTAAAAAAATATTTTTTTTTCTATATAAATAATGTGTTCTTTTCATCATTTACCTACAGAAATTATATATTTTTATATAATTCCTTTTATTCCTGTTTATGGAATATCAAATAAAGATTTAAAATTACAAAAAAAAAGAATAAAACTAGTATCCTATATCCAAAAAATATTGGAAATAGATAATACAGACCGAATTAAATTCGATATTCTAAAAAATTATCAAGGAGAGTTAGACTATTCTTTTCAAGATATACATACATATTTATATGTTAATTTAAGAAATAAAAATGATTTTATTTATATCATTAATTAATTTTTTTTTATAATTAATAAAATATGAATTTTTTAGGAATTAATGATTATATTTCTTGTAATCCCTTTACATTTCCAGATTTTCCATTATTTCAATTACAGAAAAAGGAGAAAAAAGTTGATTATTCTAAAGAATATTTTTCACATTCCATCTATCAATTTAATATATCTCAAATCCTTCAGTGGATTGAATATATTGAATCTCAATCCTCTAAAAATATTTCAAAAAAATTATATCATATAGACTGGAAAGAGAAAGAAAAAGAAAGTATTATATTTAAAGAATTAGGAAAAGGTCTTCTTTTAGAATATTTTGGAAATACAGGTTTACCTTTTATGAAAAAAATTTGCGATAATTGTTCAAGTCTAAAATCATTTTATAATGAGTATTTTATTTCAGTCTATGGTTTAAATTTTTTACGTGATACTATACCTACCTTTAATTTTACTTATTCTAGTCATCGTTCCCAAAATTTATGTAGTATAAAACAAGAATTTACAGATGGAGAACAATTAGGAAATTTTCTTAATGATTGTACAAACGAAGATTTTCTAGCGATAATATTTCAGATACTAACAAGCCTTGAATTTTCTCAACGTCATTTACTTTTTACACATTATGATCTTAACGAAGAAAATATATTAGTAGAAAAAATTAAAAAACCCTTTAAAATCCCGATTGGAAAAAAAAATTATATCTTTTCTAGGTATAGAATAAAAATTATTGATTTTGGATTCTCTACAGTTACCCTAAATCCAAAGACAATTATTTCTAATACCGAAACTCATCATTTTTATAAATATGGATATTTCCCATTCTTTACTCCAGGGACAGATCAATTTAGGATTCTTTCCGCTATTTTATGTTCCGTTCAACATCTTCCAGAAAAACGAGAAACCCTTTTATACTTATTTAAACATTTTTATAAAATCAATCCAGAAAAATATATACAACATATTCATTATTTTAAATCTCAATTTTATAATTGTTCTGTATTTCCTTTTTTATATAAGAATCCTTTACAATTATTATCATTTCTCGAAGAAAAAAAAGATGATATTCTAAAGATTTTATCTCTTACTTCTTTTCCTTTTAAGATTTCTGGTTTAGTTTTAGATGCAGTCCAACTTCCGTATCAAAAAGAGTTTAAAGAAATTTTTTCGATTGAAAAGATAAATAAAAATATCCCTTCGAATCCTATCAATTATATTTACTTATCAGAAGGTAATGATATTATCCCTATAAAACCTCCTCAAACAGTCCCTCTCTTTACAGTAGAAGAGTTAGAAAAAGTAGAAAAATTTTATGAGAAATACTCCTTCTTTTTGGATATTTTTCATTACTCTAATGACGATATTGAAAAACATTCCTTCTTTCGAACTTTATATTCTATAAAAGAATTCTTATTTTTTATTTATAATCCTTATTTTAAATTTACTGATAAAAAACGAGAAAAAATAATGGAATATTATAATAATTCAAAAGGTTATCTTTAGGTATAACATTTTATAATATAATCTGCAAGTTCATTATATTTATTTTCACGATATAATTCATAGGAGGATGGAATTGATTGGTTCTTTGGAATTGATTGGTTCTTAGGACTATCTTTTTTTTTAGAACTATCTTGGTTTTTTGGAGTGGATTGGTTCTTAGGACTATCTTTTTTTTTACTAGAAACGGAACTTTCTTTTTTAGAACTATCTTGGTTCTTTGGAATTGATTGGTTCTTAGGACTATCTTTTTTTTTACTAGAAACAGAACTTTCTTTTTCTTCATATTCTTTTAATTTTTGAATAAGAAAATCTTTATGATAAGATTTTAATTTAATTCCTCGTTCTCTACATAATTTTATTAAATTTGTTACGGTTTCCTTTTTATAATCGATAGAAGTAGATAAGAAAGAACTATCCTCCTTTTTATGATATAATTTACATAACTCTTCAAGAGACATATTTTTATTGACTTTTAGTCCCATTTCTTTACATTTTTCATATAATGGTTTTTTATATTTTCTCTTTAAACAATCTTGATAGTTATTTGTCATTTTATTTATTATAAATAAAATAAAAAATATTATAGTCTTTGATTATTAATTTTTCTTTACATTTCTTTTCCAATGAATATATGTTGGATATTCTATCATACGACTTCCCTCTTTTTTTTCTAAAATAATAAAATCTAAAATAACTTGTTTTATGGGACATTTCCAATTTTTTTCACAATAATAATCCATTTTTGGTTTATCTTTTGTATGAGTTCCTTTTCCTGTAATAAATTTAACTTCTCTCGTCGTAGTATCGGTAGAATCAAATTCTTGTAAAAAATGATAAGTTTCTTTTCTTGTCATTCCATGAAAATCTATTTCTAACATTCTATAAATAAAGTTGATTTTATTATTTAAATATGAAATTTTTTTTAATATATCTCCATTAATTGATGAAAGAAGAAATCAAGATTGTATTTCTGGAATGATTGATCAGTGTTCGTTGGATTATACAAATAAAGTTATTTCTTCTTTATATTTATAACGAAGAACTCAAGAAAGTATACTATATTGTTCTATAGATAATAAACCTATTTTTAATAAAGATATTCTACGAGAACCCTATATAGAAATATTTTTAAAAATACACCTGGTAAGAAAAGAGAATCAACAGTAAGTAGATTTTGTAATGGAGAAAAGGATACAACTTCTACAACTCACGAAAATGGTACTATTCCACAAGATGTTATAAAAATTTCTTCTCTTGTAGGAGGTACAGGAAAAAAGTGTATGATAATTATCCAACACAAAACTACTTACTTTATACGAAAATTAATAAAAGTATTAAAAAATAAAGATTCAATATTATTGGTGGTTTTTTATGGGTTCTGGAAGTGAATGTATTACTTCAAAAAAAAGAAAATATAATTTTTATTGGATTTGAAATTAATCATAATATATTTCAATATATCATGAACGATTAAATGAAATTTTATAAAAAATTATGTAATATAAATAATTTTATAAAATGACCAATAAAATTAAAATACCACCAATAACCTTTCAAATTATATGGCCTATCCTTTATATCCTTCTTTTCGTATTTATTCTATTAATATACAGACAACCACGAACAAAAATACGAACAAAAATTATCTATTCTTTTTGGATTGGAATTCTACTTAATATTTTATGGATAATTCTCTACTGGAACTTAAAAAATAAACTATATGCATTTATTGATTTAATCGTTATGGTTTTTATATCTTTTTATATCTTATATTTATCTTTTCCAGATAAAAGTTCAAATAAAAAAAGTATATTCAACTTTTTTATTTATTTCCTTTATACCAGTTGGATCTGTTTTGCACTCTTTCTAACAATCTATAATAAAAATTGAATTTTTTTTTTATAATCTTTAAAAATGTAGATAGTATATTCTTATCGGTATAAAATATACATTATTAGATAAATATAGTTTACATACTAATTATATCTTTTAAATAATTTTAGGACAGTATGGAATCTTATGTTGAAAAACATTATGAGAGAAAATATTATCCCTTTTATCATGAAGAAAAAACGGAAGACTCTATAAATCCTTTAGAAAATAATAGTTTTTCCGAACTTCAAAATGTAATTCATTTTCAAAAAATAATACAAAGTCATACAGATAAATTTTGGGAATCTAGTATTTTTTCAGAAATTAATGAATTAAAAAATAATAATATAGGCAATGTTGGAGAAATATTTATAAAAAATATTTGTGAAAGAGTAAATATTCCTTGTTTTATTGATGGTAAAAATACAAAAAGAAAAAATATAGGTGATGGATATATTCTTGGAAAATCAATAGAGATTAAAACTGCACGAATTGGAAATAAAGGAACTTATCAACACGAGCTAGGGGAGAATCCATATAATTCTGAATATCTTTTATTTTTAGATATTAATCCCAAAGACTTTTGTATTATTATTATGAAAAACTTTACAAAAGAATTTTATGAAAATTCTAATCGAAAAATAGAACCCTATTTTAATAAAAAAATATGTAGAAGAAAAGAAATTGGGAACTATAAATTGACTCTATCTAAAAAGGATTTACGAAAAGATTGCAACTATATTCTAAAAATTACAAAAGATACAAAAGATTTTGAGATTAAAGATTTTCTAGAGAGGAATATTTTTTAATTGCATCTAATATTTTAGATGTTCGTAAATTATATGCTGAATTTGTGGATAAAAAGGCATTTTCAGACCAATCTATATTTTTAATTATCTGAATATATTTTTTTATATCTTTTTTAAAAAAGATTCCGTATCCTCTTTGTTTTGGTAATTCTTTAAATGTAGAAAACCATTTCATATTTTCTTTACCATAAACAGTAGAAGGTAAAAAAATATGACATTTATTATGCATTTTTTTATTTCGTATAGAAGAAGAAGTCCCACCATCGGATACAGAATATATCTTAATATCTTCTTCCTTTCTACAAGGGAAATCAAACAAATGATTCTTATGATATTTTGACCATACTTGAAAAATACATTTCACTTTAATTATTTTTCCGTCTGGGTTCTCAAAATCTGTATTTAGAGATTCACTATGAATAAGGTGAAACCCCTTTACTCTTTTTCGCGGAGAACCTTTCCCATCACTTTCAAATAATTGAGGAAGAATAAAACAAACATAATCTGTAAAGAAAAAAGAATGATTTATAAATTTTAAAGCTAATTGTCCTCGTAATCCAAATGGAGGATTTCCAATCATAATATATTTTTTTTCTACATTATTTGGTTTCCATTCTAAAAAATCTTGTTTTATAATAGAATTATGCTTAGGTTCAATATCCATTCCTATTCGTTTATCATTTGGAAAAAGATTTAAAAACACACCGTTACCTGCAGAAGGTTCAATAATATAATAATTATCTATATTATCTTTATAATTATCTAATATATCTTTTGTTTTTTTATAACAATATTTTGCAGTATTTAATGGTGTAAAGAATTGATCTTTATCAGAATATGAAAATTTTGAGTAATCAATTTCTTTTTTTTCTAACTTCATAATTTCAAATGAATAAGAATATGGAACCTCTTTTTTTATTTCCCATCGTTTTATGGTTGAAGGGGATATATTTAAAATGTTTGAAATAGTATTTAAGTCTTTTTTTTTTAAAATTTTTTCAAAAATTTCAAATAATTCCTTTTCTTTTCTTTTTTTATCCATTTTCAAACCAAACTATTATTATTTAAATATATTTTTTTCTAAAAAAAAATGATTAATCTATTATTTTATATAAAAATATATAAAATATGTCAATTTGTATTCCTAAAAAAGATATAACCAATGAAAATATTGAACGAATGGAAAAATCACTAATGATATCAAATGAAAGTAAAAAAAAAACACAACGAAATAAAAACTACTATTTTGAACCTCCTAAAATTCCATTCTTTCGTGGAGATGAAAGTACAAAAAATCTTATGATTCCATTTTATTGGGGTCGGTCGTATTTTGGAAAAAAATATATCCCTTCTTATCCAAAAATAGAATTTGAATTTCAAGGAAATTTACGAGAAGAACAAAAAGAATTAGAAAAAGAAAGTTTAGAACATATTTATGAAAATAATTCCTCTTTGATTGCAGTTTATCCAGGAGGGGGTAAAACCATTACTTCTTTATCTATTTTATCAAAATTAGAACGACGAACTCTTATTATTGTTAATAAAATTGTTTTAGTGGAGCAATGGAAGGATTCTATACAACGATTTTTAGGAATAGAACCTTTCTTAATTGGAGGTAAAAACTGTAAAATAAAAAATAATTCAATTTATATTATTAATGCAATCAATATTCCAAAACATGATTTATCGAGTTTAGGAATTGGTTGTGTTATTATTGACGAATGTCATTTAATTCTCACTACAGTATTTTCTCAAGGATTATTTTATCTAAATCCTCAATATTTAATTGGTTTAAGTGCAACTCCTTATCGTTCGGATGGTTTTGATTCTCTTTTTGACTTATATTTTGGAATTCATCGTGTTCATCGTTCTTTATATCGTCCACACCAAGTCCTTCAAATTATTACCAATACAAAAATAGATCATACCCTCGATAAACAAGGGAATATTAATTGGAATTCAGTGATTGACCAACAATGTAAGTTAGAATCACGACGAGATTTAATATGTAATTATTGTCTTGAATATAAGGACCGAAATATTTTAATCCTATGTAAACGAATCCAACAAATGTTAAATATTTACGAAATTCTTAAAGAAAAAGGAGAAAATATTTGTATCTTTAAAGAAAGTGATACTACTTTTAATACAGATTGTCGTATTCTTGTAAGTTCTTATCAAAAAGTCGGTACTGGATTTTCTTTTGATAAATTAGATATGTTAATTTTAGGGACAGATACAGAAGAATACTTTTTACAATATTTAGGACGAGTTTTTCGTCGTCTAGATGTTAAACCTATTGTAATTGATATTGTTGATAGTCATCCTATTTTAATGAAACATTTTAACTCCAGAAGAAAAATATATCGAGAAACAGGTGGAGTTATACAAAAAAAAATATTATAGAAAAGAATAATCCATAAAATAATATTCTAGGTAGGAAATAGAACTAAATGTAAAGTTAAATATAAAATTATATAAATCTAATAAAAATAAAGAAGAAGTATTTACTGTATTATTCATAAAGAAATAATAATATTTTAATGATAAAAATAAATTTTAATTATAATAAAATGTTTGGAGGAACACCAAAGAAACGACAAAAACTTTTTAATAATTTTATTAGTGAATTCAATATAAAATTGAATTCAAACTTAGAATTATCAGAGGATGTGAAATCAGAGTTTGTAAATAGATTACTATCGAGAGATAAGCCAGAAGCACAGAATAGAGTTAAATTTATTTCTACCTTTTATTATCCTCGTATAGTAGACATTCGTGATATTGAAAAAAATCGGGATATTGAAATATTTACCCCAATACCAAAATCAATGAAAGAGTCACTTGAATCTTTCTATAAACAATATATAATGAATTTTAATTATAAATTAAATTTTAAGAAGAAGTTAGAAGTATTTCCTAACATTTAAAAGTAAAGAAATTACATTTAACGTTATAAAAATAGATATATCTCGAGAAAGTCTAAATACTTACACTGTTTATTTTAAACCTGAAAACGAAGATATAACCATTCAGGCTACCTTTAATGAAAACGGTATATTGCCTTCTTATTTTATATCTTTAAATGATGATGAATATGAAATTAAAAACGATAGTTATGTAAATAAAAAAGTCAATAACAAAAAAACTCTAATTGAAAATAATATGAATAAAATTAAAAGCTATAAAAAAAAATTAGAAAATTATAGGACGGACTTGGGAAATTTAAATAAAGGACAATATTATAAACAAATTTTCCCGGAGACTAATAATCCTTGTTTACAAGACCTTAACGTTAAAATAGAAACATTAAAAAAGATATTGGAAGAACAAAATAAACAACTAAAAGATATAAATATAGTAAATAAAGAGCATACGAAAAAAATAGAGGAACTTCGTGATGCAATTGCAGAATTAGATATAATAAAGATTGAACTTGATGATCAAATAAGAGAAAAAAATAAAATAAAGGAATCTCAAAAAAACCTTTTGTACTTTCAATTTATACAGAACTTATCAAATTACTATTATGGAGAAAATATAGATACAAATATATCTGGAAAAATACAAGAATTAGTTTCTATATTAGGTTATTCTTCCTCAGATGATACATATCCTAATACACTCGTTCCATATCTAACCAATCAATTAAAATATATAACAAAAAAAGTACCAATACAAGAAAGTTTAGTACAACCTAATCAATCATATAGATTAATACAACTAGCTCCAACATCATCAATCAATACTCTAGTAGAAAAAGTTAAGAATAATAAAACACAACTTAAATAATATAGAAATGATATTTAAAAATATTGAAAAATATTTGTATTTTACTTTTGCATATAGTTTCCCATCAGAATATAACAAAGAAAAGAAGAAAAAAAAGAAAAAAAGAAAAAAAATTAAACGAAATAAAAGTTTATTTTGAAGAAAATTATCAGTAAACTAATTTTATTTTTTATAAAATAAAATGACTGAAATTAGTATTCAAGATAAAATTCCAATCTATTCTTTATTTATTATTATTATAATTATATGTGGAAATTATTTTGGAGAACTTTTACCTTGTCGAATCCAAAAAAAATTAAAAACTTCCATGGTAGTAAAGTATATCTTCTTATTTTTTAGTTTATTTTTCTTGGTTTTATATTCGACAGACGATACAATTTTAAAAAACTTTTACCAAACTATTATTATTTTTATATTTTTTATTTTATTAACTAGAAATACATATACATTCTTTTTATTAAATTTCTTTCTCTTATTCATTATTTATGTTCTATTTCTAGAAGAAAATGAATATAAAGATAATAAAAATATCAAACTTTCTATTACTATATTAATTTCAATCTGTTCGTTTTTCATTATGATTGGTTTTATCCTATATTTTTTACAGAAAAAAAGAAAGTTTAAAAAGAAATTTAATGTTAAAACATTTCTTTTAGGAAAACCTATCTGTAAATATGAATTATAATAAAAAAGAAAGATGAACCCTAATTTTTTATAAAGAATCTCTACTATTTGAAATATCATAATGAATAACATAAAATGCAGTAAAAGGTATTAAACAATGCCATAAAATATGATAAATCATATATAAGTTTATAGCTGATTTTTTTCTACATATAGCACCAATTTTTAAAAAGAAAACTGCAAAAAATAAAAGAAATAAGTATGTAGGATGAACCTTATAGATAAATACAACAATAATAAATGCTAGAATTGTATTATAGGATGCAAATATAACATCTAATTTATGAGAGATATGTTCTTTATTATCATAAACAGAATCGGATAGGAAAGATATAATACCTTGAAGAATAAGAAAATATGGATAAAAATCTTGAAAATAAGGTTCCTTTAACGGTTTATAAAGAAGATAAATTCCTATGAAAGAATAGGTAAAGGACGATAACGAAAATATATTTATTTTCTACATATTTCATATTTTTTATCATCTAAATCAATTATATATTGATAATTTGTATAAAATTTTGAAAATAAAAAAAGTAATAAAAATTGTTGAACAATAGGAATTTCTAATAAAAAAATCATATATATAAAATATATTTTTTATATAATTATTATTTTCCCTTAAATTAAATAATTTAAATAAAGACTTTTTTAGAAATAAATGTTTTGGTATATTCTTTTATTTTTATTTTATTATTTAAAAAATTTAACCTCATTACAATTTCAATTAGAACAATATTTCTTATATCGTTAAATTAGGAAATTGTAAACTTTAAAAT
>Ga0180433_10010435_pt1 | contig 11182 bp, 13 predicted proteins | sample SS_ome_8_FD_132980 | JGI IMG/M metagenome (GOLD analysis project Ga0180433, IMG submission 132980) | Hypersaline lake sediment archaeal communities from the Salton Sea, California, USA - SS_1_D_1 metaG | ecosystem: Environmental > Aquatic > Non-marine Saline and Alkaline > Hypersaline >... | reverse complement strand
TAATATCACATCCTCTAAATATCCCTATCTCTTGTTTGGCTAGTTCTTTGGCACATAGTGTGTTCATCATTATCATATAGTAAGCAACTACATCGTGACTATCGTTCACATTTGTTAATAATGTATTCGTTTTGTTCATCGCAGATGCTAACTCAAACAAATGACAATACTTGTTACTTTTTAGTAGTTCTTTACTTTCATAAGAGTAATTAGATACACAGTTTATTACACGATTCTCAAAGTTATATGAAATCATATTCATTGACTTGTCAAATACTAAATGTAGACATAAAGCTAATCCTCGTCCAATGTTTAATGTCATACACTCCATAATTGGTTTGGGCAGCATATGTATCGTGTTTTCATCCAAATACAGACTGGTTGTATTATGTAACTCGCTAGTAATATCGTATTCGTTATCACATATCAAAGCTAACCATAATGGAACATTCGTAATGCATACGAAAACATCGGTTTGATATTCTGTCGCATATATTCCTATTGCATCGTCCATATCAACACAACCCACTGGATCAATTGTAAAAACTTCCACTACATCGTTGCCAAACGTATTAGCCAATAATGCCAATGATTGTTCACGGTCAAATTTGTGATATGATTTAATTAAACCTTTGAAAGACGGAGACCGACTCAACTGATAACGTGCTAGTTCATAGTTTTGAAACGCAAGTATACTTGTTACGTCACCAAACGTTTCTGTTATGACTCCTTCCGGTCGTTCACCTTTCTTCCAATCGACAAAACGAATCTTTACATACTTATTTACCGAATAACGTGAATTGCCATTATGTTTGATTTCATATGGTACTTTGAAATTCGGTAACAACGGATTACTTGTAACGACCCCATAATATAATTTTCCTGATTTACCATTCGAAAGTGTTTTTCTACCATATGTCGTATTCCCTTCCAATACTAAAATACCAGTTATATCTGTATTCCTATATTCTGACTCTATAACACGTATAGATGGTCTATCATCGCTACTATTGTCAAAGGCTACGATATCATTCACAAATAAGCAATCTGTCTTATCTATAATATAATTATGACTAGAAGGTTCTAGATAAGGTCCTGTTATAATTCCGTTCTTGTTTTCATAGATTACTTTGTATGTAGTATCCATAATACTCAGTATGAGATATTGAACACAATATAGTGACTTATGTTGAAAAGAAATAACAGATAAAAGCTTATTCAATTTTACGAATAAATAATATATGCGTTATTCGCAATTAACTAACACGAACCGAATATGCTGGGAACTACAGACATATATGATAACGCAATCAGACGAGTTCAATTGATTGAAGAAGCAGTGCACAAGACAATACCGAATATACTTGTTCTGGGCGATATAGACAATACTACTCTAAAACTTCCATACAAGACAAAACAAACAGTTATTGGATACAGTCCAACAAACAAAGACAAGACAAGCGATAAACATGAAATAGAATGGATACCACTTGATCCAGTTTCACCATCAACCCCATTGTTAGTAAATGAATCATATGAAATCATTATTGATAATGAGAAACATAAACCAGAAACACACTTGGAAATGGTAACTAATCTTCTCAAATGTCTAAGCTCACGGGGTTCATATATAATTAAAGATTTGCCACTACAACAAGGGCGCATTGTAATAAATATGCTACGCGATTTTGCAAAATCAAATAATCTTTCACTTACATTCTATGACACAAGAATACTAAAATCAAGTATCAAAGATGGCGAACACTCAATTCAAGTCATTTTAACACGAAATGAATAAATCTCAACCACTTGTAAGTAACTCATATACAAATGGGACAGTTATTATCATTATGTACTAGAAATAAGCATAGTAGTAAAAACTATCATATTGAATTATATGATGAAGATGATAATTTAATCAAAACGTTTGACAATGTGAAAGTTGCACATAGGCTTGAGACTTGGTCATATGCATATATCAACTATGTTCCAAGTGAAAATGAGTGTATGATACTAAAAACACATGAACTCCCAGCAAGATTGAGAGGGTTTCATATCTCAAGAAAATGTAGTTGCCTTTCAATATTATTTTGTCAAACAGCAAATCCAGGTAACCCAGATAGCCACGAATATATTGTTCAAGACCAGTGTTATGTGGGTCCAAGCAAGAACGCTGTGTATACATATTTTGACGGCGATATGATTATTAAATGTGGGTACATTGGTGAAGTAAAAGCAAATCGCGTGCTGATAATGGAAGTATAGTATTACGTAATAAATCACATTCTTATTACGTAACATAACATACGTCATTTCTGGTTGTTTGGTAAGAATAAGATACCGAATTGCTACTATACTATACCATACTAAATACTAAATACTATCAACCGAAACTCGAGCTAAGTTCGTTCCATCTTGCACTAAACTAAATGTTTCTACTGCGTTTGAAGCAACTAATGTGTTTGTATCTTGTTTAGTTTGCTCATTATTATTTACACCCTCATCAATGTGACTTATAGCGGGTTGATGAATCTTATTTGATTCAGCTTGGTGTTGTCCGGAATGGTTTGTATGATTTTCACTGGCCTGTTTATCGTCTATAACCTTTGCTGTTCGAACAGTCGTATTTTGCCTCTGTAATAATGACATAAAGATGTGTGGAAGAATCGCAACATTATTCATATAAGTTCTATATTTGAACATACAGACACTAGTATTTTTAGAAAACTCCATACTATACCACCAATATGCAGGTAAATAAAATGTTCGCCCAGGTGTCAATGTTACTTCCAAACAATGTACCTTACTAAACTCTGCCTTATACTTATGTTGTGGATTCCAAGGGTCAATTGGAGTGCTAAATTCAAAATTGTCATAGTCAGTTGTAGGATGTAAATATTTTGAGCTTTTTGGAGACGATAATTTAATTGTAACTGAACCTTGTGTCACCATTATATAGTTTCTATAATTCAATTCATAACGAAATGGAGTTCTTGTACCAGCAGACGCTGTTAAAACATCATAATAACAGTTTGATACCATCGAAGGACGCAAGAAAGAGTCATTGTATCTCATATGTTTAATCAATCCTGTCTCTTCCAAAAAGTCCATATTGTTTTCAGTTAATAAGGTAGATTGCTTGTCTTGTTCAAAGGCAACGTTGGCAGCCTCTAGCGCCAAAGGTATATATGTTTCACCATCATTTTCGCGCACATTCCGAATATTAACATCAAATGCACCGTAGTATTCGGTAATTGTGTTTAGATTACAATTCTCCAATATGTTATCTACATCGTGATCGAATATAACCGGTTGTCGTATATCACATACCTCTTCTAACCGTTCCTTAGAAGGTTGTTCTACTTCATATATGCTTAAATCATCGCTTGTCTTCAAATGGTAGTATATATGTAAATAAACAAACAATACTACAGAAAATACAATTGTCGCCAAAACTGCGTTCATTATGAGAGTCCTGATAAGATATGATAAAACAACTTTTCATATCTTACGCTATTCAATCTTCTATTCTATATTATCTCAAACTGTCTGCTCCAAACCCTCATCTTCGCCATCAGAAATGTCAATCTTATTGTCTTTCTCTGCGATGTTTAATACAATATCTTCTGACTGCTCAGCTTCGTTTGAGTATTGTTCCACAAGATTAGATGTTTTGTTCAAATGTTGCATAAATGTTGTATTCATTTCCATAGCAAATGTCTGAATCTTAGTTAATACATCATGGAATTCAGAAATTCTACGTTCAGCTTCCATCAGACGGCTTACTAATTCATCTTCACGGCGGACTCGTTCCTCCATAAATGCTTGATTAACACTTGATGATTCTTGGTTAACCGTCTGTGGTTGATGTAACCCAGTGGACGTGGAATCTAGAGAAGCTCTTACTTGTTCAAAAATCTCTGGAAGGGTTCGCTCAATATCGGCAATTCGTCGCTCGTGAGTCACCAGCATTTGAGCAGGAGTTAACACGGGCCGTTGTTGTTGTTCTTGATGTTCTTGCGATTGAGATTGTGATTGAGACATTTGCTGTGGAGTTACTGTTTGATAACCAGATGAGGTTTTAACTGGCATAGTTGGTGCGGCTCTTCTACGCCTTGCTGCGGCAATGGAACTACTACTACTCATAATATACCTTTTCATATACTTAATTTCACGATTATACACGCATTTTCATCTTCATCACATCACCAGGCGCATAATTCAAAATACTAAAATCATTCATAATATACTCGTCAATACTATCCTTCTTTACTGCAATATTCAATGTCGGATACTCTCCGGAAGATTCACGATTTATTTGTTCCTTAAGAGTATCTATGTGATCATCATAGATATGTGCATTCCCTATAAAATGCACGAATTCCTTTGCCTTAAGACCCAAATGATGAGCAATCAAATGAGTAAGAAAACTATAAGAAGCTATATTAAAAGGAACACCAAGCCCAATATCACCACTTCTCTGATACAAAGAACACGATAGTTCATCTCCATTTACCACATTAAACTGGCATAAAATATGGCAAGGAGGCAAAGCCATTTGGTCAATCTGACAAGGATTCCAAGTTGACATAACAATTCTTCTTGATGTTCTTGTTTCTGGGTTCCTTAACTGCTCAATAACGTATTGTAACTGGTCAACACCCTTTCCACTATAATCACTCTCACATGTATCATACTCGGCATTGAAATGACGCCACTGGTGTCCATAAACAGGTCCTAAATCATCTTCGCGCAAATGTTGTAATCCACGTGAATCCAAAAACTCCCGGCTTCCATTACCATCCCAAATATGGACATTCTCTGCCTTTAAGTCACGATTATCAGTATTACCACGGATGAACCAAAGTAATTCCTTCAAACATGTTTTCCAGGCAACACGTTTTGTTGTTAAAAGAGGAATCTTATTATCACGTAAATCAAATCGCATCATATGCCCAAACACTGATTTTGTTTTACCATTTCGGCCTTCTTCCCAGACACCATCGTTGAGAACCTTATTAATTAATTCACGATATTCTTTATCATGTTCGTAAAGCATCTTTGTTACGTAATATTATACACGACGAACCTTTTAATTTCTTTTCGTATTCTATAAGTATGGATTCTGTCTCTGACATTAAAGGTGAAATGAAGGGATTTGGTGGGTTTTTTAAATATGTGTTTGACTTTGATGAGACTAATAAAGCTTTGATGTTCAATATGGTCCAGTATGCGATTTTGGCATTAATTCCATCTGTTTTAGCATTAAAGGGTATCAGCTATGTTATTCCAGAGGAAGATGAAGAAAAGGGTTCTTTAGAAATCTCAGCAGAAGTATTAGGACAAGTTCTTCTACTAATCATTTGTATATGGTTCATAAATAGAATGATACGTTATATACCTACTTACAGTGGAGTTGAATATCACTCATTTAATGAGCTCAACTTCATCATTCCATTGTTAATTGTTATTTTGACGATGCAGACTCGCCTTGGAGAGAAGATCCGTATTTTGAGCGAACGAGTGATGGAACTTTGGGAAGGTAGAAATGGTGAAAAGAAGGATGAAAAGAAAGATGCTGGCAAGGGTGGTGCCGTGAAGGTTACACAACCTCTTGCTGGTGGACGGGGTGCCGCTCCTCTCGTGAACTCAAGCACTCTTGGTATCAACTCAATGGGTGGTGGTATGCCACAAGTAGGCGCTCAATCTGCTGCTGCTATGACTCCTCCCTATCAAACACCAGACTTCGACCAAATGTATCAAAATGACTTAGTGCCTCTTATGGATGCAGCTGAACCTATGGCAGCTAATGAAACAGGCAATCCTTGGTCAGCTTGGTAATTTATTTACGTTTTGGAATATTATGTATTGTATCAAAACGTAAAATAGAAATATATTTACATATTATTCAACCTTATGCTTTAAAACTCGTTCAAAATGCTCTAACGTCTTGGTAATTCCACAAACTATACCTATCTTTGGTTCAAAGCCAATATTGTATTTCGCATTACTGATATTTGGAACTTGACTATATATCAGTTCATCATCTTCTATGCAATCACTATCATCGCGTATCCATGAAACCGCATTCAAATTATCATATCCTATCAACCTCATCACTTCGTTAATACAATTTAACACATTTATTACAGTAGTCCTTTCGTTTCCGCCTATATTAAATGCACCAACGTGATCGCTTCTAGCCAAACGTAAAAGAGCTTCTACAACATCATCAACATAACACATAACTATATTTGATGTCATAAGTTGATTACTTAGCCTAACATTGCTGCCATAAAATACATTTGATAAAGCTTGTGAGAACCAGTCATCATTTGTGTCAAGACTCATATAGGGTCCATACGGGTTATATATGCGCGCTATTTTCGCACGTACTCTGTATCTGCTTACGAACTCACAAGTCATAGCCTCTATAGAACGCATTACTTCTACATAGCAACTATTAGTATCAAGTGTATTTATACCAACGAATGTATCTTCACTCGTATTTTCATGAATCATCATACCATAAACAATTGGACTACTACATACAACTATTTTAGCATTGAAACGATATGCTGCTGACATAACAAGACGTGTTTGGCGAATCATTGACTCAAATGTATCAATTGGATATGTATACATCAATGGTTGTATTCCCAATGGAGTAATGTAGTAAATCTCATAGACATTCTGTATCTTGTAAAGTAATTCTTGAAACAATGTTCCATCAATGATACTCATTTTATGAAAGCGGACATTAACAGCTTTCTCCATAGGTAACGACTTTAGCATTTGAAATAAGGCATCTTGTTTAGCAGTTTTACAATCATCAATTACGTGTATTCTTACATAATTATGGTTTGTTATTAACTCCTTCACAAGATTAACACCCACAAAATGACATCCTCCAATAACCAATATATTACTCCAATTCCTTTGATTCATTATTTGTAATAGCATTACACAATCGTTTGATAGAAATAAAATACCCATAACATTACTATCAAACATTAATACTAGTCTAACCATTCTCAACTTTATTCAAATCAACAACAACTTCCTTAGCTATATTATGTATCAAACGGTTCTCGTCGTTAGAGTTCTTTTCAATAGGATGAGTGCAAGCTCTTACTAACATAAGGTACTCATTCGTGAGGCGCTCACTCTTATGCCAGTCAGGATGTGATTTCTCCCAATCAGCAATTATCTTGCTTTGTTTGGCAGCCACTTCTGATATAGCACCACGAAGTTTACCACGATTTGTCATATCACCATCCCATTCACCATCATCTTTGATATACAATGTTTCCATATTCAGATCTGTGCAATGTATTGGTCGTTTATATAAGTCTAGTTGTCGTAATCCATTGATAAATACATTACCAACTGCATCAATCATCCCTCTATCGCGTATGCCCAATAGGTCACGAAGTTCTATTCGTAATGATGCCACAAAATCTCGCAAATTTAGAGCATCTTTGCAATGTTCTTGTAAAAACACATTGATATTGATATTATTGTTGTTATAGTTACCTATTTTTGGTATCATATCCTTTACCGTAGACAGTAAGAGTTGTGTTTGTTCCCTCTCCTGTTGTAATTGTATTTCCATCATTTGGCGTTGCTCGTGATGTTTGCGCTCATTTTCTTTCAAATAATTCAACATTTCTTGTATCATTTTTGATGATACATCTGACTTTGTGTCATCCGATGTGTGTTCTTCTTTACAGATTACACCATTATTAGTATCATTCATCTGGCATCTTTGTTCATGCTTCCACAATCCACTTCTATTACTATAGGAGCGTTTACAAAATGAACATATATGTGGTTCATTCTTCTTATGAATACGTGAATCCTCACAACAACCTGTATTTCTCTTGTGTTTTATTGTATTTAGATGCTTTGAGTATGATGACCTCCTTTCTGTAGAATAAGAGCAAATATCACAAGTATAGATATGAGGTTTTTGCATTAGTATAACTATTAAATGGCCAGACATTTATTTAAATCTATTCACATCAGGACTTACTGTAATTATTGTCATGTTCCAAATACTAATTCATACCCCCCAAATTCTGCTATTTTAGTTTATCATTCAACTAACATGCCTAAATTTGAAGGCGTTTCCAAATGTTTCCACGAGACCAACAGCCCATCTCATTTGCAACTTTTTAAAAAGGCAAAATCTTACTTATTGTCGTCTCAGCTTTGAAAAAAGTTGCACGGTTTCCAAATGTTTCCACGAGACCAACAGCCCATCTCATTTGCAACTTTTTTAAAAGGCAAAACGTTATTTATTGTCGTCTCAGCTTTGAAAAAAGTTGCACGGCTTTTTCGAATAAAAATGACCATCAAAAAACATAAAAAATCCCAAAATTCCAAAAACATCGTCTCATTTTCAAAATTCACTTTTCATTTCTTAACGTCCTTATCCATAACAAAATCTAGAATCAAAATCCTTGCACATTTTTGGAAATTTTTTATTTTATGCTCTTATTTTCAAAATTGACACTTCATTTCTTAACGTCTTTATCCATAACAAAATCTAGAATCAAAATCCTTGCACAAAAAACGCGTTTTTTCAAAAGTGTTTTCAAAACGGGGGTTTTTAAGATTCCAAAATCCCAAAATCGAAGAAAATACTCTCAAAAAAACTGAAAATTTGCAAAAAACGTGCCTCTGTTTGGTTCCCCTACCGAGTGGATTTTCTATAAGAGTTATTGTGTATATTGTGAGCATTTATGGTTTACAATTTCATATAAATAGATATATGAGACCCTTGAGTTTTTGGGTTTGGATTTTGAACATCAGTTGTTTGTAAGTGAAACAGTTTAGGTGCTAGGTTTATACTATTGACATATGTAAAGTCACACAATGACAACATTTGACGTTTCAAAACTTTTATCAGCAATTGATAATGAAAACAATGAAAGCATTTTACATTTGAGCTCAAATACAATCAAGACCCGCAAGAATGATATTTTACAAAAGCTCAATTTGCCAAGACAGACTCTACTTTCTATGCATAAGGGATTGAAAGGTTATCGCTACATAGATGAGCTAAATGAGTTGAATTATGGATGTTTTGTTCGTTGGATAGATTTGACAGACCCAACACAATTGAAATTAACGAATGGTGGTATTGTATGTGATATGAAACCAACAGATGACGACATCCTTGTGGTATGTAAGAATCTATATGGTCGTTTCTTCCAATTCTATTTCAATAAATCACTCATATTCCAGAAATTAACGAACCAAGAGAAGATATTACTAATAGCAATGGATCATCTATCATAAATGATTACTCCAAAACAAGTGGAATAATCATTACATAACTTAATAACTATCAGCTAACGACGTACACTACTGCTTTTACGTTTGGTCTTTACTGGTTTCGCGGTTCTCCTTCGCAAGTTAATTGTCTTTTTCCTACATGAAAAACCTGTATCGGTTATGTTCTTACCATGAAGTATACTCTTTTTACATATTGCAATTCTGTTTGACTCGGTATTGTTTCTACTGCTCTTTACTTTCTTAATACAACGACATAGTTTGTCACTTAAGATTCCGGTTGCTTTCTCTTTAATCTTGTCATATGACATATTCGCATTGTGCTTTATATCATAATATTTCAATATTGATTCATAGTCCTTCCGAGTCAATCTGGAATTCATATGGAAAACTGAACTATATAAATAAGTGAGGATTTTTATTATATGTAAGCTAGTTTGGTTACGTGACTCACATATAGCGCGGCTTTCTATTTATATGCTAATATAGTTCCACTATATAGATGTATGTTTGGTTGCTTCATATTTCATCATTATTATACAAGTATAAATGGTTATGTATAATCTTTGTAATTGTTAGTTTGTGTGTATATATTATAGTAACACATACGTTTATGAAGCGAAAACCAATTGTTGTAGTCTTTGATTTAGATGAAACATTAGGTTCGTTTGTTCAACTAGGTGCAATTAAGAGCATTTTAGAGGCATATGATAGGCGAAAAATGACAAATGAAGAGTTCCATAAGTTAATCGATTCAAACCAGGACTTTATAAGGCCAGGTATAATTGATATTTTAAAGTATGTTACCGATAAGCGTAAGAAGGGATATTGTGATTCTGTAATGATATATACTAATAATCAAGGACCACCCGAGTGGGCTGAATCTATTGCCGACTATTTCACAAGACGCATTGGTGTTCGTGTGTTTGACAAAATAATAGCAGCATTTAAAGTAAACGGCAAACGTGTGGAACCAGGCAGAACTTCACACGACAAGAGTTACTCTGACTTTCTTAGATGCACACGATTGCCGCCAGATACAGAGGTGTGCTTCATAGATGATGTAGACCATCCACATATGGAACATGGAAATGTATATTACGTAAATTTAAAACCATATGACCATAAACCGTCATTACTCCATTGCGTAACAAATTATTACAATGATGACCATACTGTATCAAAAGTTATGCATTATGCGACACGTTACTACTCTCAATCAACATTGAATGGTAAACCAAAAACAGAAGCAGAGCAAGAGGTAGATATCGTAATTGGAAAGTATCTTCTTCAGCGAATGTATGACTTCTTTAATACGCATCATAGAGGCGGTATTATTCCATTCACAAGACGTAAAAACATTAAAATAAAACGTCCGCACAAGCGAAGTACAAAGATCTATAAGCTATAATTTATGAATTATATACTAAGTGTTATGCTATAAAATGATATAACACTTCGTTTCAGACACGTGATCCAAGTTCAATAAGCTTCATATCATATTCGGACCTATCACCGCCAAGGAATTGTTTTAACCCGGGAAATATGCGAATTATAGATGATGACAATAAGAAGATTCCAGCACTAAAAGCAATTCCTCTGCCAAACTGGCTAACAGGCCTCTTTGTAAAAGGATTAAAATTATACACTAAGAACACAGCAACATAGATGCTCAATGCTTTATCCAAAAGTTCCATATATTTAGGATTAATTATGTATACACCAAGCCAGGTTAACGTGAGGAAAATATATGATGCCCATAATCCAATCGTATATAGGTGCTCGTGCCACGGTTGTTGAGCCATTATATAGTATATATGAATATGCTATTTTAAGTATCAGTTATTATGTTGCGTTTTATACACAATTTTTGTTATAGTTG
>Ga0180433_10010434_pt1 | contig 11183 bp, 6 predicted proteins | sample SS_ome_8_FD_132980 | JGI IMG/M metagenome (GOLD analysis project Ga0180433, IMG submission 132980) | Hypersaline lake sediment archaeal communities from the Salton Sea, California, USA - SS_1_D_1 metaG | ecosystem: Environmental > Aquatic > Non-marine Saline and Alkaline > Hypersaline > Sediment... | reverse complement strand
CCCCACCTCGATCGCTTTCATCGCTAGCCGCAGCAGGGTGACCGGGTAGAGCACCGCCGCAAACCCGGCGGCCCCGAGATCCTCGACGGTGAGCAGTGGCCCCCGACCGAATTCGGTCATGTTGGCAAGGCCGATGCACTCCGAGTCAGTCAGCCACTGGCCGACCCTGAGAAACTCGTCACGGCTGGTGAGGGCCTCGGGAAAGAGCCAGTCGGCGCCGGCGGCTCGGTAGGCAGTGAGCCGATCGAGGCAGTCCTCGAGCGTCGCGATGCTGCGGACATCGGTGCGGGCAATGATGACCGTCTCGGGGGACCGCCGACCCCTGCAGGCGGCGGCGATCTTCTCGACCATCTCGTCCATGGCGATCACCTGTTTGCCCGTCAGGTGCCCGCACCGCTTGGCGTCAACCTGGTCTTCGATCTGGATGGCCGCCGCACCGGCAGCTTCCAGGCGGGCGACAGCTTCCGCGACGGCGTCGGGGCCGCCGAAGCCGGTGTCGGCATCGACGACCACCGGCGTCTCGACGCTTGCTGCCAGCCGGGACGTCTGCTCGCAGAGCTGTTCCAGCGAGATCAAGCCGATGTCCGGCACCCCGAGCAGACCGGCAGAGAGGGCCGCCCCGGAGAGGTAGCAGGCCGCGAACCCCTGCCGTTCGATCTCTCGAGCGGCGAGCGGAAACGGCGCACCGACGACTGTGATCGGCCGATCGGCAAGGGCCTGCCGCAGCCGGCTACCGGGCACTCCAGGGGGCGGAAGGGGAGGCGGATGATGCATCGGGGCTCCGTCGGTTGGGCAGCCTGACGATAGGCTGGAGGGCCGGTGGTCGGTCGTCAGAGGTTTGAACAACCGGGGCACCGGCGGGCAGATTGTTCAGCGGACAGCGTTATAGAGGGCTTCAATGCGAGGCGAAAGGGACTGTGAGCCCCGAGCCCACTCGTGTGCAGGGGCGATCGGTGAATGGCTGCTGATCACGGCGGTGTTCGCGGCAGCCGGGGCCTGGCCGGTGCCTGACGTGAATGAGGCCCATTACCTCACCAAGGCCCGCCATGCCTTCGACCCGTCCTGGTGCGGGGGCGACTTTTTTCTGGAGTCTCAGGGAGCCCATGGGCTGTTCTTTCGGCTGCTCGGGCCGCTTGCGGGGACGCTTCCGTTGACAACCGCCGCCTGGATCGGCCGTTGGGCTGGCTGGTTGTTCCTGGCGGCCGGCTTTCGCCACGCGGTGCGGCCGTTGCTCGTGACCGCAGCGCAGCGGCTGTTGGCCGCCGCCCTCTGCTCGCTGGCTGTCCGTTCGACCACCATGGCTGGTGAGTGGCTGATCGGCGGCTGCGAGGCGAAGGTGTTCGCCTGGGCGGCTGTGCTGGCTGCCTGGGGGGAGCTGGCTGCCGGCCGATGGTGGCTGGGCTGGCTGGGGGGTGGCCTGGCCGCGGCATTTCATCCGCTGGTCGGTGGCTGGATGATGATCGTGACGCTGGTGGCTGCCCTCGGCGATCGTCTGCTTGGCCGCTGGGGGGGGAATGGGGATGCCCGGGCACCCGCAGAAGAGCCAGCGGGTCTGTCAGCCGGTTCAATCGGCTGCGTCGTGGGTGGGCTCGCGGCCGCGGCGGTCGGTTTCGTCCCCGCTGTCCTCCTCACTGCCGGGGTGCCGCCGGAGGTGCAGGCTGAGGCGGCCCGCATCTACGTGGTCGACCGGCTGCCGCATCATCTGCTGCCCCGGACGTTTCACGAAGGATTCATCAGCCGGCATCTGCTGGCCATCGGCCTCTGGGCGGTGGTGACCGCCGGACTTCCCGCCTCGGCCCCCAAACGCCGAATCGCCTGCGTGACACTTGCTGCGATCGGTCTCTCGGGGCTGGGCTGGCTGATCGGGCTGAGCGAGGCGGTCGCTCCCGACACCGCCTACAAGTTGCTCCGCTACTACTGGTTCAGGCTGGGTGATGGGCTCGTGCCGCTCGCGCTGGCCGCGGTGACAGTCGCCGCCCTCTGGCCGGTTCCGAGACCAGCGAGGGCGGCTGCAGCCGGGCCGCTTCCTGGCCCCTGGCGGCGAGGCTTGCAGTGGTTCGTTCTCGGTCTGCTGCTCGTCGATCTCATGATGCAGGTGGGCCACTGGCCGCTGCCCGGACGCCAGTTGACCGCCCGCAGTGACAAGCATGTTGCGGCGGCGGCCTGGCAGGATGTCTGCGACTGGATTCGAGCCAACACTCCGCCGACCGCTCAGTTTCTGACACCGCGGGGGGCTGCCAGCTTCAACTGGCGGGCCGAGCGGCCCGAGGTGGTCTCCTGGAAAAACATTCCGCAGGATCCGGCTGGGATCATCGCCTGGCGGCAGCGAATCCTCGACTGTTACTCCCCCGACGGGAGCCTGCGAGGCATGGCTCGCAGCACGGTCAGTCTGGGCCCGCGGCGCCTCGACGATGTCGCCCGCCGCTATCAAACCAGCTATATCGTGGCACCTCGTTCCAGTGTCGCTGAGTCAGGGCTTGTGCTGCCCCAGGTGTATGCGAACGACGGCTACGTCGTGCTTCGATTGTCCGGCCCAACCGTGGGTGACAGGAGTGGCACCGCGGCCACCTCCTCAGGGCCAGGCGATGCCGAGCCGCCGGCATTGGATGTCGAGCGCCTTGGCAAATGACGGCAGCGGATAGTCATTGCCCCGGCCGATCGCCCAGAAATAGGTGCGATCAACCAGTTTGGCCGGAAGCCGGCCGGTCTGCGTGGCCTCTGCCACCTGTTCGCAGAAGGCGACATCATCGGGCCGCACCGCCCGCAGGCCGGTGACCAGACGATCCTTGAGCGACACTTCGGCTCGTGGTGATGCCGGTGGTTCGGCGGCCGCAGCCGATTGGCCGGTGCTGCCCGCGAACAACCCGAGGATAGCCATCAGCAGGCCGGGAAGAGTTTTCATGACGCCGTTCCTGGTCAGAGGCTGCGAGCGATTCATGACCCGGCGTTAAAGCGGGCCACCGCGTACGACTTCTTGCCCGACCGCAGTACGATCAGTGACCGATCCCGCAGATCGTTCGGGGTGATGCGGTAGGCGTGGTCGGTGATCCGGTTGTTGTTGAGGTAGGCGCCGCCCTGCTCGATCGTTCGGCGGGCGGCTGACCGGGTCGCTGCGAGGCCGGCCGCCGCCAGCGCCTCGGTGAGCGGCAGGCCCTCGCCATCGAGCCGCTGCCGGGCAAAGTCATGGCTGGGGACGTCGGCAAAAATCTCAGCGAGCGTTGCGTCGTCCAAGCTCTCGAAGGCGGCCCCGAAAAAGACAGCCGTCGCCTGCTGGGCGGCCTGCAGGCCGGCTTCGCCGTGAACCAGCCGGGTCAGCTCTTCAGCCAGCCGCCGCTGCGTGGCCCGGCCAGCCGGGTTGTCGGCCCGTTCGGCCGTCAACGCTTGGCAGGCTGTCAGCGGCACCTCAGTGAGCCGCTCGAGGCAGCAGCCGGCGTCATGATCGTCCAGGTTGATCCAGTACTGGTAGAAGCGATAGGGGCTGGTGCGGGCTGGGTCGAGCCAGACGGCACCACTCGCAGTCTTCCCCATCTTCGTGCCATCGGCCTTGGTCAGCAGCGGGCAGGTGATGCCATGCAGGTCGAGAGACCGCAGCCGGCGGCCGAGTTCGATGCCTGCGGTGATGTTGCCCCACTGATCGCTGCCCCCGATCTGGACCCGGCAGTCGTGGCTGTCGGCCAATTGGACGAAGTCCCAGGCCTGGAGCAGCATGTAGCTGAACTCGGTGTAGGAAAGTCCGCCGTCACGCTCCAGCCGGCTTTTGACGGAGTCTTTGCCGAGCATCTGTGACAGCGGCACATGCTTGCCGACATCACGCAAAAATTCGAGATAGCCGACGCCCCGCATCCAGTCGGCATTGTTCACCACATGAACCGGCTGGCCGACCGATTCCAGCAGCCGCCGTATCTGGGCTTCAACGGCGGTGATGTTTGCCTGCAGGGTCTCGGGCGAGAGGAGGTTTCGTTCCTCGCTGCGGCCGCTCGGGTCACCGATCATGCCGGTCGCGCCACCGATCAGGGCGATCGGCTCATGGCCCGCAGCAGCGACCCGCCGCAGCAGCATGATTGCCACCAGGTGGCCGACGTGGAGGCTGTCTGCGGTCGGGTCGAAGCCGGCATAGATCCGGCGGCCCGGGGTCGTCAGCCAGTCTCGCAGGGCGGTGGCATCAGTGCTCTGGTGGACAAGGCCACGGTCGGTGAGGTCGCTGAACAGGTCGGAAGGCATGGGGCCGTGCTGGAGGAAGCGAGGATGATTATCGCCAGCGATCATCGTCGGCAAAGGGGTGAGCAGGGCCGCCAAGACTCGGCTTGGGCAGCACCTTGAGTACCTGTTCGGCCAGTCGGAGATCGTCTCGGGTGGTGATTTTGAGATTCATCAGTGAACTGGGCACGACGGTCACCGGATGTCCGGCCGCCTGGATCAGTTGGGCCTCATCGGTGGCGGTGTCGGCTGCGTCGGCCGCAAAGGCGTCGGTCAGCAGTTGCCGGGAAAAGACCTGCGGGGTCTGGGCTTCCCAGAGGCCGGTGCGGTCCACGGTGTCGGTGATCGTCTGGTCGCCGCTCACGCGTTTCAGGGTGGCGGTCACCGGAGTCGCCAGGATGGCGGCGCCGGTCCGGCCGGCGGCGGCGACTACTTCGTCAATCCACTTCGTCGCCAGGCAGGGACGAGCGGCGTCATGGACGGCGACCAGGTCGATGTCAGCAGAGAGTTTGGCCAGTCCGTTCCGCACCGACGTGGCCCGTTTGTCGCCGCCTTCCGCCAACTCGATGCCCATGAAGGCGAGGTTCGCGCCGAACTTGTCGAGGAACATTTCGCGGTCGTCCGGGGCGATGACCACGACGAGTTTTTTAACGTCATCCCGGTCGAGGAATTTTTCCGCCGCATGAAGCCAGACCGCCCGCCCGGCAAGCGGCGCGAACGGTTTCTTGTAGTGGGCATCGCGGAAGCGGCTGCTCTGGCCGGCGGCGACGAGGATGACTCCGATGTTTGGCATCAGTCGATCGCTTTATCCATCAGCCACGCCAATCCAGCCTTGATTGTCGGCTTGTCGTGAATCCAGGCTGCGAAATCCTCTCCGTAGTTGCCATAGAGAGCAACCAGCCAGTCCGGGGCATCCCGAAGAAGCCACTCCCGAAACAGTAGCCATTTTGGGTTTCCGGGACCGTAGACCTCGCGAGCGACCCAGCATAAACCACCCATGCCGCCCATTCCGCCGCCCATGCCCCCGCCCATCGCGCCCATGCCCCCGCCCATCGCACCGCCGCCGGCGCCACCGGTTCCCTGAGCGCCGCCGCTGGCGAAGTTGAAGGTGGTGACCTGGCCGACCCCCGAGAACAAGGGCGTCGAGGTGATCCGGACGTACCGTCGGTCGGCAGAAACAACGGCCATGGCCTGCAGGTTCGTGCCCTCCGGCAGGGTTGTGATGATCGGTTGAAACCCGGTCGCGTTCGCTCCGGTAAAGGGTCTGCTGCCAATCTGGGCAGGCTGTTTCGGCGGTCTGGTCAGCGAGAGCGAATCGACCGCGTCTTGGTCCGACATGCCGGTGAGTTGCTGGGCCAGGATAGCCCGGCTCACCTCCTGCTGGATTGCCACATCCTGAGCCACCTGGGCATCAGCCACAGGCTGCCGCCGACGGCCTGCTGGAACCTCGACCGTGAAGAACATCTCGTCACCTTCGACCGGCAACTGTTTCTTCATCGTCTCCTCCGCAGGCGTTCCCTTGTAAAGCGTCAGCTCCGCCGTAATCAGGCCGGCAGTCACCTCACCACTCGACCGGCGGACCAGCACCCGGTAGGTGCCGGGGAAGGCCGCCGTTGCCACGTACTGTTCTTGTTTCGTGCCGGACGGCAATGCACCGGCCTCGGCCGCACCATCGGCCAGCAGCGTCCCCCCGGAAGTTGACCGCGGGGCAGCCACCGAGCAGACGGTCCCCGGCGGCTCTTCAACCAGCAGGTCGATGTCAGCGTCGCCATTCCAGGTCAGTTTCAGTTCGATGTCGCGGACGAGAGCAGCGTTGATCACCTGCTCGAAATAGGCCGCCTCGTCCTCTTTGCCGTCTGCCTTGAGACCTGCGATTGTCGCCTTTGCCAGGCGGGCAGCGCGGGTGGCAATGTCCTGTTGGGCGGCGGGCCACTCGTGAGCCAGAACGCCGGCGCAGGTCCACCTGAGGGCAGCGGTGTCGTCGAGGTCGGCTGCCAGCTTGAGGCCGAGGGCATAGGCCTCGCGGCAGTCAGGTTCAAGAATCGCGACCTGCTGGCAGATGCGGACGGCCTGCCGCTGGGAACCGAGACGAGCCAGGTAGCTGGCCAGGGCAAGCAGGTCGACCGGGTCGGTCGCCAGGTCGGCTGCGGAAAGCAGGGCCCGTTCAACCTCAGCCCGCGGCTGTCCCGCTCCCTCGAGGGCAAGTGCGAGTGACTCATACATCCACGGCTCGACACAGCCGGTGGCAATCGTGGCTGTCAGCAGCTCAGCTGCATCGGCGAACCTGTCTTGCCGCCCGAGCAGGGCAGCCGTTGCCCGGATGCGAGCGAGGCGAACAGCGAGCTGCTGAGACGTCAGCGGTGACGTGCCCGATTCACCCGCAGCGGAATCGCCGGGTAGTGTCCCGAGATAGGACCGCAGTTCCGCCGCCAAGTCGTCGGCCTCAAGCAACGACTCAGCCAAGGCGAGGTCTTCCAGCGGGATGGCACTGGACGCCAGTGGCTCGGCTTGAGCTGTCTGACCGCGGGTTCCTGCAGCGGATCCCTGGCTGCTGCTGGCAGCGGCGGCTCTCAGTGGCCGACGGCCTCCTGTGGTCGCTGCATCGGCATCAGCAATCTGGAACATGCCGCCGCCCATCATGCCACCGCCGCCAACGCCGCCGGCCTGAATGCCGCCGCCTTGGCCGCTGTTGATGCCACCGGCACCACCGAGACCGCCTCCGGTCTGGAAAGGGTTGAGGCCGCCACTTGGGTTCACCGGAATCACCAGGTCGGCCACCGGATAGACCTTGATCGACATGTAGTTCTGCTCGGCATAGGTCTTCTCGGTGATCAGCAGCACCTCGTCACGAATCACGTAGGTCAACGGCACCTCGCCGTAGGTCGCCAACGCCCGGCGGAGGACTGAACGTAGGGAGATGCCGCTGTAGTTGCCGATCAGGTTTGGCGGCTCGTTGGGCTCGATATTGAATTCGTTGACGAGGTAGGGATCAATCTTCACCTGAATCCCAAACTTGTCCTCGATGATCGATCTGAACTGGTTCAGGGTCACGCCCTGATCGGTCAGGTCAAAGCTCTCGGTCGTCTGCTCCAGTGCCTCATAAATTTTGGTTTCTGCCTCAGAGTCACCACCGAGGTCGACCGATTTGTATTTCTTGCGAAGTTCGGTGATCCGCCGCCAGCGGGCAGGGTCGGGATAGATGATCGGCGGCTCATCCGGAAACGGAATGGCGGCGACGTCGACAAGTTGCATGGTGTCCATGAACCCCCGTTGCATCTCGCGACGGAAGCGGGTGTTCTTGGTGTGGTAGTCGAGAATGCCGGCGACGAGTGGCGCCTGGCGGGCGACCGTGCGGGCGGTCATCGGCATGCCCTGGGTGGCGTAGAGGTCCGGTGCCTCCAGTCGCATCTCCTTGCCGATGTCACGTTCAGCCTCGGTGAATCGCCGGGTGGGCTGTTGGTAGCCGACCCGGATCCCTTCTTCGACGAGCGCGTGGTAGCGCTTGGCGAGTTGACTGAACTTCTCCTCGCGGCGGCGAAGCTCACCAGCGACGCGGTCCCGCTCGCGGGCGACGGCCCGGGTGCGTTCCAGCGCTAAATCCCGCTCCAGCTTCTCCTGCGAGCGAATCAGCGATTCCCGAAGGCTGATCTCGATCTGCCGCTCCAGCCGCTGTTGAACGGCCTCGTCAAGGTCGGTCGAGGCCCGCACCTGCTGTTGGAGGTTTTTCAGGTTGATGCGGGCTGCATCGGGGTCGGTTGCCATCAGATGGCGGGCGTCGCGCAGGCCAACCGCCGTCTCCCGCTCAAGCAGTTGGCTGCGGATGCGGCGGCGGTTCTCGATTTCCCGCAATTCCGACTGCGACTGATCACCGGCCGGCAGGGCCTGACCGCCGGGTCCGGGAAGCCGCTCGGGGGGGGCGGGCGGCTCGTTCGAACCGCGCTGGGCGACCGGCTGTGCAGGGGTCGGCAGCGAGGCGGCCACGCCGCGCTGGCTGGCGGTGCGGACGAGGGCGGCTTCGGGGTTGTCGGGATCCCGTCGCAGCGACGCCGCGGCCAGCCGGCTGGCCGCGGCATGGGCGCCTGATGCCTCGGCCTGACGCGAAAGCTTCGCCAGCGTCTCAGCCTCTTCACGGATCACCCGCTTGGCGATTTCCAGCCCTTCTTGGCCGAGAAGTGGCAGAAAAATGCCACCGGTGTCAAAGCCATTGCGGGCAAGCTGTTCAAGAAAGGCGTTGTCGCTCGAGGCCTCCCGCTGCGGCAGGTCGAAGGCCAACTCGACCTCGGTCCATGAATCGGGGCTCGCCCGGCCGGGGGTTGCCTCAGCTGTGGCGGTGATCGAAGCGGGCGTCAATGGCCCGAGGAACAGCACGATTGAGTCGCGGTCGTGCCGGAGCGGCGGCAATTGAAACGGAAGCATCGCGACGGGGGTGTCCTCGGCTTGCGACGAGAGCTTGAGCGAACTGTCGTCTGGCCAGAGGATTGGTGCGACGGCTTGGGTGGCGATTTTTCGCCCCGCCTCGCGTGGGGACACCACGTCGTTCGGGACGAGGACGTTGCCGCCAGTCCCGGCCGCAAGCGCCGCCAAGCAGGCCCAATTGATCTGGTTTCCAATTGCCACCGCCGAGAACGAAACCCGTTGCTGCCGGCATGCCGCGAGGGTTGCCGCAAAATCCTCCGGCAGGATTCCCGTTAGCCCCGGGCCGTCACCGATGTAGATGATCGCTCCCGGCGAGGTCCCCGCTGCCAACTGCTCGAGAGCCGAACGGAGACCGCCGAGCAGATCGGTATTTCCCAGCGGTGTCCGCCGCTCGAGTTCCAGTCTCGCTGCCGCGACACGTCTGTCGTCGGCTGGGGCAAATGCCTCCATGAACGGCGTGCAGGCAACGTCGATGGCTCCGAGCATCACGGAGTCATCGGCTCGTATGGCCTCGAGGACGCCGTCGATCGCTGTCAGCGATTGTTGCTGAATCTGGCCGACCTGACTTGCCGAGGTGTCGAGCAGCACCAACAGGCGAGTTGCCGATGGCTCGGCCGGCAGGCCGGAGGCTCGCAGCCCCACGGCCGTGATCGGGGGCGTGCTCTCATCCTGATGGGTCGCCCGCAGCCAGGTGTGGCCAGCCTCCATGCCGACAGCCGGAGCGACAGCAGCAACCGTCAGGATGGTCACGGCTGCCAGCCTGCCGACGGGGGAGGAAAAACGAATCGACATGGCGAACCTCATGCGGGGGCGGCTCGGAGCTGAAATCGGCACATCAAAACAACCTGCCTTGATGGTATTTTCCTCGGCCCGCCACCGCCACGTCGATCTCCGACGGTTTTTTCAGCGTTTCCCTGCTTTTCCACCTTGAGGAGTCGGCGGCGACCTCGCTAGGGTGACGCCGAGCCGATTCCCCGCCGCCTTCCGGCCCGACGTTGGGCCCGGGCGATGACCCCGGCGGCCGATCACGAGCGACGCGATGTTCCCACGATGGTGCGGCGACCGGGTGAATTGGGCAACTCTGCTTGTCGTCACGACAGCCATCGCCCAGGCAACCGCTCAACCGCCAGCGTTGCCTGAAAAAGCCCAGGTGCAGCCGCCGCGGCGGTTGACCCCGGAAGAACAGACCAACATCGCGGTCTACGAAAACGTCAATCGCAGTGTCGTCAACATCAACACCAGGACGACGGTGACGAGCGGCTTATTTCTGCTTGAGTCGCCCTCCGAAGGGGCCGGCTCAGGCATCGTGATTGATCGTCAGGGGCATGTGTTGACGAACTTTCATGTCATCGAAGGGGCGGAAGAGATCCTCCTGACCCTCTACGACGGGTCGTCCCACGGCGGCACGCTGGTCGGTGTCGATCCGGTCACCGATGTCGCGGTGCTGCGGGTCGATGCCCCGCAGGAACTGCTCGTGCCGGCTCGGTTTGGAACCTCTCACGACCTAAAGGTGGGGCAGAAGGTCTACGCCATCGGCAATCCCTTCGGCCTTGAGCGGACGCTGACCACCGGCATCATCTCGAGTTTGAATCGGTCGCTGCCGACCCGTTCCGGCCGCACGATCAAATCGATCATCCAGACCGACGCTGCGATCAATCCCGGCAATTCCGGCGGTCCATTGCTCGATTCGAGCAGCCTCTTGATCGGGATGAACACGGCCATCGCCAGCCGTACCGGCCAGAGTTCGGGAGTCGGGTTCGCCATTCCGGCCGCAACGCTGAGTCGGATTGTGCCGCAGTTGATTGAACGGGGGCGGGTGGTTCGGCCAGACGCCGGAATTGCCCGGGTCTATCAAACCGAGCGAGGCCTGCTGGTCGCTGCGCTTGCTCCGGGCGGGCCGGCGGAGCGGGCTGGGCTTCGCGGCTTCAGGATTGTGCGAGAGCGGCGGCGGCAGGGGCCATTTGTGGCTGAATTCGAGCGGGTCGACCGCTCCACTGCCGATTTGATCGTCGGCGTCGACGGGGTGCCGATCGAAACAGTCGATGACTTTCTCAGTGCCGTCGAGTCCAAAAATCCGGGAGATCGGGTGCTGATTGCCGTCGAGCGGCAGGGGCATCGGCTGGATATCCCGGTAACGCTTGAAGCCGAGCAGGACGAGCCCCGACGCCGCCGGTGAACCATTCCCGCCGGCGTCGCGTAAGGAAGGGGTGGCCTGCTCGACCGCGATCGGCTGAGACAGTCGACCCCTGGCGGAAACCTGCCTTTTTCAGCATTTTTCCCAGGGAGTTGACGCGGGCGGCAGGCCTGCTATCTTTCAATGCTTCCAAGTTGGTTCGAGAGAACACACTCGGAATTGATCTTTGACAATTTGGTTGTTGATCTCTTTCGGTTTCGGCCGGCACGCGATCGTGACCGGCACTGAAAGCGGGCTTTTGGCCTTTGCTTTCGGGAATGAAACAGAGAACAGATAGAACCTCTCAGCGGTGGGCGGCCCTAGGCTGCCTGCTGGAGAGCGGCAAAACACCCGCCTCGGCGGGAAGAAGCCAATCAATTGAAGGGTTTGATTCTGG
>Ga0180433_10010432_pt1 | contig 11185 bp, 10 predicted proteins | sample SS_ome_8_FD_132980 | JGI IMG/M metagenome (GOLD analysis project Ga0180433, IMG submission 132980) | Hypersaline lake sediment archaeal communities from the Salton Sea, California, USA - SS_1_D_1 metaG | ecosystem: Environmental > Aquatic > Non-marine Saline and Alkaline > Hypersaline >... | reverse complement strand
GAGATGTACATGATGCAGGTCCCTGGATTCTACAAGAAGATCAGCTACCCAGTGTTCCCAACCTTCCACCCGGCCTTCCTTCTGCGAAAGCCGAACATGTCCAGCCTCGAGAACCTGAAGAAGAGCTCGCCGGTCTACCAGTTCTGGGAAGACCTCGTGTATGCCCGCACGATCTACGAGCACATGAAAACACGATACCGAGGAGGAAAGTGAGATGGCGATGACCACCGCACAGAGGCGAGTGAAGCGCCTCGAGAAGAAGTTCACTCAAGCGAACGACGACCTGCGCGATTTCGAGGAGGGCGAGACTACGTTCAAGTGTCCCCATTGCGGTGAGGACATGGACGTCGACAACTCGATCATCCTGAACGATCTCCGCAAGCTCGCTCTGCTCCGTGAAGCTGCTCTTCAAGAGCTGGAGACCGCAGTCCGAGAAACCCGCATCGGCGCTGCCGGCATGCAGGTGACGGTCGTCCCCCGACGCGAGTTCGACGGCGAGGGGCTCTACAACCACTTCGCCAGCGATCCTGACATCCGGGACCGGCTGGTCAAGGTCCAGTACAAGGTCGTCTCCCAGGAGTTCGACTCGATGCTGCGACAGGGGATGATCTCCGGGAAGGTCGCGGACAAGCTGACCCTCGACATCAAGGAGACGGTCCGCGTCAACCACAAGCCGAAGAACTTCCAGCTCGGGTAGCCCCATGGGCTCTCACGCGAATATCGAAGGAGAGGTCTGGGCCATGAGCAAGAGCACCAAGCGCAAAGCGATGAAGCGACTGAAGGACACTGTCCCAACAGAAGACCTGGGCGAAGAAGGAGCGGCCGAGGTCGCGCGCAACTTCAACCTGACGGTGAAGGGCGGTCAGTACAACGACGTCTCGGTCGGGGCGTCCGCCACTGTTCGTGTCCGCTGCGCCCAGGACGACGAAACGATCAACAAAGCCCTCGAGACGACTGAGGCACTCGCCGAAGCAGCGATCAAGAAGTACTACCCCCAGATGGACAAGGTGGTGCAGAAGCTCCTCGACGACAAGGACTACTGATGAAGACGGTCCCCTACGAATGCCGCATCAACTCAGTTGCGGCGGACAAGATCATGATCCAGACGACCGGGGCTGGGCAGGTTCGATTGAAAGTCGAATCTGTCCTCCTCGGCGTCCATGAAGACAGCACACCAGTCTTCCACGGGCGGCTTCCCGTGGAAGGAAACTGGTCTCCCGAGGTGGTCGCCGCCGTCGATGCGCTGAAGGAAGCGATCGAGAACCACCTCGTTCACCTACACTTCCAAGATGGAGGAAGACATGGCAGCAGCAGAAGACCTGTTGGTCGGGGAGAACCAGACCTCCCAGCGGGGCTTGGGGGCTCTGGACTGGCAGACGCCGAAGACAAGCCAGAACAGCTTTGATGTAGTCCGCGAGAAGGTCGCGCGCCGCGAGCATCTGAGGCTCGTACCTGACAAGACCACGAAGCGCGCCCGCAACATTCCCAACGATCAAGACGATCCCGGCTACGACGTCATCGACCTCAAGAAGGTTCAGGTGATGAGCGTGGGCTCGATCTTCGTCCCGAACTTCGGGCTCCTCGAGCTCAACTCGTGGTCCCGCCACCAGTTCGGCAGCCTGATGGGTGTCCGGTGGAACAAGTTCTTCGCCGGGCAGAGCCCAGATGAGATCCAAAAGGCGATCAGGAATCACCTGAAGGCTCGCGGACCAGTGCTCGCCAAGTTCGTCGCTCGAGGATTCGACAAGGGAGAGACGCCGAAGAACAAGCACTCGGTCGGCATCCTTCGGGGCATGGTCGGCCCGAACTACCACGAGATCAGAGACGACCGTGTGTTCGACCGTATCCACAAGGTGATGGGTCCGCAGCTCAACGACATGCACTTCATGATGGCGTCGTTCAAGCCCAACGCCTCGCACTTCTTCCTCGTCTACAACGAGCCATTCGACGCTACCCAAAGCGGCATCGCACCGCGAGGTGCGAACGACACGTACTTCTTCGGTTCCCGCATGGGGAACAGCGAGGTCGGCGGGCGAACCCTCACCCTCCAATCCTGGTTCGTGAAGTTCGTCTGCTCGAACGGCATGATCACGGGCATGGAAGACGGCCCGCTGCTGAAGAAGCGGCACATCCGGATCGACGACGACGTCCTGGACGGAGCCATCGACGCTGCGTTCAAGGAGCTCCCAGTCCGACGCAACCAGATCATCGAACACTCCACGAAGCTCCACAACATCAAGCTCGACGACCCGAAGGAGGAGATGAAGCGTTTCCTCCTGGGTGAGTCGAAGTACCTCGTCGCGGCCGCCGAGAAGGCCTGGGAGCTCGAGGGTGAACCGGACAACGCTTTCGGCGTGGCACAGGCTCTGGCCCGCGTGGCCGTGTCTGCTCGAGGGAATCGCGACAAGCAAGAGGATCTCGAGAAGCTCGCCGGCAAGTACGTCGACGATGTCGTCAAGAGGAACTCCTGACCATCCCCCAGATGTAGTGGTCATAGTTCACGCGACACCCTACATCTAGATGTTTCACGATCTATAAGTTCGCGATAATATAGTGGGTTCCACCGGAGGATGGCCATGACTGACATCACACCAAAGGGCCGAGGTGCCTTTGGTACAGCTGAACGACTGAACAAACATGACTCTCGGATCTCCAAGCTCAAGAAAGAGATCAACCAGCTCAAGCAGCGGGTCGACACCTCTGCGGAAGTTGGGGACATCGAGATGTCCGGGAAGAGGATCAAGCTCTGCCTCGACAACGATGAATACTACGTCGGCAAGGTCGTGGCCGTGAGCAAGTTCAAGATCAAACTCGAAATCGAGGATACGGAGAACGTCATGGTATCCGAGGGGACAATCCGGACGTTCAACAAGGGAAAGATCCGCTGGCACGAGGAGCTCTGATATGGCCGGCGATGACATGTCGGTCGACTTCGGCCTTCAGCTTGTCTACAAGATCGTACAGACCAGAGACCTACGCACGGTACTACGCAACAACATCTCCCAGGTGATGATCCGTAGTACGGAGGCCAAGGAGTACTTCCGCTTCATCAAGGAGTACTTCATGAAGCCTGCCCACTATGGGGAGGTTCCGACCCGCAAGGTCATGCAGAGCCACTTCCCCGCATTCTCCCCCGGGAGATATCCGAAGGAGTCCATCGAGGAGCTCTGCGAGCTCGTCCGAACGAAAGCGATGGGTCACGAAATCGTCGACGCCTGCGACGAGGCACTGGCGGCCGAGGCTCGAGACCCCTATGAGGCACTCTCGATTCTTCAGGCCCAAGTGACTCGTCTTCAGGCGATGACGTCTACGAGTCGCGACCTCATCCTGTCTGACGGTATCGACGACATGATCGAGTCCTACCAGAAGCAGAAAGAGGCCGGCTACATGTCCGGCATCCCGTGGCCCTGGGATGAGCTCAGCTACGAGACGCAGGGCATCCACGAACAGGACTTCATCATCATGTTCGGCCGGCCTAAGCACATGAAGTCCTGGGTCGCTACCAAGGTGCTGACACACGCCTACGCCGCCGGCAACAGGCGCGTGCTCGTCTACTCCTGCGAGATGCCGCCGGAACAGTTCCGCAGACGAGTGGCCTGTTGTCTGGCCGACATCGACTACGACCGGCTCCGAAAGGCGGAGCTCACTCCTGATGAGGAGAAGATCTACTTCGAGACGCTTCGAGGTCTGAAGAAGGCCGAGGAGATGGGCAAGACCGGATCGCACATTCCATCGATCATGTTCACGTCCGACAAGGACGACATGATGGGCGGAGGGGTGTCGCACATCATCGCGAAGGCAGAGTCTTTTCAGCCTGACTTGATCATCGCCGACTCCTTCTATCGCATGAAGAACGACCGATCAGGAAAGCGGTCGATGAAGTGGCAAGATCAATACGCGATCATCCAAGACCTGAAGCACGCCACACAGCAGCTGAAGGTTCCGATCATCGGCATCACTCAACGGACCAGAAGCAAGAAGAAGGACGAGGAGGGCAACGACGAAGAGGAGCATCTGGAAGACATTGCCTACGCAGATGCAGCCGGCCAAGAGGCAGACCTCATCATGCGGATCAAGAAGGGCGCTCCTCAACGAGACGGGACCATCCTTCTCGAGGCGATGATTGCTGGTGCTCGAGAGATCCGCCCGGGCGGCCTGCTGTTGCGGGTCAACCCGAGCACCCACTGGATCCTCGAGTGCTGGCTTTCGGAGCGCGGAAAGCGGATGACAGACGCGACCGGGTCCACACCCGGTCGCCGCCCTGATGCCGCCACAGCCGCCCGCCACGCCGCCGACGATGACGAACCCCGCAAGGCGAAGAAGACGAAGAGGAAAGCGAAGCGGGGCAAGAAGAAAGTCGATGACGACGACAAGGAGCACACCGGGCTGAAGATACCCCCGAGTATGGATTTCGACCCGGACAAGATCGACACAGACTACACATTCGGGGATGACGAGTGAAGGACTACGGACCCATCGCGGAGCTGATCGCTCCGTACATGGACCGTCCACGTCTCAGTGGTTCACGCAACCTCGCCTCCCGCTGCCCGTTCCCAGACCACGATGACCACTCCCCGTCGTTCGCGATCAACATCGAGAACGGTTTGTGGAAGTGTCATGGTTGCAACCGAAGCGGGGGTCTGGTAACACTGCTCAGGGAGCTGGGGGTCTCAAGGCGTCGGGTCGATCAGATGGTCGACCCGATCCTTCCCCGGCTCGAGAAGCATCGACGGAAGGAACGACGGAAAAGAGCCAATCGATTCCTCCGAGACCCGTTCCTGGGTGACGTCATACTCCCTGAGTCCTTGCTCGGTGTGTACGACTGGAAGCCGAACGGTCTGGTGGACCAGGGCTTTGAGCCAAAGCTGCTCAGAGAACTGGAGATAGGCTACGACAACAACAAGGACCGGATTACCTTCCCGATCCGAGACCTCTACGGGAATCTCGTAGGGGTCATGGGGAGGGCGACGGTCCACGGAGACAAGCCGCGGTACTTGGTGTACCGGGGACGAAGGAGAAACGACGAAGGAAAGCTCGTCGCCAGCGACTACGGTCCTGAGTTCGACGAACAATTCCCCACATACAAGATCGAAGAAAGTCACAAATACCTTTGGAACGCGCATCGGGTCTACCCGCTGATGATGTCTAAGGCCGCCCCGCTCATCGTAGTGGAGGGCTTCAAGGCATGCCTGTGGATGATCCAACACGGTTACTGGAACACCGTGGCGCTGATGGGATCGGGCATGTCGTTGGAACAGCACGACATGGTCGTCCGCATGTGCGGGCGGGGCATCTGGCTGTTCCTTGATAACGACAGTTCTGGGATCAAAGGTACTAAGCGAATTGGTAAGTGGCTGCGGAGGTCGACATCTGATCTATGGGTTCTACCCCACCCGGAATGGGCTGATCAGCCTGACGACTACAGCGGCCTGGGACTCAAAGAAGTGGTTTCGAGAAAGAAGAGGTTTGGTTCATGGACACGAGAGATGTCACTCGCATGATGCGCCGGTCGGTCAAGAACAAGCGTCGCCGCGGCGGTGGTGGCGGTTCCTTCAGCGACCGCTACAGCCCCAAGGAGGGCGGTGAGGGTAAGATCACCCCGATCGTGCTCTTCCCCGCCGACTACGCCATCCCAGTCAAGACCGAGGGAGGCAAGCGGAAGAAGTTCAAGGCTCCCTATGGGATCGTCTTCCGGCACTACTACAAGAAGGCGAACACCTTCGGTCGGTGTTCGGCAGGGATCATCGAGAGCGACGACGGCGTCCTGAGCGAAGGCGACGCCCCCTGCATCGGCTGTCACGAAGCCGACAAGGGCAAGGAGACGGGGATGGCCTGGGCCAAGAAGCTGCACGTCTTCAACGGCGTGGAGATGGCCGACTTCCACCTCGTCGACTCCAAGCGCAAGAACGACAAGACGGGGGAGTTCTACAAGGACCCCAAGAAGTGCAAGGGGAAGAACTGCTCGTACTGCGACGACGACATCCCCAAGCGATTCGGCCGGCGCATCTACTGGCCGCTCGGGCCGAGCTTCTCGGAGCAGCTCACGGACGAGGCGGACTTCACCATCAGCCGCGCCTGCGAGTGCGGAGGTGAGATCTCCATCCCCGCCTACGAGTGTCCGAAGTGCCGCGCCGTCTTCCGCGATCTCGAGGAAGACCCGATCGATGACGAGAACGACGAGGAGTACCGCAAGGAAATGGCGGAGCTCCGCTACGGCATCCACGAGTGCTCGGAGTGTGGATACTCGGGGTTCATGTCCCCGATCCACGAGTGCGACGAGTGCAGCGACCCCAAGCCGCTCACCCTCTGGAACGTCAAGATGGAGGTCTACACCTCCGGAACCGGCCCGACGATGAGCCTCCGCGTTCGCAGGTTCAAGAAGGTGAGCGACGCGGAATGGAACAAGATCGAGGAGATCACCAAGAACCCGATCGACCTCAGCCGCGTCTTCCCCGAGATCGGACTGCGGGATCAGAGCAGGCAGTACAAGCTCCCCATCCCCGACGAGTTCAAGGGACGAGGCCGCGACGACGGCGACGACGGTGACAACGATGGCGACGGCCCACGTTCGGGCTCGTCGGCCTGGGACTAGCGCACGATGGGTCGCCTCGGTTGGAGCCTGGATCGGCCTGACCCGATTCAGATAGACACGCCAACGGACGTAGCCAAGCTGAAAGAGAAGCTCAGTTGGTGCGATCTGGTGGCGATTGATACAGAGACGACGGGGCTGGACATCAGTCGGGCCACGGCCGTCTACTGGTCCCTCTCAACCGGCGATGACCGATACTTCCTCGAACGCCGGCACCTCGAAGACTTCAAGCCGGTGTTCGATGATCCCTCGCTGGCCTGGATAGGGTCGCAGATCAAATACGACGCCAACGTGATGGCCAACTCCGGCTATCCCCTGGCTGGAGATCTGCTCTGCACCCTGACCATGGACAGGCTGCTCGAACCGGGGAGACCCCACGACCTGAAGGCGTCATACGCTCGCCAATTCGGTGAGCGTATGGCGTCCTTCGGGGAGACGTTCTACCCCCGAGACAGCAATGGCAAGCCGAGGAAGCCTCCGAAGAAGGAGATGTACGAGATTCTCACGGAGGCTTTCTCGGCGAACCCAAACACGGTCATCGACTACGCGAGCATGGACGCCTGGGCGGCGTTCCGTCTCTACGAAGAGCTCGAGTCACAGCTGCACGACATCACGACGTGGCAGGGCCACAGCTTGTGGCAAATCTTCCTGTGGTGCGAAGTGCCGTTCACACGTGTTCTCTACAACATGGAACGCAACGGCACGCTGCTCGACGAGGGCTACCTCAAAGACATGGTCCCGAAGATCGAGAAGGAGCTCGACATCATCGAGCGCCAGCTCAACAAGGTCGCAGGGCACCCTGTCAAGATCACATCCAATCCACAGCTTCAGCAGCTCTTCTTCAAGAAGATGAAGCTGAAGCCGATCAAGTACACCTCCGGCGGTCGGGGCGGGGAACGCAACCCGTCGGTCGACGTGAGCGTCCTCAAGCACTACGCCGGTGAGGGCATCGAGGAAGCCAAGTTGGTGCTCAAGCACCGCGAGCTCAAGAAGCTCCTGGGCACCTACGTCAACGGTCTCCTGAAGCGTGTAGATCCTCACGGCCGCATCCACACCATGTTCACCCAGCATGCTGTGGATACTTCTCGGCTGTCGTCTCGAGATCCGAACCTCCAGAACCAGCCGAGGCCGCGCAAGGACTTCGACATCCGGACGGCGTTCATCGCCCCTCCCGGAAAGAAGCTCTTGGTTGCTGACTACGATCAACTGGAAATGTTCCTGCTCGCCCACTTCTCTCGTGACCAAGGTATGATCCAGAACATCCTCGACGGCCGTGACATCCACACGGCCAACGTGGAACTGGTCTGGGGAGAACCTTATGACGAGGTTGCCAAGGCGAAGAAGGACAAGAACTGGCAAGACGAACGAGCGGACTACCTCCGGGAGCTGCGGAACTTCGTCAAGGTCATCGGCTTCGGTCAACGTAAGTCAGGCCGAAGTAAAACCCGCTCAAAACGGGGAAACCCCTCTGGGGCAATCCCGTGCTGCGCCGCCAGGCGTAGCGTATCGACTTGTGAGTCACCATCCTGGGCTCACTCAACGAGGGATCGGTGTTCATCCGATCGGCTAGTCACGCCTCCTCCCTCGTTGACACGGCGGGCGCTTGCATCTAATCTGGAATCATGCAACGGAAAGGCAATTACGACCAGGCAGGTCCGAAGAACAACCACTGGCGAGGCGGCGTGTCTCCGTCGTACTACCAGAAGATCGCCTACGCCCACTACGGTCGTGTATGTCAGCGATGCGGAGAGCCCGCGGTCCTCGTCCACCACAAGGATGAGGATCGAGGGAACAACGAGGTCGACAACCTCGAGCCGCTGTGCAAACGCTGCCATCAGGTGCTCATCCACGACTGCGCCAAGAACCTGCCCAAGAAGGTCGTCTTCAAACCGAAGGCATGTGCCCAGTGCGGACGCACGTTCCAACCTCCCGGCCCCCGCAGCACACGCTGTGATCGCTGCCTCCCGGAGAAGAATCTCAGGGAGCGGGAGCAGAAGAGACGTCGCAGGCAAGCGAAGGGATAGTCAGTGCCCGCAGCAATGTGGGATCAACACGATGAATTACGGCAAGGCCGCCAACTCGATCGCTCGGGAGCTCGGATTCGTCGACGAGTTCCGGGACGAACACCCCGACTGGAACGAGTGGAAGGTCAAAGGTGCCGCGAAGCAGAAAGCCCAAGATCTCATCGACCGCTACTTCGCTGGGATCCCAGGCGCTGCCGACTTCATCTTCGGCACCTACCGCAAGGTCGCTGACACCAAGTACGTGGAGTCCTACCTCGGCCGGCGTCGCTGGCTGCCGGACGTCATGGACTGGGAAGATCAAGAGTACCATCGCTGGGAGGCCCGCAAGGAGGGGCGCGACCTGTGTTGGTGTTCCGAGTGCAAGACCTCACGTGACGCCGATCGGCAGAGCGTGAACACGATCATTCAAGGCTCGGCCGCCGACGTCATCATGATGGCCATGATTCGCTGCGACAACGACCCTCGGCTCAAGGACATGGGCGTCAAGATGCTACTCCAGGTCCACGACGAGCTGATGTTCGAGATCCCAGAAGAACACGTTGAAGACGCCGCGCCGATCATCCAATACCACATGGAACACCCCGGTCTGGACCTCCGCGTTCCATTGAAGGCGGAACCCGGCATCGGGGACAACTGGGTGGAAGCGAAATGACGGCTTTACAGGGCACCCAAATCCCTGTACGATCTGTGGTCATGCGAGGAAGCCAGACAGACAACGGTCGCGTCTGCATGAAGTGCGGCCTGTTCAAAGAGGCTTCGGCGTTCGACAAGAACGGGAAGCGCGCTGACGGCTCCGTGCGTCTCCGATCAATCTGCAAAGATTGTGGGTCGCGTCGGAAGCTCGTGGAGACGAAGCCTGAGAAGAGGTGTAACGACTGCGGCAAGGTCAAACCAATCTCCGAGTTCAACAGCGGAGGTCGACGATCCTACTGCCGTGAATGCGGTGTTGTCAGATCCGACGCCTACAAGAAGGGCAAAGGACGACAACGCCACATTGATCGGATGTGCCGCTACCAAAAGGAGAAGTACGCTTCCGATCCCGAGTATCGACAGAAGCGCCGAGCCCGCTCTGCTGTTCGTCGTGCAGTTCTGAGGGGGGAGCTGAAGAAGCCGAATCGCTGCCCACGCTGTGGGCGCAAGGTGCGTCTCCAAGGCCACCACCTGAACGGCTACGACAAGGAGCATCAACTCGACGTCGAGTGGATGTGCGGGAAGTGCCACTACGCAGAGGAGCACAAGTGAACCGCACTGAGCTCATACGCGAAGTCCACGACTCGCTGTCCGCCAAGGACCAGCGTCTCATCGGCCTGGCTGGTGTTCGGCGGGTCGTGGACGAGACTTTTGATACGATCATAGCGGCGACCCTACAAGGGGAGCCGGTAGAGATTCGACGCTTCGCGACGTTCCGTCCCCAGCTTCGTGCGCCACACTACGCATTCAGCGGCAAGGAACGGAAGAAGATCATGTCGAGACCCTACATCCGCATCGTTTTCAGCGCGAGCAAGGCGTGGAAACGGGCACTAGCAGGAGTGCTCAACCCAAAGAAGGAGGAGACCCATGGCGATTGACAAGCACGGATACGTCCCCGAGAAGAAGGACGAGAAGATCAAGGAGGCATCCCAGAAAGGTCGATGCCCGAAGTGTGGAGCCGAGGTCGTCGGCCATCCGCCGGCATGCCCGAACCACGGCTCGGAACCCTTCGAGAAGAGGGAGCGCGATGGCGGGCGGTAGGAAGGCATCAACAGAAGATGACCCGATGATCCAACTCGACGAAATCGACGTGCCCTATGGCGCGTCAATCGACGAGGTCATCGGGATCGTCAACAAGCGGGCCAAACGGGAGGTACTGAAGCGGGCGTCGGACGCCTCGAGCCCGTTCCTCCTCCGTCGCCCGTTCGGCATCGCATCCATGGACTGCGCTTGTGGCGGGGGCATGGCAGCGGGCGGCGTGACGCAGATTGCGGCTCCGGCCGGCATCGGTAAGAACGCCCTCGCAAACCAAGCCATCGCCACAGCGCAGAAGCTCTACGAAGACGACGCGCGCATCGGGTGGATCTGGCTCGAGCTCCCCTACGACAAAGAGCACGCACGCATCAACGGTGTGATCGTGCCGTCGTCCATGGCTGACATCAAGCTGGAGAACCTAGAACGGGTCAAGCGGGGATACCAACCGCTCAACGACGACCAGATCGCAAGACGACAAATTGAGTGCGGCGAGTTCATCATCGCAGATGAGGGCTCCACCGAGGAACGTCTCCAGGCGTGCCTCGACCTGATCGCCGACAACCAGTGCCAACTCGTCGTCCTGGACTCCATCGCCTCAGTAGTGAGCCACTACCGAGTCGACACGGACCTGAACGAGGAGCCGAGGCAGGCTGCGACAGCCTGGCTGTTGACGGAGTTCCAGAGGATGCTCTGGCACCACTTCGGCAACCCCGCCTACGGCTCGATGAACATGACCACGATGCTGATCATCAATCAGGTCCGGGCGAACCGCAACAAGCGCGGCCCGTTCGATCGAGAGTGGGTCTCGCAGGGTGCCTACGCCATACGGCACGGCAAGCTGCTGGAT
>Ga0180433_10010431_pt1 | contig 11187 bp, 9 predicted proteins | sample SS_ome_8_FD_132980 | JGI IMG/M metagenome (GOLD analysis project Ga0180433, IMG submission 132980) | Hypersaline lake sediment archaeal communities from the Salton Sea, California, USA - SS_1_D_1 metaG | ecosystem: Environmental > Aquatic > Non-marine Saline and Alkaline > Hypersaline > Sediment... | reverse complement strand
CCACTTACAGGTGGAACAGGTACAGTAGAAGCATAAGATAAAGCGCCTTTAGTTATCTTCAAGTTAGTTTCTTAAGATACGGTAAAGATGACTTTATATGGTAGGAGCAAATAATGGCCGGTGAAAAGAGACTTCAGTTAGATCAAGTACCGGAGACAAGATTAAGTGACTTAGCGGCCGTTACTAAAGACGGTGAAGCAGCATTTCTTGGTGCACAGAATGACGGTAGTGCTAGTGGAACTAATCGTCTTGCCACGTTGAATGATATTACTAGACTCAACGAACTAACGGTTGGTATATACGCAAATTCTGACTTTTCTGAAGGTAATAAGGGTTGGAGAGAAAACTCCCCATCAGTCCTCACAAGTAAGCCTGAATCATTATTCCCATATGTAAGAACCGCTTTTGACCCATGTAGCGTAGATTGCGCTTGTGGGAATGACTTTGTAATTAATATTGAAGATGGATGGAACGGGTGTGAATTCACTGCTCTATCTCAGATGAGAGACATTCGTTGCTGCATCACTTATGCTAGTCCTGAAATATTCATACTCCTAAAAGGTTCTGTAATTGCAAATGGATCAATTGACGAGGGAGTCCGTCCGTTTGTTGATTTCAGATATTTCAATGAATCTATACTTGTTGGGTTTGAAAGAGTATATCTTCGTGAAGAAGATAATCCTATAACTTCAGTAGATGCGTTCACTTCTACAGGATTTGATATTTCACTACCCCATACAATTACATGCTGTATAGATGAGATCGAATCAACATTAGGGTTTGAGGTAGTGTATCCTGATGATGATGGCACTAAGGACGAGATATCTATTCGTGTGGAACAATTCCAAGTGAACGTAGTTGTCTGTGAAAAGACAGACGTTTGTGATCCTTGCGATCTAATTCAAGCGGTTCCAGCAGTTAAATACATTACTGATGAGGGTGTCCTTTGTTTCTGTCCAGCAGATGGAGCTAAGGTTGCGAAACTTGTCCCATTCACAACAGGTGCACCGAATACTTGGGATGCAGTCGCTAAGATTGGGTCAAGATTAGGGGATGAGCCACTAGTAGAACAATTGGTTTTTGTAGCAGATTTATTTGCCGCCCAGTCTTTGAATCAACCAACATTGACCTTACAGGACGATACGCCTACAGGGAAGTATCTAAATGCTGTAAGAAATGACATAGCTTTTCCGGGAGCTTTTTCTGCAATAGCTTTAATGCTAGAAAGACCCGTGAATTTTAAATCTAGAGATGCAGAGCAGTTCAAAGTTGCTGGTGAATATAGACATGATGACCCTGACAACCCACCATTAGGAATAATCCTTTGGGACACTCATGGTCAAGGAATAGCTTCCATAAAGAGAGAAGCACAAACTTTGTCGACACCTGCATGGGCAAGTCTGCAATTTCCATCTAGTGCCACTGAATTCCTAACACTTGAGGCTGGATACGAAGCAGGGTGGATTAGACTACCATCACAAGTTCAGACTTCAGAGAAATGTGCAGTAGTTTCTGAACTTGATGTGGATGACTTCGATTTTACACAAGTTATCTCAATGGTTCTATTTTGGGATGATACAGCTGATCCAGCCACAGGAACGTTCTTTGACTTACGTGATATCATAATAAACACTTATGATAGTGTCGGGAATCAAGTAGGGGCTTTAGACTTTGGTATTGATGAGTGGACTACAGATATAGCTGAGGAAAGAGCTTTCGCTTACTATCTCGACTTTCAGACTTTCCCGCCAGCAGGATTAGCCTATGTCCCACCAGTACCATTCTTGAGTCTTAGTCGAGATAAGGGGGAAGCCAAGAGCCTTTATCTTGAGCAGCGTGAAAAAGTACAGACAGTTTCATTAAAGTTCCAAGAGCCACGTGATTGGACTACTTTTGACCCAATCACAAAAGACTTTATTGGTCAATTAAGGTTCAGAGCAAATAGGGCCTGTCAGGTTATCTTTTCAATAACTGACGTTGGTGGAAACACTGTTTTTGCTGGGCCAGGATATCCGGGAGTCCACGATTTTACTGGTAGTTTTTACACTCTCAAAGAAAACACTAATCAGAGAATTAAGACTGAGTTCCAATATAACGCAGTTGATACGATTAACTTGACATTCATTAAGAATGAAGATGTAGTTAATTACTTAATTCTCAATCTCTATGAACTCGCTCTAAATTTTGATGCAGAGAGAGTTTTCACAACAAACTTTGATGGTGAGCTTCAAAAAGAACTTTTTGACAACTGGTTCATTAATAATGGCATAGTAAATATAGCTCAAAATAGAAACTCTGATGATTCTTTAAATACTGCAATGGTAACTGGTGTAGTTCACCAGCCAGTCGTTGCACTTAAGCACACCTTGGGAGCACCTGCTGATGTTTCTTCAGCAAATGAATTTAGTTCGATTTATGGAATAACATGCCAGTCAATTCCGACCCCATTTACGCCTGACGATGAGGGCGGGTTATCTCAGCATTTGATGATAAGTGACGGAGTATTCACTATTTTAGCGCCAAGAGATGAGAACGCTGGTATTAGTGAATATAGTAATGATACTGGTGTGGCACCTTTTGAGCGAACAGTAAATTCAGCACTCGATTTAGCAGCGCTTTCAGCGTTAATTCCGATTGATTTCACAGCTGTGACAGAATTAGGCTTAGTAATTCTGAATTCTCCGGGGATTTTCTCACTTAATATTGAGAAGTGGGGGCTAACGAACACTGGTGCTGATGTAGAGGTTGTAGATTACGATACCTATGCAAACAATACGGCTTTATTAAACGCAGTCGACCTTTACCATCAAACTGGCACACCCTTAACAGATAACAAGCCTGATATCACGCTGACAACTATAGGCCCAAGTCAAGCAGCTTTGATTGACTTCAAATCGACTATGGTGGATGGCTTAGTGAATATTTTATTCCCAGTCCAGAAGTACACTACAGTCAATTATCCATTAACGGCACCTTCGCCTCAGAATGTTACTCTTAGAGTTCAAATTGATGATGGTGGTAATGATGTCCTTGTCTTTGGACGGGTAATCAAGAATGGTGGTGCATCTGCGATAACACTAGCTGAAAGAACTGGTGGAGTAGGCGTAAATACATATAACTTGCAATTTGATATCGGTATAAATAATGACCCACAGATTCGGACCAAGTTGGCTTACACAGCTGATAGAAACATAGCTGGAGTAGAGTTATTTATCACTCCAATAGTACCACCGAGTGGTCAGACCATTGCAGTTTCAGATATCGAATACAGTCCCGATGGACTTACTTTTGATACACTCTTTGGGACCGCAGGATTAACATATGAAGATGATACTCATATGGCAGCTTCAGTGCTCCCACTTTGTGGTTTAGAAACTTTGGATCTTAGAAGATTCGGAGAGAATGTAACTAACACGACAATTCATAGGAATACCGCCCCGGCTAGAACTCATTTCTTTAGCTATGAGATCGGAGCTTCACTGGATATGTCAGCGTTGGTAGAAGTCGAAGCGACTTATGAGATTGTTCTAGATAATGTAGGAAACGAAGGAACTTATGGTTGGGTTGCTCTATTCTATGAGGATTCCACAGGAAATAGGTTCTTTTATAACGCACGAGGAAATAGTCAACAGTTCCTATTGGATGACACAGCTGGTGCTGGTGGAATTATAACAAAATCATTTGTTACTGACTATGTATTAGATCCTTCTGTTGATATGACAGATATCGAGAGAGTCGGAATTTATATAGTATCTGCTCTTAATGGTCGAAGCTTAGATGTAAGACTACAGAGTCTTGAGTATAAGGATGTTTCAACTACAGTTCTGGAAATATTAGCAGAGGACTTTACAAGAGATGATTTCCGTGTAAGATATACACAGATACCAACTTGTGAAACTGCTGGTAATGAGCAGGATTACAATGCATTTGGTTATGATCCACGAGTAGTCTTAGAATACGACTCCGAGATTGATTTCTGCCGCTCTCCAGTACTATGGAGAGGTGCTAGAGACCTTCGCTATTATAATTCTGCTGAAACAGCGTGGGAGTCAGGAGAGGTTATTCTGGTTCCAGCAAAAGGAACAAATAGTGGTGTAGATCAAGATAATGCTACATTTGGAAGCACAACATTCTTATCAACTCAGGATTTAAGTGAAACCTTTACAGAAGGTGTAAACTTTAATGGTGTCCGTCTATTTTATGACGCAGCATCTAACAAGATTACGATTGTAACAGAAGATCCAGAATTTCTTGATCCAGGTATTGTGCCAGTCGTGACATGGTTGACCGATAGCACTCCCGTAGCATTATTTGGATCATGGTCTGGATTGGGAACAACTCTTGCAGAAGCAATTATTGACGTTACTGACCCAACTTACGCAGCGAGAGCTGGAACAGACATTCGAGTTGAGTTCAGAGTCTTCAATACTAATAGAAGACCAGCTCGTGGATGCGACAATGTTCTTGTCCAATACTTCTATGTCAACGAGGAAGAATGCATAGGCGCTGAGATTGAAACAAGAGAGTATGTATTCCCAGCACTACCTTGTGATTGTTCTGGATTCAGTGGTGGTGTAAAGGGAATTGCAGAATTCCAATCACACCCAAATATGGCAAATATCTTACCAGATCATGTTGGTGGATTGTTGCCATTAAATAACGAATATGGATCAGGGTTTAACTTACAGTGGTTCGATCCAAATGTTATTCAAACAAATGTAACCTTTAATGCTGGAACAGATTTTAATGACGGATTACTACAATATGATAGTGGATCCTATACAGTAGTCCTATCTGTTGCTGCCCCTGGAAATATTGATACTGTAATTCTCCCAGATTTGAAGTGGGAAAGTACAGGACTTCCAGTGGTATTAGTTGGTGCAGGTTGGTCAGGACTAGGGTCTCAAACAGCCACAGCAGTTATTGATAATACTCATGGAGATTTCCAACCGAGTGGAAATATTCTTGCAATTGTGAGAGAAAGAAATGCAACTGTTGCAGGAAACTTCATTCCGTGGGATTCTCAGATTACAGATGTTGATGGTAAGAACAGAATATTCTTTGTAGGAGCTGGGATACCTGATCCTGTACCGGCTGATCTTCCTGCTGATGGGATTTATATTACAGTTTATGTTGGTCCAGGATCTGAAGTTAATTCTGGTCGTCAGGTATTTATAAATAATGACGCCACTCTGACCAATGCAACATCATTCACCTTTATTGTTGCTGCTGGTGAGTACTCTGGATTTGCTGTTGGTATGGGGGTTTGGATTAGAAATGGCTGTAATGGGCTAGGATTTGATTATCAAATTTGTGATCATCAAGTTGCAACAACCTTTACAGAACGTGGAGTATATGGAACTATTCAGGACATAGATACTGGATTAAACGAAATAACAGTAATCTTTGAAGAGCCTGTTAGCGCCGATTTCTTAACTGCAAGAAAAGCTGCGATGTACATAACTCCGTTTGAAAATGTGAGAGATGGTTCGTGGGGTTGCTATTGGGAAGCATCAGAGAACTTCATAAATATCTATTCACTTCCTGGAATATTTGATATTGGAGCTTTGCCTACAACAGTAGTCCAATGGGGATTCAAATATTGGTCTGGATCATTCCCAACGGATTGCCAGTGCAATATCGGAGCCTTCTATGTGTGTGATGGTGACGGGGCGAAGGATAAGTACGAGTTAGTTGGAGAGATACCTAAGAATGTTCTTGATCCGAAGGACTGGCTAAATCTTGCTAATTCACCAGTGAAGTGGGAGTTCCTTTCGGATAGTACAGCACTTGGGCAGAATTTCATTGAAATATGTGATGCAAGTCAATTCCCAGCTTGCACATTAGTCCGCCTAATTGATGATGATAATCCTGACGGCGTGGTTATGGAGGTAGTAAGAATTGATACTACAGTATCACCACAACGGGTATATTTCACTGATGATATTCCCACTACTTTGCCAGGCCGCCCAGCTTGGGATGGAACATTCCAGTTAGCCAGAGCAGCAAAAGCTCTATTAGCTTGTGACAATGTTCCGTATGGTATATCAGCAACAACGGATACAAATATCCTTGGAATTCCAATGGACGGGGCTGACAGAGCGTTTGTGAACCACAATGCTGGCACGATAACACTTAACCCGAATATCCTTGGTTGTGTAAGGCAATGGGTACATCTTGCTAATTCTTGCATGCAGTTACCTTACTGCTACTCTGGAGAATTTAAGCTCATAAATGAGAACGAGTGCTGCATAGAAACTTGTGATTGTTCTTGTAATATAAACATTGTTAAGGTAGAAGAATCCATATCGAACAAGGTACCTGATGAAACAGAACCAACGACGGTGTCTAATCCCTTAGGAAATTGCTCAGTGGTGACGACATTTGATACATGGATCTTTGTAACGGTATAAGGAACTATAATGCCGATAAATTATGTATCTGGAACAGGTGAATATGAAGTGCAGAATACTGCAAATACTGATCTTGTTATTACAAATATTACAGTAACAATAACGACTGGGCCTATTAGTGTTCCAGTACAGTTTACGGTTGACGCCTTCTTTGGAACATATCCGATACTTTTGCCTGGACCTTCCGCATCTACACTGATTGGTGTTGTTGAAAGTACCCCTGGTGGTGGTTTGGATGTTTCAAGCATACCTCCAGGATCATATTTTGGGGACATCATTGCAAGGTTGGATGTGGAGACTGACAATAACGTTTGCGATTACTCACAATCAATCATATTAGCAACAATAACGTAAATAAGAAAAATGACTACACCAAGAACACCAATTACTAGACCACTACCACCTGGAGTTAGAGACCCTGAAAACTCCGGGATTAATTCTACTCAAAATGAACTTCGATTTGTGGTATATAGAACTGCCACAGGAGGTATCGAGGGGGTATACAAGGTAGAACCAGAACTTTCAACTAGACAGAGCGCCATTCTTGCTAGGGTACGGGAAATTCCGCCAGGTGCTCAGCTAGGAAGGTACAGAGTTGTTGGTGGGAGAATAACAAGGGTGTAGGTGGTGGAATGACTTACGACGATTCTGAAGAGATAGACCTACTTGTAGTAAAGAAACAATTACTAGCATTATGCAGCAATTCAGCAGCTTTCTTTTTAGCTGTTGCAAAGCAGGTAGAAGAGGATACAGAATTAGACTATCTTCTTGAAACACAAGGTTTTATCGATCCTATTATCAAAGAAATAATAAAAGCTGGAAAGAAAATGGGAAATGATGAAGAATATAATTTTCCATTTGGAGGATACTAATGTCAGTTGAGCTTGGAGTGCTCATAGTTGCAGGATATGGATTAACGAGTGTGGTAACGCACTCGTTAATTGCTAAACCAGTTAGAAACTTTTTAAGCAAGAGAAGTTTAAAAATTTATGAGTTTGTAAAATGTCCTCAATGCGTTGGATTTTGGGTTGGAGTGCTTCTAACAATTCTAGTTCCTGAGTTATTAGATATAGCTGAATTTCCTGTCTTGAATTGGCTATTGGCGGGTTTTGTGGTATCTGGATCTTCTTGGTTTATTCACGCAATTTTAGAGTCTTTAGGTATTTATGTGGTAGACGAGGAACCTGAGTAAGATTTAGTTACATTTTAAAGATGAATTGACAGGAAGAGTTCGATGGAAAAAGCAACAAGATTATACCTATGCCAAAGAGAGAAAAGAAGACCCTCCAAGAGTGGGGTATTTTATTTTCAGATAGAGTTTCCTCTTTCGTAGGAACGTGGAAGTTTGTAGGTATTTACACTCTGAGCATGGCGATATGGATCGTGCTCCATTTGTTAAAGATCCTTGACATAGATGGTCCTGATTTTATAAAATGGAATTTATGGTTAAGCTACTTTGCAGGAACCCAAGCAAGCATTGTTTTAATGAGTTCTGTGCGGCAGGCGAACAAGGATAGAAGAAAGGCTGATAAACAGTTCCAGGTTGATAAACAGACCTTATCTGTATCACAGGCCACGAATAAGAGAGTTGTTGAACTGATGTCTCAAATAGAAATGCTAGAGGACATCGTTGACGATTTACTTGAAGAGAAAGCTAAAAGAATTGCAGAGAGCGAAAAGTCTGAAGACTAAATATCAGGAGTCCTCATAAAATGAATAAACCAAACCTTACTGTCTTAGCCATAGATGACGACATAGAGGACCTTAATTTTCTAAAAAGATCTCTTGAGGTCTTGGACAGGTGGAACGTTGAGTTTTTGGGATATTCAGATGTTGAAGAAGGTCTTGAGCACCTTAGAATAAGTCCGGATATAGACCTTGTATTTCTTGATTACTATATTGGTGATAGGATAGCTTTAGACATTCTTATGCAACTTCGGGCAGAGGGGAATCGCTGGCCAGTCATAGTGTTGACAAGTGATGGGGATGAAAGACTTGCTTTAAGAACAATGAGATTAGGCGCAGTGGATTACATTGAAAAAGACGAGTTATCTTCAAAGATTCTTGGAAATAGCTTGGATTTCATAATGTTGAAATTTGCAGAAGAGCAAGAACAGCAATTAGAGGGACTATCACTTATAAGTAAGAAGCTATCAAGGGTCCTTAAGAAAGCCGCTAGATTAGCCACTTCTGACACCACAATACAGAAATGTAAAAGTCTGAAGATGACTACAAAGATAACAAAAGTAGGCTAATAGATAGAGTTAAAATCTGGTTCGATTACGTATCTATGAAATATAGATACGTATTTTTTGTGTGGAGTGAGTTTGACAAAACGAGCTAAAGACGAGTTCCTTGTGAAGTCAAAAATTCTTGACTTAAAGAACCCTAAGTTAAAGAGCTGTAAATATATCTCAGGGTTATATCGAGACTTTACTGGAAAAATTTCTAAGTTTCCTATAAGAGACTATCAGATTCGTGGAATTCTGATGATGTGTATGATTAAGAGGATGGTATTGGGTGATGAGACAGGGTTAGGAAAAACAGCTCAGGCGATTTACACCTATTGTTACTTGCTGGAAGAGAACCCAGATTTAAAGCTGTTGTGGGTAGGGCCAAAAACTACATTGCCTGAAAAGATGGATGAATTTAAGGTGATGACAAAGGGCATCAAAGCAGTTTTATATCATGGGTCCCTCAAGAAGAGAAAAGACATCTGGAGAGGTTTCAAGAGCTCTAAGACTAATGTAATGGTCACGACTTATGGAACGATGAGGAGAGACTATGCTAAGATTGCGCATGCGCTTGGTGATAGCTACATGATTATGTTTGATGAAGCAACGGATTTTAAAAATCCAGGAGCAGCTACCCATAAGAATGCAAAGTTTTTAGCCAATAGAGCTGAAAGAGTCTATGGTATTTCAGCCACGATTATTATGAATAGGCTGGATGAGGCTTATGGAATTTACAGCGTTATATACCCAGAATTATTTGATAGTCGAAAAGACTTTGAGACCATGTATCACCGATTCCGCTACGAAACTAGTACAACTGGATTTAAAAGAAAGGTAGTGACGGGGTATAGGAATCTCCCTGACTTCAGAGATAGAATAGCTGGGTATTTTATTGGCAGACGGCCGGAAGATGTTGGAGAACAGCTTCCTGAGATAACACCAAAGGAATACACAATTACTCTTTCTAGACAGGAAATGTCCATATATCGAGAAAAAGTAATTGAAGCAATATTACATGCTCGAGAGGTAAATGCTCCGAAAGGAGCAGTAGTACATCTTTCTTTAAGACTTGCATTATGTTCAGGGATACACGAAGACTACGAAGAGGCTTGGGAAGCGGCAGGTACCAGATCAGCTAAAGAAGAGGCAATTATTGACCTTTTGAAAACTGAGTTCGCCGCAGAAAAAGTAATCATATACGCAGTCTCAAAGAAATGGATTAATAGGTTTCAAAAAATATTGAAAAAAGAGGGCATAGATTCTGTCAAGGTAACCGGAGATGAGAACCAGAAACAAAGACAGGAGAACATAGCCGAATTTAATCAGCAGGATCATTGTAAGGTATGTCTTATTACAGACGCAGGTAACAAAGGGATAAACTTACAGATAGCAAGGATAATGATATTTGCCCAGCTTCCTTGGAGTTACGGAAATTTAAAACAGATTTTGGGTAGATACAGGAGGCTTGGTACAACACACCAAGCTTTATTAGCCATTTTTATGGTCGCCAGCAAAACTAATGATAGAAGAGTTATGGCAGCTTTAAAATCAAAGAAACAACTCTTTAAGGAGATCTTAAAAGACAGTCTAGAAACTTTAGATTCAGACAACAGAGATTTGTCGGATCTATATAACGGCCTTGAGAAAGACATGGGCTTGGAGGAAGATAATGGATCGGACTAAACCGGTTTTGATGATGACTAGTGGAATAGACTCTATTTGTACTGGGGTTTTATTATCAGATTCAATTCAGATTTTGCCAGTTTATTTTACTGGTGTCTCTAAGTACGCGGAAGCAGAGAGGTTCGCGTTAGAAAAGATGTTAGAGTGGTTGAATATTGGGGAAGTTATTTTTGACAACTCCTTGAGGTTAAAATCACGAGAATTGCCTGGAGGATTTATCCCATACAGGAATCTATTATTTATGTTGCAGGCAGCTAAATATGGGACTGAAATAATCATAGGTTATGTTGACGGAGATAATGTCAACGATAACAACCCTGAAGCACATAAGAACTTTGAAAAGATACTAAATACTTATTGGGATGAAGGTGGGCCATTTACAGTAAAGACCGTAAAAGACTATGAGGAAAAATACTTCTCTAAGGGTGAATTGCTTAGGGAAGTAAGTAGTAAAAGAGGGCGACACTATGCACAGGATATTGTGGACGGGTCATTTTCCTGCTATGAACCTCTTAGTAATAGGGAGTGTAAAAAATGCCCTGCTTGTTTTAGAAAATTTATAGCAGCAAAAGCAGCGGGACTAAGATGCGAGTTTGGATCCCGAAAACTAGCTATTGAGTATTATGAAAAAATGAAAACTCCTGAGGGTGAGGAAAGATACGGGAAGAAAAGAACCGAAGAGACTCTCAGGGTCCTACATGAATACTACGGAGTTTAAGATGAAACCAGAGGAAGCATATAAGAGTTTTGACAGAATAAAGAATCCTAAGTTTTATGATCAGTTCCAAACAGTAGGGTGGAATCCTGATTTTGAAAATGATATTGAGAACATTCAGGTCCCAGATCTAAAAGACATT
>Ga0180433_10010430_pt1 | contig 11187 bp, 7 predicted proteins | sample SS_ome_8_FD_132980 | JGI IMG/M metagenome (GOLD analysis project Ga0180433, IMG submission 132980) | Hypersaline lake sediment archaeal communities from the Salton Sea, California, USA - SS_1_D_1 metaG | ecosystem: Environmental > Aquatic > Non-marine Saline and Alkaline > Hypersaline > Sediment... | reverse complement strand
TACCACTGGACAAATTGGCGGCGTGTATTATGATATAGTGAAAGGTTGTGGGACATTATGACCTCCTCTGATTTGAATGTGGACACATTCATATTATACCAGAGGCGTCCCACGACCTTCTTTTCTTTTAAAGTTCAAAGTGATAGGTAGCTAGTTTTACATACACAAAAAGGGCCATCTCGACGTCGGCGGCAAACCACTTTCCGCCATCTCTGTCCAGCGGGTTACGCACGCCAAGCCGTTGGAGTAGAGCGGCGACCTTTTGGCAATCGTCGGAAAAGCGCTGATAACCGCGACTATCGAGAGGATAGCCCAACTTTTCTGACAACGTACTGTCAAGGACGGGGCACACGTCGGGGCGCAACAGGCGCAGGTGCTTCGAGGCAAACGATAGCCCCAGGTGCCGCACTCGCCGCACGGCGCGCAGTGCGCTTTGAACGTCGGGCGGGTCCAGAGACAGGGCCGCTATCGCGCTGCCAAACTGGCGTTGGATGTCCGGCCAGGCGTTCTGTCCGAGAACCCGTGCCGCGGTCCCTGGATAGCCGCCCCATGCGCATACACCCCGTATGAAATCGCTCAACTGCTGCCGCGAAAAGTCGGTCGTCAACAGCCGCCTTGCCTCGACCTCTAGCGACACTGTCTTTTCTACCTGCGGGTGACGTTCGGCAAGCCCTGTGAAAGCTCCGGGTTGCACAGGGCTTCCTGCAACGACGATGGCTTGGTCTGCAATTTGTAGCATACGTGCAACTCTTTGGCTACGGACTACGGCGTCCGACCAGCCGCCGGTCCCCCGGCACTGCCACACCGTCCCAGTGTCCCTGTGGGAGGGCAAGTGTGACAATCCGGTGGGAGCCTGAAATGTGCACTCGTGAAAACAAACGCATCCCCTTCGGGTGTCACGATCTGAATACCACTCATCGGGGAACGGGGTTGGGCGGATTTCCGAGAACACCGAGAGCGTTTACGTTTCTTGCGTCGTTTTTTCTTCACGTCGCTCTCCGCTTGACACGGTTGCGTGAGTGCGATTGCTAATCAGGTCGGTCTGGGTAAAAGTCTACGAGCCTTTCCTCTACCGTGGCAATTGCTGCCGCTCGGCCTTTTGCAGCTTCGGGTACGACCGTGACACCGGCAATCTGCGCGGCTGATTGGACAAGTGTGTCCAACGACAGAGCTAGCCCAACGAGCGTGCGTGATTCGCTGATGATAAAGTGCGTGTTCGCAGGTTCGTCCACCCAGCTTCCCTGAGCAGGGTCCCAGATCAAAAAGTAGGTCTCGTAGTCTTCGTTGTCAGGATCATAATAGACGCCGACGGCGGCTTCAACTCCCAGATCGGGGTTAATGCGGAGGGAACCGACTGGTCGACCGGTTCCGACGTCACCGTCCAGGTCGAGGGCAAAGAGCCACTCGGCATAGAGCGTTGGTGGATCGGAGATTGGATCGTAGAGGGAGATCCAGAGTCGTACCTGGTCCTCGGCCCAGCCGGACAGTTCGAGTGGTACGCTCTCAGCGGTCTGAAGCACAACTCGTAAATCGGGGGCAACACTGGCAGCACGGATGTCGACGCCGGCAGGCACGTTTTGAACTGGGACGAGACTCGCGTAGGAAACGACGTCGGCTTGGGGGTCAGATGGAGGAATGGGTGAAGGCGCTGTTTCACTCATAGGCAACGGGGTGGAAGGGGAGAGTGGTGTTTGGGTTGGCGCTGGGGCATTGGTGGAAATCGGTGTAGGCGTGTTCGTCGGGAGCGGCGCAAGCACTGCTGTGAGCGTGACCGGAGCAACGGTGATGGATAAAGTGGCGGTTGGCGTAGACTCTGATTCAAGCGAGGACAACATTTGTGTAGCCAGTGCTACACCAATACACAGGACGAGGATAGCGATCACGAATGCCATCACTCGAAGCTCTTTGGCCCGTTGTTGGGTTTGCAGTTCGCGGTATTCGCGCATACGAATTCTTTGTTCAGATAATGCAGGTGAAAAACCTGCCCTACGAGTTAAATACTGCCCCCTTCACATTGGCCACTTTTTGCCTGTCACGATGAGCCCCACTGAAATGACAGCCAACCTATTATTCCAGGGCCAGAGCTTTTCCAGTGTCACCGGTCGCAGTCGTTCACGGATGATTGCAACTTTAACCTCATTGGGTACAATCGCAGTCTCCCAATCCTGCTCTGAGGTAACTGTTGTACTTCCTCCAACAAATTGTACATGCTCTCTTCCAGACTGTCAAACGGCGACTATGCCAATGGGCAAAGCCAGATAGCCATACGCCGGTTCTGAACACGACCTTGGACCTCACCTGCTCCAGGTCAGAACTGGTGTTGGGAAAACACGCTGCTGCGCCAACAGCTAATCATACTCGATCAACAGATCGAGGCCGACTTTGAAAAATCGAGCAGCTTGACTGCGAGCACCCCGCCCAATACCCGTTGGGTGGTCCCTTTCTGTAATCTACACACCTGGAATCATCATATAGAAAAATGGGGTGAGTGGGGATGGTTCCCTATGTTGTGGTGTGGTACGAGATATTCGCAAGCCTACAGGGAAACGTAGCAATCGAGCAGCTTGACTGCGAGCACCCTGCCCAATACCCATCGTGTGGTCTCCAACAGGATCTACAGACCTGGAGAAATATAGGTAGGGATGGTTCCTTATGTTGTGACGTGATGCGAGATACCTGATGGTCAAGAAGATGACCATCACCTTCAAATCCAGAGTCGTGCTCTAACTGCTCAAAAGACGACGCGAGTGGACGTAAATGAGTGAATAATGTGTCCTTACTGTCAACACCTGGAAAGTGAGTTGTTGCCGATTTGCTTCACCATTCTGCCTCGTTTCCTTCTCGACCGCTTGACAGCCTGACAAAGAGAATCTATACTTTATCACACGAGGAAAAAGTCCCAAGTTCATAGCTTGGAGACTGTACCACATAATTGGGCAATTGGTCACAATTGTGGGACGGATGGACTTTTCGGCCAGGACAGGTATAATGGAAGTCGGAACGTTGATGGAGGCATTTGACCATCAATGGAGTAGTACGATGGATATGGCACAAAAAAATGGGCTCCTGCGACTTGCCCTCGCAGAAGCCCAAGTAAAAGGTACAAAGCTAACCACTGTCAGGCCAACTTTACCTTTCTACCCCTTGGTGGGGCTTGTTTGTCGGAGCGGGAGCGACGGAATTCGCCCCCTTATGTGACATCGTACAGGCTCAGAGAATATCTCCGGGTCTGTTATTTTGGGTCAGCCGATTAGTCTGGGGCTGCTCGGAATTGTCGATGATGATAGCTGCTCGATTGAGTAGCAGCACCCACGAATTCGTGCTATTCCGCCAATTGTCACGGCTGATTATCGAACGGATATGCTTTTCGGCCAGCGCAGGTCTAGCATTACAGCGCAAGGTGCGTTCACTTGTTCCAAATCAGGTACTACAACTCCTAAAATACCCCAAAACCGGTAATCCTGAACGTAAATCTGACGTTAATAGTTCGAAGCTTCTGCGTTGCCAAAAATAGATAGAAATCCATAACTTTTATGGGGGATTAGTGTTTTAATATGTGATCCACATCACCATCTTTAGGATGGTTCGTATAAAGGTTTATTTGCTATTTCTTTGTCAAAGGAGACTAAAATGGATCGTGAAACAATTGGGAAATGGGCTTTTATCGTCGGTCTGGTTCTTGCCGTGCTCGCCGGGCTTTTCTTTCAACCTGGATGGGCTATCTGGGTGCTAGCGATCCTTGGAGTGGTCGTTGGTTTTCTCAATGTCACTGCGGAAGAAACGCGAGGCTTTTTGTTGGCTTCGATTGCGTTAACTCTTTCCGCAACGGCGCTAAACACCCTACCCGTTATCGGGACTGCGTTATCATACATCCTGCCGTTTGTGGTAGCCTTCGTCGCTGGAGGTATGATCGTGGTCGCATTGAAAGAACTGTTCCAGACCGCCCGGCAATAATCCTCGCAAACTGCCGAAATATCTATCCATCCGGTCGATGGAGAGAAGATATCCGAACCGGGTTATTTTCCCCTGTGTCAAAGGGAGCAAACTGAAAAGTCTGCTCTCAGAGCCAGTGAAGGTAGCCTGGGGCTGGTGTGTTCCCTTGCCAACGCTTTCTGCACCCTGCCAAAAGTAGTCGTGAAAGTCCACCGAGCACCGAGCGGGATGTAATTTTTCCAGTAGTTGGTAGGGCTTCTGACCGCGTCGGCCGGTACAGTATACGCTGCTTGTGCCCTGATGAGGTCGAGCTTACAGTATTTCTTTATTAGAATGGATGAGCTTTTCGACCAGCACACCCCATCTTCAGGATGGACAGACGCCTCACGCCGGGTTTTCCGGCTTCCCCATGTGTACAAGGATCCGATGTTTCACCAAGTCCCGATGCAACGGTATCACGCCGTCGGGCATGCGCTGACCATCCATCTCCACCCATGACACGCCTCGTTCGCAGCCTTCTGGGTTCTCGACCTGAATCTCATAGATCGCTTCACCGTGACGATAGCTCAGATAAAAGCCCTTTCACCACCCGGGAATGACCGGATCCAACTGCATGCGATCCCCACGTACCTTCAAGCCCAGAACCTCTTCAACCCAGGCTCGGTACATCCACGCCCCTGAGCCCGTATACCAGGGCCAACCACCGTGACCAATTCGCTCGGTCAATTGGTATACGTCAGCTGCAACCACGTAAGGCTCTAGGCCGTAGCGCAAGACTGCTTCCGCATCACGCGTGTGCTCGATCGGATTGAGCATACGTAGTATTTTCGCCGCACGCTCACCGTCCCCTTGGCGCGCCAAGGCCATAGCAAACCACAGGGCGGCGTGGGTATACTGGCCCCCGTTTTCCCGCACACCCGGAGGGTACCCCTTGATGTATCCGGGTGATGACTCTGACGTGTCAAAGGGAGGTGTGAAGAGCAGCACCAGACCTTCATCCTCGCGAACGAGATGTTTCCACACTGATTCAAGAGCAATCGTTGCTCGGTCTGTGTCGGCGGCGCCGCTCAGCCCGGCCCAAGACTGAGGCAATGAACCAATCATCGCTTCCTCGTTCGTCGATGAACCGAGAGGTTTGCCATCGTCAAAGATCGCGCGAATATACCATTCCCCATCCCAGGCTTCTCCCTCGACACGCTGGATCAACCCATCCCTCTCTTGTTGATAAGTTTGGAGCAGCTCTGTCCGGTTCAGCAATTCAGACAGCTCGATCATGCCCTGAAGCACATCCACCAGAAACCACGCTAGCCAAACGCTCTCCCCCTTGCCCTCAGCGCCCACGAGATTCATCCCGTCGTTCCAGTCGCCCGTCCCTATCAGGGGCAGTCCATGGGGTCCAACAGTCAGCCCGCGCGTGACCGCGCGCTGGCAGTGCTCAAACAGCGTGGCGCGTTCACAGGTAACCTCGGGTGTAGAAAAGATCTCGTGCTGATCCTCTTCCAGCGGGGGAGCGCTTAGAAAGGGAATCTCCTCATGTAGGATGTCCACGTCGGCGGTGGTCCGGACATAGTGAGCGACAACGTATGGCAGCCACAAAAGGTCATCGGAAATGCGCGAGCGGATACCCGCGCCGCTGGGTGGATGCCACCAGTGCTGGACATCGCCTTCCTTGAACTGACGGCTCGCCGCCCGCAAGATGTGCTCGCGCGCCAGCGCGGGATATGCGTGCAGAAAGGCTAGAACGTCCTGCAATTGATCGCGAAAGCCGAATGCGCCACCGGACTGGTAAAAGGCGGAGCGTCCCCAGATACGACAGCTCAAGCTTTGGTACAGGAGCCAACGGTTGATCATAAAGTCGGCGGCAAGCTCGGGCGTGTGCACTGTAATCGTGCCCAACAGATCATCCCACCACGTTTTCGTTTGGCTCAGCGCCATCTCGAGCGCCATGCTTCCTCGATAACTCAAAACCCGTTTATGGACCTCGTCCAACGACTCGGCTTGCCCTAACATACACGTGAGATCGGCGCTCTCGCCAGGGGCTAGCTCAAGCGTAACCTGCACTGCCGCGCACGGGTCGAATCCTGCACCTGTCCGACGTGACAGACTGGTGCGGCCCATCGCCGCCGGGCTACCCAGCGAGCCGTTGCGCCCGACAAAGGACACACGGTCGCCGCTGTAGGACTCCGCAGGCAGGTTGATGGCTGCGAATGCGACCCGATCACCATACTCAGGGTGATAGCGATTCCGGGCGAGCAAGGCCTGGGCTGTGTCATCCCAGTGGGTCACGATGTGCATCTGGGATGATTCACGGCTCTCGCCCAGCGTCCATGCCACATAATAGGTCACCGAGAGCCTGCGATGTCTGGAAGAGTCATTTCTCAACCGCAGCCTCTGCAGCTTGATCGGTTCTCCCCCGTTTTCATCCAACGGGACAAAGACCGTCAGTTCCTGTTCGATCCCGTGGCTGTTATGCTCAAAGACCGTGTACCCCGCCCCGTGCCGCGCCCGATAGGCAGTCTCCTCGCGGACCGGCGACGGTGTTGGCGTCCAGTAGACGCCAGTCTCTTCATCCCGTATGTATAATGCCTCAGAAGATGGATCCATCACGGGGTCGTTCGACCATTGTGTCAGGCGGTTGCGTTGGCTGTTGCCATACCAAGTAAAGCCGGATCCTGTTTCGCTGAGCAACGTTCCAAAGGTCGGGTTAGCGATGACGTTCACCCAGGGCGCGGGTGTATGGGTGTTGGGACCCAAATTGATCGCGTATTCACGTCCATCCGGGGTGAAACCACCCAGGCTATTAAAAAAGTAGGGCAACTCCATAAAGGGCAGCGCAGGCGAAGGCTCCCGGGGTGCATCTTTCTTGTCTATGGGTTCCGGCAGCCCGGAAACCGGCACAGGCATGCCCAATTGCTGGGGCAATGTGCCGCGAGCCGCCACCATCACCACACTCGCCGCGGCCCTGAGCAGTGTCAGGTCTTCCTCTGGGATTTGAGCCGCGCTGCGCAGGAAAACTCCACCAGGCCGATCCATCCCCGTATACACCGAATGCGTTTGGATCAGGCGCTCGAGTCGTTCGCGCACTGGTTGCTCATAGCCGCTTGGCTCCTCGTTGAGGATCACCAGGTCTGCCATCAACCCGTGTCTTCGCCAATAGGCATGCGCATCGAGCATCTGACGGACCAGGCTGATATCCCGCGCCTCGCCAATGGTGACCAGGGCAATAGGTAAGTCGCCCGAGATACCGTAGGGCCACAATCCGGCTTGACCCTTGCGATTCTCTTCGATACGTTCGGTGGGAGGGCGCAAAAGGTGATTAGGAAAAAGTAGGTGGCTTGCCACCTGCTGAAAGCGGCGCGCTTCGTCGGGCTGGATGCGAAGCAAGCGCAACTCGATCTGGGCAGAGGCCCAGGTGAGCTCCATTGCTCGCTCGATCGCGTGGGGATCGCGGTACTTGTCCATCAAACTCAAGACATCCTGGCGCGTTTCACCAGCCGCAAGAACAAAAAAAAGCTGGACACGCTGGCCCGGGCCCAATGTCACGCTCTGACGCAGGCTGAGGATCGGGTCCAGGACAAAACCCTGGCTGTTGCTCAACTCTTCAGAGATGCCCATCGGATTCGCGAGCGTCCGTCCGCGTCCGATGAATCGACGCCGGTCCGTCTCAAACTGCAAGGGTTGGTCCTCAGCCTGTTCAAGCGTAAAGCGGTGCGCAACATAGATGGGCGGGTCGTCTTCTTGGCGAGAACGGCGGTACGCGAGAAGCGCTTGATGTTCAGGAACTGCCTCGGTTTGGATGAAAAGCTTGTTAAAGGCTGGATGTTGCCGGTCTGCGTTGTGTGGTGCCATCGCGAGTTCGACGTAGCTCGTGAGGTTAAAGTGGCGGGTGCGAACGGACCGGTTGATCAGAGTGATCCGCCGAATCTCAACGTCATCTTCGGGCGAGACGATGACGGCAGTTTCGGTACGGACACTGCGATCATCGCGCTGGAATATGGCACGGCCGAGGGCAAAGTCGACGGAATACGTCTCAACCTTCCCGCCGGTGGGGTGATAGGTACTAGACCAGAATCGATCTGAATCGACATCGTGGATATAGCAGAAGGTGCCCCACGAATCCTGGGTGCGATCCGCTCTCCAGCGTGTGATCTCAAACTCGCCCCACCGACTGTATCCACCGCCAGCATTCGTGAGCATCAAACCATAACGACCATTACTAAAAAGTTGGGTTCTGGGCATAGTTGTATGGGGGGTATTGAATTTGCTCACCGAAGGCGCGATTTCGCCGACGCTCGTCACCGAAGGCGCCCCTTCCCGCGTAGAGATGTGGTGCAGCGGAGGAAGGATGGGGATACGTTCTTGGAGCAGTGGCTCAACGGTACGCACGCGCGCGTCGGCATGAAATCGGCGCTGGATAGGATTACCATGCAGAAAGTTGTTCAGCGATAGGAACCCCATGCCCTGATGATGCGCCATGTAGGTTCGCACGATCACCCCACGCTGGCCCTCACGATTCGGTTGGCGGCTATAGTCCATTGCTTCGTAATAGCCATAATCATTCAACAGCCCCAGACTGGCCAGGCGTTTCAGATTCTGCAGGGTCTCTCTCGGCGCAACACTCACCGCCAATAGGGTGGCGTATGGCGCCACGACGAGATCCTCCTCCAAGCCACGCCGAAGTCCCAGCTCCGGTACGCCAAACGCTTTGTATTGATAGGTCTTGTTGAGGTCCAGATCTCCATAGGCAGACTCGGAGATACCCCACGGCACACGGCGCTTGCGGCCGTAGGCGATGTGGGCCGTTACAGCTTCTCGAGTCGCTTTATCCAGAAGCGAGTTTCCATACGAGCACTGAAAAATCAAAGGCATCAGATATTCGAACATGGTCCCGGTCCAACTGACCAGTACGCGACGCCGACCGATCGCGTTGTAAGGTCGACTCATCGAAAACCAATGCTCAATTGGAACGTCCCCGCGAGCGATGGCGACAAAGCTGCCAAGCCGCGCCTCACTCGCCAAGAGATCATAGTAGACGTCATCCAGGCGACCAGCGGAAACGTTGTAGCCGATCGAAAACAGCCGTCGTTCAGCGTTATACAGAAAGCGCATATTGATCGATTTGGACAGCTCGCGTCCATCCTGGATGAGCTGCTCGGCCAAAGCCAGCATTTCACCAGCGAGCCATTGCGACTTGGCCAAGGCCTGCACGAGGCGGTCAAACCATTCGCAGAGCGGATCCGCTTCTGATGGAGCCCCCTCTCGGACCGACTCGAGGAACTGAATGCCGCCGATGCGCCCCTTGGCGATATCCAGAAGCGAAGGCGCGTGTTGCAGAGTCTGGCGCAAAGCGAGCAGGTCATCCAGACCCAGTTGGGCGATCTCCTCTTCTGTCTTTTCATCGAGGATCTCGATCCAGGTGAGATAACGATCCGCAATCATTAGCCAGGCTGATAGCTGCCCCTGCATCTGCTTGGCCCAATAGGCCGCACCCGCTTCAACGCCGGCGGACTCGCGCGCCTTGTCAGCCAGAGCCTTCACGTTACCATCCACCCGCCGCAGCAGGCGAAGCGCGTCGGCGATTCGCTCCGGCGGGTCTTTCCACCCGATCAGCAGTTGGTCGAAGGTATGACCATCCAGATCGGGAATACCTTCCTTTTCGATAGCCTGTTTCAGGGCTTTTCCGGTGTCCTGCAGGCCTGCAAAGGATTTCACATCCAGGACAGGTGTCTGAATCAGCTCGTCAAGCCCGTGTTCCAGCGTCCATAAGGCGCCAAGCAGGTTTCCGCTGTCCACGGAGGAAACGTAGCGCGGTTCCAACGGGGCCAGCGTTTGAATATCGTACCAGTTCAACAGATGACCCTCATAACGCTCCAGTTTGCCGATCGTTTCCATGGAATGCGTCAGCTTTTCGACGACCTGATCCACCGTCAGATACCCGAAATCATGTGAAGCCAGCGCGCTGAGCATCCAGAGGCCGATATTGGTTGGGCTGGTACGCATTGCTAGCTGGTCTTGATGAGAAACCTGGTAATTGTCGGGTGGAAGCCAAGAGGTCTCTTCGTTGACCAAGTCCGAGAAATAGCGCCAGGTGTGTCGTGCAATTTTCCTCAGGAATTGCAGCTCCTCTTGGGTAAGCAATCTTGGCTTTTGTTCCGCACGCCGTCGCAGGTTCAAGAGCCATCCAAACAAAGGAGACAAGAACCACAAGATAAGCCAGGGGCTCGCCAGCGCAAGGTTCGATGGCATCCAGCGATACACCGCCCAACCAATCAGCACACTGAAGATGCTCGCCAAGCTCAAAGAGGCTACAAACAATGGCTGCCGACGCGGGGCGTTCCACTGGCTCACCTGGGCCGAAGCCCACTCGAGCAATCTACGGTGAGAGATGAGGCGGCGGTGCAGGACCCGCAGAATGGCATCGAGAGCCAGCCAGGCCTGGTGCGGAAGCAGCGCGGCATCCGCAACCGCCCGCCGCAGGTCGTGCGCCACCTTTGAGAAGGAAAAGCTCTTTAGTCCCTTGCGAGTGGTCGCCATCGTGAAGGGCTGTGCCAACGGGTGGAAGAGCAACTGAATGCCGATCACAAGCGTAGCAATCCACCCCATCTGAGTGGAGATCAGCCAGGAGGCCACAAGCAACCCCAGGCTAGTCGCGGGTACCAGGCTCCGGCGCAAGTTGTCCAGAATCTTCCAGCGATTGAACCAGGAAAGCTGGTTTGGCCGTCGCCCTCCTCCAGCCTGGGGGACGCGCGGCAAGATCCAATCCGCGATTTGCCAATCACCACGAATCCAACGATGCTGCCGGCCGGTGTAGCTCACGTAACCCTGCGGGAACTCATCATAGAGCTCAATATCGCTGGCTAAACCGACTCGGACGTGAGCCCCTTCGATCAAGTCGTGGCTCAGCAACCACTCTTCAGGAAACCGTCCTGACAACACTCGACTGAAGGCGCGCACATCATAGATACCCTTTCCATGGTAGGAGCCCTCACCGGTGAGGTCCTGATGGACATCGGAAACAGCCTTGGTGTATGGGTCAATTCCGACCGCGTCTGCAAAGAGCCGACTGAAAAGCGAGGCGCTCGTGCTCGGCAGGGAAGGGCTCACGCGCGGCTGGATGATTGTATAGGAGCCGGCCAGGATTCTACCTTCGGCGTCGAAGCGCGGCTGGTTCAGTGGATGTGCCAATGTCTCGATCATCCTGCGGGCAGCGCCGTGAGGCATCTGGGTGTCGCTGTCCACGGTGATGATGAACCT
>Ga0180433_10010429_pt1 | contig 11187 bp, 9 predicted proteins | sample SS_ome_8_FD_132980 | JGI IMG/M metagenome (GOLD analysis project Ga0180433, IMG submission 132980) | Hypersaline lake sediment archaeal communities from the Salton Sea, California, USA - SS_1_D_1 metaG | ecosystem: Environmental > Aquatic > Non-marine Saline and Alkaline > Hypersaline > Sediment... | reverse complement strand
GCAAAGCCGTCTCGATCGCCAAGGTGATTGGAGCGGAGACCGAACGCCTCGATGGTACGAGCAACATAAGCTTTAAGCAGATGCAAGCCGATGCAATGCTGATTCTGCTCAGCGAACGCGGTGTCCAGGCGTCAGCAGGAGCCGCCTGCAGCAGCGGTGCAGTCGAACCCTCTCGCGTGCTTGCGGCGATGGGCGTCGATCCCCATGTTGCCCGCGGCGCGGTCCGCTTCAGCCTGTCGCGTTTCACAACAGCCAGTGACATCGATCGGGCTGTCAAGGTCATAGGCGAGGTGGTTGAGCGCTTGTCTGTGTTGATGTTACGTTGTTGATACCGTGCCAGGCTCTCAGAGCCCACAATACTGTATTCCGGGAGCGCTCTCGCAAGTTCCCCAGAGAGGAATGACGGTATTGTGTTGACACATCGCAGGACGATGGGGAGGGCGGTGGAACCCCTAGGACGCCTAGCATTCCTCTCGGGGGTGGCTGCTGCTGCGATGCTGTTCGCCTTCACATCCGGGTGTTTGACGTATCAGCCGCTGAACAAGGAGGTGACTCGGGCTGTCGGAAACTGGCACCGACCGGCGGTGCAGTACGGCATGGAGGTATCCGGCAGGCATTCGGGCGCACCGGCCGCCGTGTCACCCATCGGTGCCGGCAGGCGCGAACAGGCTGACAGCGAGGAGCACGGATGTGCCTCGTTGTCTCAGTTGGAGTTGTATATACAAGATGCGCTGGAGCGCAATCCTTCCGTGCTGGCGGCGGTTGCTGATACCCAGGCGAAGCTCGAACGCGTTTCGCAGGCTACTTCTCTTCCAGATCCGATCTTTCGTGCGGCTGTCCGCCCCGAGCCGATCCGGACCGCAGCCGGAGACGTGCACTTTACGTTGAGTGTCGCTCAGAAGATCCCCTTGCTTGCCCGGTTGGATCACGCCGGTCGAGCCGCTACCGCCGAGGTGCGAATGGCCATCGAACGACTCGATGCCACTCGATTGCGCGTCATTGCCGATGTGGAGCAGGCCTATCATCGGCTCTACCTGACCGAGCGATCCATCGAGCTTACTGAAGCTCACCGGCGTTCGCTGGAGGACCTCGGGCGAGTGCTTGCGACGCAATACCGCGTGGGAAAGGCCGAGCAGCACGACCTCCTGCGGATTCAGACGGAGATTGCGAAGCTCGGGAACGACTTGGCTCGCATGGCCGACCGCCGGGCATCAGCGGCTGCAGCACTGAACCGGCTGATGGATTACCCGCCGGCGCGCAAGCTGTCGGCAACCGGGCCGATCAGCGTGTGTACGCTTGCCGCTGACGTGGAGGAGCTCATGGCTTTGGCCGTTGAGCACAACCCCGAGTTGGCGATCCTTGTCCGCCGGGAACGGCGAGACCGAGAGAAGATTGAATTGGCTGAGTTGGCTTACTGGCCAGACCCCACTATTGGCTTTGAGTGGACCGCTATCGACCCACGAGACGCGTTTACACCGCCAAATGCACAGCCTGCGGCCATCAACCGGATGAGTGAGACGGGCACCGATAGTTGGGCGGTGATGTTGCAGTTCAGTGTGCCTATCTGGTTCGAACGCATCGAGGCTGCCAAGCGAGAGGCACGTCTTATGCTGCGAAAAACACAGCACGAGAAGCACGCCACACTCAACACGATCGCGTTTCGCATCTTCGACGCTTGTGAACGTGTGCAAACGCAACGGTGTACGATCGATCTTCTGGAATCCACATTGATTCCGCAGGCCAGGCAAACTTACGACGTGTCCCTGACCGCCTACCAGGCGGGCAAGAGTAACTTCCTGACGGTGATCGATAACTGGCGACGTCTGCTCGATTTTGAGCTGATGGTTCACCGTGCGATAGCTCAGTTGGAGACGACGTTCTCACAGTTGCAGCACGATGTCGGTCTGGAGTTGATCCGAAATGAAACCACTCCCAAGACAGAACAGCAAGGGGAGCAGCCATGACCGACACTGATGCTCACAAGCATGCCGCAGATGTCAGAAACGTTCTTGTTCGCTGGTGTATTGTGCTAGCTGTGGTGGGAGTGTTTGCAGCATGGTCAGCGTGGCGGATGCAGACCGCTGCACGCAATCTGCCGGAGATCACGTCGACCGCAATACCGGACGCTGCGGTCGAGGTGGAGACCGAATACTGGACGTGCTCGATGCATCCCGATATTCGGCAGTCGCGACCCGGCGATTGCCCGAAGTGTGGAATGGAGTTGATCGCCAAGTACGCAGGTAGCGATGAGCCCGGCGTCAAGCCCATACGCACCATGTCCGGCAGCGCGCACATTTCCGCCTCCGAATCACCCAGGGTCTGGTACAAGTGCACGATGCCGGAGTGCGGCGATCAAGGCAGTGACGACCCGAACACACGTTGCCCGGTATGTGGGATGAAGCGCGAGCCGATCATGTTGGACACTTCCGGCGAGACCGGCGAGGCGCAGATTTCCCTCAGTGAGCGGGCTCGCCGGTTGGCAGAGCTTGCCACTGAACCGGTAATCCAGCGATACCTTACGAAGCGTATCCGAACGGTCGGCAAGGTCACCTACGACGAAACTCGCCACAAGATGGTCAGCGCATGGACCAGCGGTCGGATCGACAGGCTCTTCGCGGACTTCACCGGTATGGTCGTCAGCAAGGGTGATCACCTGGTCGAGATCTACAGTCCGGAACTGATATCGGCTCAAGAGGAGCTGTTGCAGGCTGTACGCTCCTTCGAGGAGATGCGCGGGGACTCCCTCGATTCGTCGCGCCATCCTGTTGAGGAGCTGGCCGCCTCAGCACAGCGGAAGCTGGAGCTATTGGGCGTTACCGATGAGCAAATCGACGAACTCAAACGAACCCGCAAGACCACAAGTCACCTCGTGGTCCACACTCCCTTGGATGGAACCATAGTCCGCAAGTGGGCGATGGAGGGCATGTACGTTAAGACCGGAGACCCGCTCTATCAGATCGCCGACCTTACGAAGGTCTGGCTGCTCCTGGACCTCTACGAGGCCGACCTTCCATGGGTCGCACCCTTCCAGCAAGTCAGCATCACCGCAGAGTCACTGCCGGGTACGGAGTTCCATGGCGAGATCGTTTTCGTTGATCCTCTAGTGGATAAGACGACTCGCACGATCAAGGTCCGCGTCAACGTCAGCAACCCTGACCGCCGGCTGAAACCCGAGATGTTCGTGACGGCCGACATCAACGTGGCCGTCGGCGAGGGCGGTAGGGGGGTAACACCGGCGCCACGCGGGGCATTCGTGTGCCCCATGCACACCTGGGAGACAGCCGAGGCGGTTACAGTCTGCCCGATCTGCGAGATGGACATGGTTCCCGTTGAGTCGATTCCCGGGCACACACCAGGCCGGGGGGCAGTTGCCGTGTTGAGTGTGCCGACCGAAGCCGTCATGCGCACGGGACAGCGATCACTCGTTTACGTCGAGACCGAGCCGGGCGTCTATCGCGGGGTTGAGGTCAAGATCGGCCCGGAGGCACACGACGAGACCGGGCTCCGGTTCTACCCGGTGCTCGAAGGTCTTATCGAAGGTCAGCACGTCGTCACCCGCGGCAACTTCTTCATCGACAGTCAAATGCAGATCGTGGGCAAGCCCAGCCTGTTCAACGCTCACGAGCCCGAGCCCGCATCGATGCACCATCGCGGCGCGCACGATGGATCGGCGACTACCGAAAAAGGCGGGGCAAATGATTGACCGCCTCGTCAGAGTGTTCCTTAGGATTCCCATTCTGGCGGTCCTCCTTGGCGTGGTGTTGGCCGGCTGGGGTTGGCGGTCGTTTCAGCACAACCCCAAGGACGCCATTCCGGACATCGCCGACAACCAGGTGATCGTCTTCACAGAATGGACGGGACGAAGTCCCAAGGACGTGGACGAGCAAGTCACCTACCCGCTGACCGTAGCCCTTCAGGGTGTTGCCGGGGTGAGGGAGATAAGAGCAACGAGCGGTTTCGGTTGGTCGATCGTCTACGTGGTGTTTCATGATGACATCGGTTTCTACTGGGCCAGAAGCCGCGTTCTGGAGCGGCTAAACGTTGCCCAGGCAGGCTTGCCTGAAGGAATCACGCCGAGACTCGGGCCTGACGCTACCGCCCTGGGACAAGTGCTGTGGTACACCGTTGAAAACGGCTGGTACTCACCGCGCAGACAAGGGCTGAGCTTTGACGAGGACGGCGTCTTGACCGACTCATCCCGTCGGGCTCTGCCTCAGGATGACCCGCTGCTGACGATGACGCTGGATCGGGCTGAGCCCTACACGTGCCCGCTGACCGGCGTGGATTTATCGTTCAGTCGGTTGCCGCTGGATGAACTGCGCAGCATCCAGGACTTCGACATCAAACTCGCAATCGAGAGCGTCGAGGGCGTCAGCGAGGTGGCCAGCGTCGGCGGATATGTGCGTCAGTATCAGATCGATGTCAACCCCGAGGCACTGCGAGCCTTCAATGTGCCGCTTGGTGCTCTTGCCTCAGCCGTGAAAGCGTCCAACGTCGACATCGGCGCCAAGGTCATCGAGCAGAGCGGTATGGAGGTGTTGGTGCGCGGCGTGGGGTTCCTCGGTGGTGGGGATCGCAGCACGGGCACGCGAGCCCAGCGCGAGCAGGCTGCTATCGCCGACATCGAGAACATCGTCGTCAAGGCCACCGACGGTACGCCGATTTATATCCGCCAGTTGGCCGACGTGACGGCAGGTCCGAGTTTCCGGCGCGGAGCATTGGATAAGATGGGCGCCGAGGCTGTCGGCGGCTGTGTTGTGATGCGCTTCGGCGAGAACCCACTTCTGGTAATCGAGCGGGTCAAGGAGAGGATATCAAAGATCGAAGCCGGTTTGCCGCCGGGTGTGCACATCAACGCGTTTTACGATCGCAGCACGCTGATCCACGAGACGATGACCACGCTCGGAACAGCCCTTTGGCAGGAGCTTCTGATCACGGTGATTGCCGTGGTGTTGTTTCTGCTGCACTTCAGAAGCAGTTTGGTCATCGCGGTCACGCTACCTCTGGCGGTTTTCTTCGCGTTCATATGCATGCAGGCTTTGGGTGTTGGCTCGAACATCATGAGCCTGGCGGGCATCGCCATTGCCATCGGGACGATGGTCGACATGGGCATCGTGATGACCGAGAACATCTTTCAGTATCTGACAGCCCATCGCCCTGAGTATACTCGAACCGTCGAGACTCCTGACGGCAGGCAGACGGTTGTCGTCGACACAGCCAAGCGGACTGAGTTTATCCGCCAGGCAGCAGTAGAGGTTGGCGGGGCCATTCTGACCGCCGCCTCTACAACTGTGATCTCCTTCCTCCCTGTGTTCTTCCTTGAAGGGCAATCGGCTAAGCTATTCACGCCGCTGGCATGGACCAAGACATTCTGCTTGATCGGGGCGGTCGTGATGGCGTTGGTGGTCGTGCCTCCGCTGGCGTCGGTCATGCTGCGCGAACGACGAGTATCACGGGCGTGGTCGGCTGGTATTGGTCTGGTCATCGCCTTAGCTGCTGGTGGGGGGTGGCTGGTGATCTTCGGCAACGCCGGGTCCATGTCCCACATCGGGCGGGCGGTGAGGAGCTATCTTCATCTTCGCCAGCCTGTTGATGCGGTTGTGGTTGCGGTCGTCGCATTCGTCCTCACTTGGGTAGTCCTGCGCGAGCGCACCAAGGCGATTACAGAGAATCCCATCAGCCGCCTGATTCACCGAGTATATGAGCCCGTGCTACGTTGGATCCTGCGCCACAAGCTGCTCTTCCTCTTGCTGCCGACGGGTATCGTGATCTGGGGTCTTGGGATCTGGCTGGGGTCTGCCAGCGTCGTTGGCGCGCTAATCGCACCTCTGCGCGGGATCGGGGTGCACATCGATCAGTGGTCGGTCGCCTGGTGGATTCACTTGGCTGTGGGTTTGATTGCAGGTCTGGTGATTCTGCCGCTGGTCGTCGATACAATTCGGGTCATAAGGCGACGGCCACGAGACGCCGGCCAGCCGACCTGGCGCGGGCGAGTTGGGTATCTTGCGGCTGCGCTCATCGTCGCCTTCGGTCTGCACACAGCCGGCTTTGCGCAGAACCGATCAACAGCCACGGCGGCTATCGTCGGTGTGCCTACAGCGGACCCGGCGACCGGCAGAGCTGTGGATGTCGGTGAGTATGCTCCACTGGCAGCCGCGATCGAGAACGGCACTGGTATCGGGCAGGAGTTCATGCCACCTCTCGACGAGGGCGACTTCCTCTACATGCCCAGCGTTCTGCCGGCTGGCTCGATCAACACCGTCATGAACGTCATGCAGAAACAGGACATTCAGTTTGCTCAGCTCGACGAAGTGGATGTGGTTGTCGGCAAGCTGGGGCGTATCGAATCGGCGCTCGACCCGGCACCGGTTGGAATGCTCGAGACCGTCATCGCCCTCAAGCCGCGCAGCGAGTGGCCTCTGGTCGACGACCCGGAGCATCCGGGGCGCAAACGCCCGCGTACGATGAGCGAGATCTGGACGCGGATCCAAGAGGTGGGGCGGTTTCCGGGCGTTCTGCCCTCGGTTGAACTGCAACCGATCCGCACGCGAATCGAGATGCTCAGCACGGGTTTCAGCGCCAAGATCGGCGTGAAGGTCTACGGCGACAATCTTGGCAAGTGCGAGGAGTTGGCCGTCGCGATCGAGAGAATCCTGCGGGCATCCTTGCCGGGCGCAGCCTCGGTGAGCACCATACGCGTGAGCGGCAAACCCTATATCGAGTTTCGGATCGACCGTGAGGCCATCGCCCGCTATGGCGTAAACATTCGCGACGTACAGAACGTCATCGAGGTAGCCGTCGGCGGCAAGAACCTGACCACTACCTACGAAGGGCTGGATCGCTACCCCGTCCGTGTTCGCTATCAACGCGAATTGCGCGACGACTTGCCGGACCTTCAGCGCATTGCCGTTCCCACACCCTCTGGTGCTCAGATCCCCATCGCACAGGTGGCGGATATCCAGAGCGTGGTCGGTCCTATGAGCGTCCGACGTGAGGGAGCGAGCTATGTCAGCTACGTGACGATGACCAACGTCGGGGTCGATGAGACCACGCTGGTCAGGCGGGGGCAGGCGGTCCTGAAACGAGCACTCATTGACGGAACCTTGGACGTGCCCGATGGGTACTACTTCAAGTGGGCCGGTAGCTACGAGCGAAACGTCCGAGCCAAGAAACGCCTGAGCATCATCGTGCCGCTTGCTGTGCTGATCAACCTTGTGCTCGTTTATCTGCAGTTCAAGCGTTTTTCGCTGGCCTTTGTCGTATTCCTGGCTATACCAGTGGCGTTCGGGGGAGGGTTCATCTTCCTGCAATGGTGGCCGGGCATTCAGGATTGGCTCTACCTCATAGGTCTGATGGACCGCGGTTTTGGAGGCGACGCCATGTATCTGACGGTGGCCGTCTGGGTCGGCTTTATCGCCCTGTTCGGCATAGCTGTCGACGACGGTATCGTCATGGGCACATACCTCGATCAAACGTTCAGGCGGAGCAAGGTAAAGCGGTACGAGGAGATTGAGCAGCGTGTCGTAGAGGCTGGCCTGCGCCGTATCCGTCCGTGCCTGATGACCACCTTCACCACGCTGGCCGCATTGGCGGTGGTGTTACTCTCTACCGGTCGGGGCAGCGACGTGATGGTTCCCATGGCCATCCCGGTTTTCGGTGGAATGGTGCTGGCCTTCGTCTCTATCTTCGTGGTCCCGACTTGCTATTGCGGAATCAAGCAGTTGGAATGGCGCCTTGGTTGGTCGGATCGGGACTTTGCGGCCGACCAGAGTTCGCAGTAGGATTCGTATCGTCATTAGCTACTCCGCCGACTTGCGGGTATACGTGTTCTTATTGTGGCAAGGGCCGGTTCCGTGGCTGGGCACGCGTTTCTTGAGAGGTACGAATTCGGTCGTCTGACAAAGGAGGTTCAGGTAATGTCCACAATTCGTGATGTTCTGTCGGGGAAGGGCGCTGAGGTTGAGCGGATCAGTCCAAAGGCCACGGCCTTGGATGCCGCAGATTTGATGAACGAGCACCGGATCGGAGCGTTGTGCGTGGTTGAAGGTGAGACGCTCGTTGGTGTGTTTACCGAGCGAGACCTGCTAAGCCGCGTCGTAAGCGCGAAGCTCGATCCCGCCTCAACCAGAGTCGCAGATGTAATGACCTCGTCGGTTGTTACATGCGGACCGAACGGCGATGCTGAGGATTGCGCGGCTGTAATGTCGCACAAGCACATCCGCCACCTGCCCGTGGTGGAGAACGACAAGCTGGTGGGCATCGTCTCTATGGGCGATCTGATTGCTCTTCAAATGACCGAAAAACAGGCCTTCATCGAGGACCTGTACCAGTATCTCCACGGTCGTACTTGATGCGCCGTTGCTCGCGATGCAGTTTGAGACTTGAGATCCCGTGGTCTTACCTGCCGAGATCACCAGGCAGCCTGCTATGTGGTTGATCGATTGGCGTCCACGAAGGAGGTCTACGATGATAATGCGATTGTCTCGCGTCCCCGTCTGTTGTCTCGTTTCGATGTTCCTCCTGGGTGCGGTAGGGGGGTGCCCCAAGGACGAAGAGACAAAGACCGCGACCTCAGTCGCTGCAGACAGAGCGACACAAAGCGATGGGCAAGCAGAGGCCAAACCGGAAGCCAAGCTGGCTAAAGCCGATGCGCTCGACGGCAAGGTTGATAAGATCGTCACACGCTGTGCAAGCTGTGCGCTTGGGATGGACGGCAAACCCGAACATGCGCACAAAGCGCTGGACTACACGCTTTACTTCTGTACGGAGAAATGTGCGGAGACCTTTGCCAAAAACATGACCGAATCGATCATGAGTATGGAGATTCCCGCACGCCCAGCTGCGAAGGAATCGACCAAAGCCGATGTGAAAATGCCATCTGAGGTCGATATCAAGCTGGCCAAGGCCGATTTGCTTGACGGTAAAGCCGACAAGATCGTCACGCGATGCGCAAGCTGTGCGCTCAACATGGATGGCAAGCCCAAACACGCTCTGAAGGTGATGGACTACACAATGTACTTCTGCACGAAGGGATGCGCAGAGCGGTTTGCCAAGCACACCACGGAATCCGTTCTGGGTATGAAGATCCCGGAAGACTGATGCCGTACGGAATCGTGCGCTGGCGGCATGGTTGAACAAACTCCATGGTCATCGCCAGCCCCGCACCAGGCGCGCCGGCCAGCGACAACCGGTTCAGGCCTCTCGCATCGCGTCATCCATGCTGGCCTCCTCGCAGGTCCACGATATCTCTACCATCATGGATATGCGCACACGCGACGGTGGATGCCAAAGGAGGATCTTCGCCGTGACAGATGACAGATGAACTGGTGTTTGGCATCGCGCTCGACACCTCTGGTTGGGCGGAGATCGAGATCACATGTGGCAAGCAGCACGTGCACGCCACCTGTTCGTGGGTTGTCGATTCGCTGGGTGACATCATTCGGGGCCTGGCGCGGCTCGCCTCCGAGAGCGGTAGGTTTGAGGTCGAGTGCGACAGTGAGAACCGCGGCATTGTGGTGCTGGGGTTTCGTCGGAGAAAAGCGCGTTTCGAGCTGACGGCCAAGAAGACGCTCAGCAACCTCGATGGCGAGAATGCCAAGCAACATGGTACCCGTTTCCGCTATCGCAGCGAGTAGCCGCTGGCACTGGCCGCGATCGTATCGGCCTATCAGCAGGTGATAGAGCGCCACGGTGTCGACGGCTACGAGAGGGAATGGGGGTATGAGTTCCCCGCCGCCGCGTGGGAGCAAGTGCAGGGTGCTGCTGCGAATCCACGAGTGCCGTAGTTTACGTCGGGATTGGCGGCTCACGCGGCCACGCTACTCCTTTGGCAAAACTCGTCCTTGTCCACACCACAGACCGGGCAGACCCGATCGTCGGGCAGGTCTTCAAAGGCTGTTTCGGGCGCGACTCCTGTGGCGTAACCGGTCCAGACGCAGCGGTCGGAATCAAGGAACTCACGGGCGACACCAACGATCTGACGCCGCGATTGGATAGAGCCTGCTCTAGATCCGCGAGGGCCCGGAGGTAAATGGCGAATGAGAATTGGGGCGCAGTGGGTGGTCTGCGTGGTCTGGTTGGCGGTGGCTTGGGCGCGCAACAGCGCCGACATTCCCGGGCGGCATCCTATTCGCTTGCGGGAGTGAGGAAAGCTCACGGACGTCCGGAGAACCTCGCAGGCGAGAGAGAAGCCACCCAAATGGTCGGGAATCTGGTCAAAAGGCCGTCGAAATGTCGCCGCGAGCGGCTACGAATGTGCGGTTGAGAGGTTGGATTGTCTCCGGTCGAACCGCTGCTTGCACGCGTGCGGCGCGGTCGCAGGTATGGCAGTATTAGACCAGTCACATTGTGGGTGATCCTGTCTTGCGGTATCGAATAACGCGTATATGCTGGTAGGTGGATTGCACCGAGTCTGGTATGGCGTGCTATCGATCGCTACCAGACAGAAGCTCGGGGCGACGTATCGCTACTCTGTCCGTTTGATGGAGGATGTGCTTATGCCTTCCTGGAAACACCGGAAGTTGTGTCTCAACCTGTTTAGCTTGCGGTTTGCACTCGCGGGCGTCGCCTGCGCGGCGCTGATCGCGTTCGTGGGCGGATGCCCGGCGGGCGAAACACCCGATCCACCGGGCGACGGCGGCGCTAATGCTCGCGATTGCGTGGGCTGTCACACCGATGAGACGCTCCTGAAAGCCGTGGCGCGGACCGAGGAACCTCCGCAAGAAGACAGCGGTGAAGGCTGAGGTGGCTCCGTGCCTCAGGTTGAGGTATGGGAGCGCGTTCTGGTCGACAGCGACTTCGCAAGCACAACTCACGGCGTGCTCGGTTGCCGCGGCTGTCACGGCGGCGCCGATGGGCTCAACGAGAAGGCCGCCGCCCACGTCGGCATGGTCATCGACCCGTCGGGGGATGGCGCGACGGTGTGCGCGGATTGTCACTCCGACATTGTCGCGAAGTTCCCCACTAGCCTGCACGCCACGCAGAACGGTTACTTCACGGCGTACGAGGCTCGCGCGGGAGCGTCGATCGATCAGGCGAGGTACTCCGAGATGTTCACGGCCGCGTGCGCGAGCTGCCACGGCACTTGTGGGCAGTGCCACGTGAGTCGTCCGTCGTCGGTGCGCGGCGGCCTGCTCAGCGGCCACCAGTTCTACAAGACGCCTTCGCAAACGGAGAACTGTACGGCCT
>Ga0180433_10010428_pt1 | contig 11187 bp, 9 predicted proteins | sample SS_ome_8_FD_132980 | JGI IMG/M metagenome (GOLD analysis project Ga0180433, IMG submission 132980) | Hypersaline lake sediment archaeal communities from the Salton Sea, California, USA - SS_1_D_1 metaG | ecosystem: Environmental > Aquatic > Non-marine Saline and Alkaline > Hypersaline > Sediment... | reverse complement strand
TCCTTCTGAGAGAATCAGCACCGGTATACCGAGGCTTGACGCAATGATGGGAGGGCAGGGATACTACCGGGGGAGCAGCATTCTGGTTACCGGAGGGGCGGGCACCGGTAAGACCAGTCTGGCAGGCTGCTTTGCCCTGCGCACCAGTCAGCGCGGCGAGCGCTGCCTTTATTTTGCCTTCGAGGAGTCAGAGTATGAGATTATGCGGAACATGCGCTCCGTCGGCATAGACCTCCGGCCACAGGTAAAAGAGGGCCTTCTTAAGTTTCAGTCATCCAGAGCAACCATGTATGGGCTGGAAATGCACCTGGCTACAATGGAGAGAGAAATTATTGCATTTGAACCCCGGGTAATTATCCTGGACCCCGTTTCCAACCTCCTGAACATAGGCAGTTTCAACGAGGCCAGGGCAATGGTATCCCGCCTCATCGACTTTCTTAAAAGCAGGGGAATAACCACATTGCTCACCAGTTTGAGCGGCGGGGAAACTCCGGAAAGCGATATCGGCGTCTCCTCTATCGTGGATACGTGGATAGTACTGCGCAACCTTGAGATGAATGGAGAGCAGAACAGGCTGCTGCACGTATTGAAGTCCCGGGGTACGCCCCACTCTAACCAGGTGCGGGAATTTGTTTTAACCGAACATGGGATAGAGCTTTCTGACGTATATCTCGGTCCGGAAGGGGTTCTCACCGGCACAGCCCGGCTTGCTCAGGAATCCAAAGAGCAGGCCGAACTGGTCCGCAGGCAGAATGAGCTGCAGAGGCAGGAACTTGAACATAAAAAGAAACGTTCTACCCTGAAGGCCCGGATAACCGCCCTGCAGTCTGAAATTGAGGCCAGCGAGGCGCAAATAGAGGAGATTCGCAAAGAAGCCAGAAGGTATGAAGCAGATACAACCCAGCAGAAGGAAAGGACAGCCCGGGCGCGCCGGGCAGACGCTGGTGAACCAGAGCAATCAGGGAGAGGGCATGGACGCCGGGAAAAGAAAAGATAACAACTGGAAATTCACCATCTATGTTGCCGGCAATACCGAGAGAAGCGCTTCTATCATTGCCCGGCTGAAGGAAATTTGCAACCTGTATATCGGCGATGCTTACGATATCCAGGTAGTTGACCTGCTGGAACATCCGGAGCTTGCCCGCCAGCATCAGATTCTGGCTGCTCCCACCGTGATAAGATCACATCCAGTTCCGGAGAGGCGGGTTATCGGTGACCTGTCAAATATATCACTGGTGATAAACGGACTGGAACTGCCATTGAAAGCACTTGAGAGACATAAGGTGTAACAGTCTCTACCGGCCAATCCATAGGCAACCGAACCCATAGTGTATGTAACGGCTCCAAGTATGACATTTATTCCCCTTCAAGACTCAGTCCAGCCTCCGCCAGGCAAATCGATGCTATATTATTATGGTAATGTACCATTAAATGAAATTCGGCTGCTTCAGTCGAGGTAGCCTCTCAATTTACCGCTGCGGCTGGGATGGCGCAGCTTCGCCAGCGCCTTACGCTCTACCTGACGTATGCGCTCCCTGGTTAATCCAAGCTCCGTGCCCACCTCTTCCAGAGTCCGGCTGCACCCGTCGCGCAGCCCGAACCTCAATTCGACGACATCCTGTTCCTGCACGGTCAAGGAGCCCAGGGCCTCCTTCAACTGCTCCCCGAGCAGGTCTTGAGCAGCCTCTTCTTCCGGCGATGGAGCTTCCCGGTCAGGAATGAAATCAGCCAGCTCGGTATCATCTTCCTCACCTATATGGGTCTCCAGAGAAATAGGCTCTCTGGTGCCTGTCTCAACCAGCTCTTCCAGTTTCTCGCTGGAGACGCTGAGCCTGTCGGCCAATTCCTCAGTCGTTGGTAGACGACCATACTCCTGCGTCAATCTCTCCCTCTCCCTGTGCAGCCTGGTCAATGTCTCAACTATATAAAGGGGCAAGCGCACGGTCCGTGCCTGGTCAGCAATAGCTGCCATAATTGCCTGACGGATCCACCAGCCCGCGTAGGTACTGAACCTGTAGCCCTTACGGTAATCGAACTTCGCCACCGCTCGAATCAAGCCAATATTGCCTTCCTGAATGAGATCGAGCATAGGAACGCCCCTGCCAAGATTCTTCCTGGCCAGTGCTACTACCAGACGCAGGTTGGCATGAATCAGGTGGTCTGTTGCCTTTTGCGCCTCATCCCTTATACCGTCAAAGTGCCGGGTTAAATCCACGTATTGTCTGTCCAGCCGCTCACGGGATTGAGGTGAACTCAGGACTTTTTGAAATTTGGCTATTGTATTCTCTCGCCCTGCCTCAGCCACCAACTCCCATGGCAAGAGACGGCTGCCGACCGACAGATTGACCAGCTGCTGCCTGACCCTGGTTGCGCTCAGCCCCGTAGCCTCAGCCGTAGCATCCACCAGCCCCGAGTCAATCTGCCCGTCGATGACCTCGCGTAGAGCCGGGTCGTGAAACCTCTCCCGTATAGAGGATTTCGTCTCAAGGCTCATATACTGGCAAAGCACCTTAAAGAGATGCTGCATCTTGACCAGGTCTTCAACCCAGGCAAATAAGAGGTCAGTTGGCGAAGGCGAATCATCGTGCTGACTGGTCCAGCGCTGCTCCAGTCTAAAAAGAAATTTCCCCTCCTCTATTTTACTGCCAAGCTGTGCCTCTTCCTCAGCATCCAGCAACGGGACCCGCTTGGACCGCAGCAGGTAAAGGCTCAGAGCATCCTCACTCGGCGCAACCTCCGCCGGAAGAGAACGTGCTGGCACTTCCGGCATCCCATAGTCAGGCACATTTTCACCCCCTGCTTCTTCGTATCCTGATACACTTGATTCTATATCTTCAAGCACAGCCTTACTTTCACCCTTGTCCAGGTCCATCATATGCACCTCCTAGCTAGAATTTAAAATGGACAACTGCCGTGAAAGCAACCGCCAGAATATTCCGATTGGACCGTCGTGTAATGCGGTGCTTCCCTTGCCTCTTCCGGGGCATGTCCCCCCAGATAGAGTACCTGTTCTTTCTTACTACCATATCGATAGACTGTAATCCCTTTGCAACCCAGCTCATGCGCCAGTAAATAAACCTGCCTGACATTCTCGATGCTAGCTTCAGCCGGCAGGTTTACCGTCTTGGAAACGGAATTATCCACATATTTCTGAAAGGCAGCCTGCATCCTGACATGCCAGTGCGGGGCTATATCCCAGTCAGTCACGAAAACTCTTCGAATTTCCTCAGGTATTTCATCAATCCCCTTCAGAGTTCCCCTTTTGGCCAGCTTCTCCATAAGTTCCTGGGAAAAGAAACCATGCTCACGGGCAACTTGCTCAAATAGAGGATTTATCTCCAGAAGTTGCGTACCCTCCATGATATTGCGCACGAACGACAAAGCGAATACAGGTTCAATGCCACTGGAACAACCAGCCAGGATGCTGATGCTTCCGGTGGGTGCGATGGATAGCACAGTCGCATTTCTCAGTTTTGGCTTGCCGGGCTGGTCATGGACACTTCCCGAGAAGTTGGGAAAAACGCCGCGCTCGGTGGCAAGCTTCTCGGAAGCCTTATGTGCCTCCGCGTTAATGAAGCCCATTATTCGCTCGGCCACTTCCAGTGCCTCCTCCGAATCATAGGGGATATCCATCCTGGCCAATGCATCTGCAAAACCCATAACGCCGAGCCCGATTTTCCGGTTGTCTCTGGTGATTTTCTCAATCTCAGCGATTGGGAACTTATTATCCTCAATGACATTGTCGAGAAAATGCACGGCCAAATTAACCACACGACCCAGTTTTGCCCAGTCTATCCGGTCCCCTGCCACCATCCGGGACAGATTTATGGACCCCAGATTACAGCTCTCATAAGGAAGTAAGGGCAATTCCCCACACGGGTTAGTAGCCTCCATAGAGCCTAACTGTGGAGTAGGGTTGTCCCTGCTTATCCGGTCTAGGAAGAGCATACCGGGGTCGCCGGTCCTCCATGCCTGGTTTACTATTGCATCAAATATCTTATCCGCCCGTATAGAGTCTGACTCCTTGCCCGTACGTGGATTTATCAGAGGTTGCACCTCTCCTTGAGAAGCTGCCTCCATAAATTGGTCAGTGACGCTAACCGAGATATTGAAATTTCGCAGTGAAGGTTTTTCATCCTTGGACAGGATGAATTCCATGACGTCCGGATGTTCAGCCCGTAAAATTCCCATATTGGCGCCACGCCTTCTCCCCCCCTGCTTGATGACCTCGGTGGCGGTATCAAATATCTTCATAAAAGATACTGGCCCCGAAGCTATGCCCTTCGTCGAGCGTACAACATCACCCTTCGGTCTGAGATGGCTGAACGTGAATCCCGTACCGCCACCGGACTGATGTATTACCGCCATATTCTTCAGCGCCTCGAAGATGTCGATGATTGAATCCTCGACCGGCAGTACAAAGCAGGCCGAGAGTTGACCCAGAGCTGTTCCAGCATTCATCAGCGTCGGTGAATTGGGCAGAAACTCAAGGCTGCTCATCAGGTCATAGAACTCCTCTTCCAGGCTTCTCACATCCGCTGCCGGATTAAATCTTCTTTCAACGCCAGCTACAGCCTGGGCTACTCTTCCAAACAGCTGGCTTGGCGTTTCCAGAATTTGGTTTGACTCGTCCTTGAGCAAATAGCGTTGCTCCAGCACCCTTGCAGCATTGACGCTCAGCTTAAGGTCATCACGTATGCCAATGCGCTTCTTGAACTCCCGCACGTCGGTCCGCTGTTTGCGGTAAAGGATATAGGCTTTAGCCACAGCAGAATACCCTTGAGCCATGATGACCTCTTCCACAATATCCTGCACATCTTCAACAGCGGGAATTTCGCCTGAAAATCTTTCCTTTACCACCTGGATGACCCGTTCGGCAAGCTTTGCCGCTATTTTCCCATCATCGGTGCCCGTGGCGACCAGAGCTCTGTGAATAGCGTCTTTGATTTTGCGGGGCTCAAATGCTACAACGGTGCCATCCCGCTTCCGTATTTGAGTAACTTCTATGCTGCTCATAGTATTTCTCTATTGCCAGTGTGCTACTGAATGACCACTGCAATTGTAATATTGCACCGCCCTACACTAACATCCGTAAACTTACTGAATAGTAGAACATCTCGCTCCTGTTTTCTTTGAACACTTTGCGATTTCATGCACCGGCTGAAATGATTTCACCAGTTTTGACCATGTCGACAGCCGCCTGCTTACTGCTTTTCCTCGTTAAAACCTTTCAAGGTGGTCAGGGATATAGTGAACCAGTTGTATTCGGACCACATGGTGAATGCTTCAGACATGATGGTGTAGGTATGCAGGGGAAGGACAGGCTAACATCCGCTGGAACCATGCCCTTCCTGTCCGCGCGCCGGGCTGCTGACAACGACGCTGTTATCATTCCCGGATTTAATTTTTTAAACAGGTATTTATCGATTCTTTTCGAGAAAAGGGGATGTTCATACCACATATTGAGTATATTTACGGATACAACAACCCGCATTGAACGAATAGAATTTGGTTGTCGATGCTATTGAAAACTCATAAACAACAGGATTTTCCCTGTGGAAGTCTTCACGGCAATTGCTGTACCGGTTATGTTCGGTGTGGGGTAATCGTGCGCGACGTCATAAGTTAGTGGAAAACAGAGGACTGTGGATAATATGAGCACAAGGTCCTAAAAGGAGCCCATGATGATTGATGCCATCGTTCAATACCTCGGTGATAAAGCAGAGGACCTGCTTAGCTATAAGTGCCTATTTCCAAACGAGCAGCTGTATCTGCCCGGGCCAGATTTTGTCGACCGTGTTTTAGCTCCCAGCGACAGAAGCCCTGCGGTGCTACGCAATTTCCAGGCTATTCTAAGCCACGGGCGGCTGGCAGATACTGGCTATCTCTCCGTACTTCCGGTGGACCAGGGTGTTGAACACAGTGCAGGCGCCTCCTTTTCTCCCAACCCTGCCTACTTCGATCCGGAGAATATCATCAAGCTTGCCATTGAAGGTGGATGCAATGCGGTCGCCTCTACGCTCGGGGTGTTGGGATCGGTTGCCCGAAAGTACGCTCATCGTATTCCTTTCATTGCCAAGATAAACCATAACCAGTTGCTCTCTTATCCCAATACTTATGACCAGATACTTTTCGCCGATGTCGACCAGGCGTTCGATACTGGAGCAGTAGCTGTTGGGGCGACGATTTACTTCGGCTCGCCAGAGAGCGACCGTCAGATTCAGGAAATATCCCAGGTGTTTCGCCATGCCCACGGACTTGGGATGGTAACGGTCCTCTGGGCATACCTGCGCAACGAAGCATTTACCGGTGAACTCCAGACCGCCGCCGATCTGACCGGTCAGGCTAACCATCTGGGAGTCACGATTGAGGCCGATATTGTGAAACAGAAACAAGCCACCAGCAACCGGGGCTTTACGACTTTGAGCTTTGGTAAGACATACGAAAAGGTATATACCGAACTCACTACCGAACATCCCTTGGACCTGGTGCGTTACCAGATAATCAACTGCTATATGGGGCGCACCGGCCTTATCAATTCGGGCGGTGCATCATCAGGTAAAGATGATTTTGCGGAGGCAATCAGAACTGCAGTAATTAATAAACGTGCGGGTGGCATGGGGGTAATATCAGGTCGTAAAGCTTTTCAGAGACCGATGGACGAGGGAATCAAGCTACTGAATGCAATACAGGACGTCTATCTGTGCAAAGGTGTGACTATAGCTTAGAAGGATATTAAACAGAAATGGGAAATATGCGTGTTGCGGTGTTAACAAGTGGAGGAGGCGATGCCCCGGGTATGAATGCGGCTATCAGGGCAGCAGTACGGGCTGGACTGGATAAAGGCTGGCAGATGTTTGGCATACGCCATGGTTACAAGGGGCTCATAAGCGGTGACATTGTCCCCCTCGGAGCGAGAGATGTAGGGGGAATCATCGAGCGCGGCGGGACCTTCCTTCACACCGCTCGTTCTCCCGAGTTCGAGACCCGGGAAGGTCGCTTGAAGGGACTGAATATGCTTGAACAGCACAACATCGATGCCGTACTTATCATAGGGGGCGATGGCTCACAGACCGGAGCAAGGGAGTTATCAGAGGAGGGCTGTACTGTCATCGGCATAGCTTCCACCATAGACAATGACCTGTACGGTTCAGATATTTCCATAGGCGTCAATACTGCTCTGAATATTGCCCTGGAATCCATAGACAGGCTGAGGACAACGGCATCGTCACATGACCGGGCATTTGTGGTTGAAGTGATGGGTCGCAATAGCGGGTATCTTGCTTTAATGTCAGGCATTGCTGGCGGTGCAGAGTTCATTGTTGTACCTGAAGTCCCATCTACTCCGGAGACAGTGGCAGAAGAAATAAGGTCTGCGTACCAGCGGGGCAAGTCACATGCCATCATAGTAGTTGCCGAAGGTGCCGAATGCAATGCCGAAGCGCTGGCACAACACTTCCGGGAGCACAACTGGCGGTTGGGATTTGAGCTGCGGGTCACCCGTTTGGGACATGTGCAGCGTGGCGGTATCCCTAGCGTTTTTGACAGACTACTCGGTACACGACTGGCAGCGTCCGCAATAGAGTACCTTGACCGGGGCAAACACGGGATAATGGTAGGTCTGATTAACGACGAAGTGCAAACAACTGCATTATCCGAAGTCGTTGCTAATAAAAAAGGGCTGGATATGAGCCTGCTGGAGCTGGCAAAAGTACTTGCAGAGTGAAGTTGGTAGGAATAATGAAGAAAACCGTCAGAGATATAGATATCGCAAACAAAAAAGTACTGGTAAGGGTAGATTTCAACGTCCCTCTGGATAAGCAAGGTCGAATCACCAGCGATGGCCGAATCCGTGCCACGCTTCCCACGATTAGTTACGTGCTAAAGCAAAGAGCAAGCATCATACTCTGTTCCCATCTAGGCCGCCCCAAAGGCAAACGAGTTGATGGGCTCAGTCTGCATCCTGTTGCCGAACGTCTGTCAGAAATGCTGGACCAACCAGTGCAGATGGCAGAAGACTGTATTGGTGCGCAGGTAGAAGAACTCACACATAATCTGAAGAATGGTGAGATCCTCATGCTGGAGAACCTTCGTTTCCATCCCGAAGAGGAAAATAATAACGACTCATTTGCTCAGGCTTTGGCGAGCTTTGCAGAAATCTATGTTAATGATGCATTCGGTGCCTGCCATCGAAGACATGCCTCGATTGTGGGCGTCCCTAGGTACTTGCCAGCGGTCTCGGGCCTCTTACTGGAGAAGGAACTTAAGACGCTGAGCGGACTTCTGGGAAGCCCTGCCCATCCCTTCTGTGGTCTTTTCGGTGGCGCCAAGGTAAGTGATAAGGTAGCCACTCTCGAGAACATCATGGACAAGCTGGACTGTTTATTGATCGGGGGCGCCATGGCGGCGCTATTCTTGAAGGCGAAAGGTTATGAAATAGGGCAATCTGAAATAGAACTGGATGAAGTAGACACCGCCGGTACATTGATGGAAAAAGTGGCTGGAAATGGAACAAGATTGCTCCTTCCGACTGACGTGATCGTAGCTGAGACAATCGATGCCAGTGCCAGTATAAAAACCGTACCGTCAGAGAACATACCGCCCACCATGAAGATGGTAGATATCGGTCCCCAAAGCGTAAGGGATTTCCAGGAAAAACTGCGTGATTGCCACACCGTTTTCTGGAATGGACCGATGGGCATTTATGAGATATCCCCCTTTGCCACTGGCACCCAGAAGATAGCCAGCTACCTTGCTGGCCTTAAGGCAACCGTCATTGTTGCGGGTGGCTCTACCGCTGAAATAGTGGGCGACTTGAGACTGGCGGATCAAATGGGTTTTGTCTCTACTGGTGGTGGTGCCGCACTCAAATACCTGGCAGGAGCCAGCCTGCCCGGAGTGGAGGTACTGCCGGATGCCTAATCTTCATCAGAGCTAAGTCCTGCACTTAGGAGGTTTTTAATAATGCGTACACCGATAATTGCTGGTAACTGGAAGATGAACACTTCAGCCAATGAAGCTGTTGAACTTGTTAAGAGCATGCTCGAATTGGACACAATTGATGGGGTTAAGAAGGTAGTTTGCCCGCCATTCATCTCTCTGATACCCGTGAAAGAGCTCATTAAGGGTTCGTCCATAGAGCTTGGTGCACAGAACATGTATTTCGAGGAAAAAGGCGCCTTTACAGGGGAGATTTCCCCGGCTATGTTAAAGGACTTATGTCGGTACGTAATTCTGGGGCACTCAGAGCGCAGGCACTTTTTTGCTGAAACAGACGAACTGGTAAATATAAAGGTCAAAGCGGCTGCAAGATTTGATTTGGTACCCATTCTATGCGTAGGCGAGACCCTGGAAGAAAAGGAGGCAGAGAAGACGCGGGAAATAGTTGGCAAGCAAGTAAGGCGGGGACTTGACGGTATCAGCCCTTCGGTTGCACTGGTGATTGCCTATGAGCCGGTGTGGGCAATTGGCACCGGCAAAGCCGCCACAGTAGCTGAAGCAAGAGACACCATAGCGTCCATACGCGAAGTTCTCGGAGAAATTTGGAGTTCCGAGGTGGCTGATGGACTACCTATTTTATATGGAGGCAGTACCAACCGCCAGAACATATCTGAATTTGTATCCCAGTATGAGATTGACGGCGCCCTGGTAGGCGGGGCCAGCCTCAAGCCCGACGAGTTCGTATCTATGGTCAAGAAGACGGCTGAAATCAGGGAAGGAGATTAGAGAAGGGGGTACTATGTGAATAGCAGAGCAGGAAAGCAGCAAAAGCACAGCAAAGTGCAAGAAAGAGGAGGTATGAATGACCAGAATTGGCATTAACGGATTCGGACGAATAGGAAGGTTAACTCTCAGAGCTATTAATCAAAATCACAAGGGACAATTGGAAGTTGTAGCAATCAATGATCTCACCGATACCAAGACAAATGCCCATCTGCTTAAATGGGATAGCGCTTACGGTAAATATACAGGCGAGGTAGAGGCAAAGGAAGACTCCATTCTCGTTGATGGGAAAGAAATAAGGGTCTTTTCTGAGCGTGACCCCGGGAAAATTCCCTGGCGAGATTATGGAGCGGATATAGTGGTTGAATCAACAGGGATGTTCACTGATGCTCAGAAGGCTGTTGCCCATAGGCAGGGCGGAGCCAAGAAAGTCTTAATATCCGCTCCGGCTAAAAACGAAGACATCACCATTGTTCTGGGCGTGAATGAAGAACAGTACAGTCCCGATGGGCATCAAATCATATCAAATGCCTCCTGTACCACCAACTGTATTGCTCCCGTGGTCAAAGTCCTACACCAGAACTTCGGTATAGCGAAGGGTCTCATGACCACTGTCCATGCTTATACAAATGACCAGAGATTGCTCGACATGTATCATAAGGACCTCCGTCGCGCCCGCTCGGCAGCAAACAATATCGTTCCCACGACCACCGGGGCAGCCAAACTGGTAGGACGTCTCATCTCTGGCCTGGAAGGCAAGATTGACGGTATAGCCCTCCGTGTACCGGTACCCGTCGGCTCCATAGTCGACTTCGTAGCCACTTTGGAAAAATCAGTCTCGACCGAACAGGTAAATAGGGCGTTTCGTGAAGCAGCTGAGGGTACGCTAAAGGGAATCCTACAATACAGTGAAGAAGAGTTGGTCAGTACCGACTGCGTGGGCAGCGCAGACAGTGCCATTTTCGATGCACCCAGCACTATGGTGATTGATAATAACATGGTTAAAGTACTGGCCTGGTATGACAACGAATGGGGCTACAGTTGTCGCCTGGCTGATCTGGCTAAATACATTGCGGACAGGGGGCTATAGGTCATGTCTATAATAAAGCCCAGGTGTGCACCAGCCACCATAAAGGAGAATAGCGATGTTTGAAAAAATTCTGGTTTGCCTCGATGGTTCCGAGCTTGCTGAACAAATTCTACCTTACGCTGAACAGCAAGCTTTGCGGTTCTACAGTGAGGTTCACCTATTACACGCGACAGAAAAACGAGCCAGACAAGAAAGGCTCGCACCAGAAGAGTTGGAAGCCCCACTCTATCTTGAAAAGATAGCTGCATTATTGCGTGAGAATGGTATAGAAGTGAACTGCACGATAGCGGAAGGGGAAGTGGGCGAGGTCATTCTCTCTTATGCCAACCAGCGTGCGATGGGACTTATTGCTATGGCCACACGTGGTCGTAGTG
>Ga0180433_10010426_pt1 | contig 11188 bp, 14 predicted proteins | sample SS_ome_8_FD_132980 | JGI IMG/M metagenome (GOLD analysis project Ga0180433, IMG submission 132980) | Hypersaline lake sediment archaeal communities from the Salton Sea, California, USA - SS_1_D_1 metaG | ecosystem: Environmental > Aquatic > Non-marine Saline and Alkaline > Hypersaline >... | reverse complement strand
GCTTTCAAAGTAGATGAAAAGAATAGAAATATTGAAATTGTAAATAGAATAAATAATTCTGTTACAATAATAACTCCAACTGGAACAGAGGTGAAGTTATGAGTTTGAAAAAACTATTACAATTATCACTAGGTGATGAAAGAACACGACAAAGAGATGATCAGAGGGCTCAGAGCAATCTAGCCTCGGCGGCCCCTATCATTTCTTATATTCATATGACTAGCACATGCTACGATGAAGGAATTAAATATGGAGGTCAGAAGTAAAATGGCTGAAGGAAAAAACTATCCTGCCTTTAAGGGCGATGGTGTAGCTATCTGGAAGAACACAGACAAGAATGGTAAAACATATCTTAGTGTTTCTGTCTTAGGCGGTAAAGCAGTTAATTGTTTTGCATACGAACCAAAAGAACCAGAGATTAAAGCAGCATCAGATATTTAAACATCCTGGTGAAAAAGAAAAATTTATTAGCTGGTTTTAATTTATAATCAGCATTCATACTCATCATGTAAAGGTTTTCAATCACCACCCTTTCCTTTACAACCACTTTTCAAAAAGTCCCCTGGATGAGCAGGGGCAACTTATAATAAAATGGAAGAAAAAAACAAAGAAAACAAAGGAAGAACTAAATGTAATGTATTTACAAGAGTATGTGGATACCTTAGACCTACATCTAGTTTCAACGAAGGTAAAGCTGCAGAATATAAAGATCGTAAAACATTTACGGCTAATATCAATAATGCGAACAATACTCACCAATTAAAACCAATATTGGATTCGAAAGATGAAGATATATTGATTGACGGAGATTGTAGCTTTGGAATGGGGGCTCGAATCCCCCCTACTTCTTCGTTGTATCGGGACAAAGTTGGTGAGAATACTCATAATGTTACTAAAGGAGAACTTTGTTAGATGAAAGGAGTTGATGTGCCAGTTTTATATTTAGTATTTAATAGGCCAGAGATAGTAAAAGAGACTTTTGAACAGATTAGAAAAGCCAAGCCTTGTAAATTATTTATAGGCGCAGATGGACCAAGGACAGAAGAAGAAAAAAATAAAACAGAGAAAGTAAGAGAATATATATTAAAAAATATAGATTGGGAGTGTGAAGTAAAGACATTATTTAGAGATAAAAACCTAGGATGTTCTAAAGCGATATCAGAAGCAATAACGTGGTTTTTTAAAGAGGTAGAGTATGGAATCATAATAGAAGACGATTGTCTAGTCAGTCAGAGTTTCTTCACATTTTGTAAAGAATTGTTAGAAAAGTATAGAAGAGATCCAAATATATTTTCAATATCATCAATGAAGGCATATGGCGTTGGATGCAAAGATTCATATGATTTTACAAAAATATTGAGAGTTTGGGGATGGGCGACATGGGCAGAGGTATGGGAAAGAACATATGATAGAGAAATAAATATAATGAATGAGAGTAATACTGATAGTTATATGAAAAAAGTATTTAGGAATCCAATAGAAAGGTTAATATTTAAAAAAAGATATAAAGGATATATAAAAGATAATTCAACAACCTGGGAATTCCCCATAATATTTGGTATGGCCAGAGCAGGAAAATTAAATATTTCTCCATCTGTAAATATGGTTAAAAATATTGGGATAAAGAATCAAAGTATAAATGATAGATACAATAAAGTAGATGAAAGCGTTCTATCTAACGAATTAAAAGAAATATCATTTCCATTAAAACATCCAAGAAAAGTAAAGCTAAATAAAAATATGTGCAATAAGATATTGATAAGAGATATAAAGAGATTAATCAAAAAAAACATACTAAAGGAGAACTTTGTTAGATGAAAGTAAATTTAGGATGTGGAACAGATATTAAGGAAGAATTTATTAATATAGATTCTGTTAGGAGTAAGGGGGTTGACCTAGTCAGAGATCTGAATAATTATCCATATCCATTTGAAGATAGTTCTGTTGAAGAAATTTACGCAAGAGATATAATGGAACATTTAGATGATCCAAATGCATTCATAAGAGAACTATGGAGAATAGGAAAACCAGGATGCAAGATATTTATAAGGACACCGCATTTTTCTTCAATGTACGCGTGGGCTGATTTAACACATAAAAGACCATTTAGTTATTTTACATTAAATCATTATGATATAGAAAGAGATGAGACAACTAGTTTGATAAATAAGGATTTAGTAAACTTCAGGATAAAGAATAGTTTAAACTTTGGCCATTATGGAAAATTTGGATTAAGTTGGCTCGCAAATAAATTCCCATTCATATACGAAAGATACTTAGCACATATATTTCCATGTGGAGATGTTCAATTCAATTTAGAGGTACTTAAAGAATGATAGAATGTAATCCAACAATATTAGTAATATCACTAGTGGCAACAGGATTGGCATTCCTTATACTAGCTATACTTAATAAATGATAAATTTAAATAAACCCAAGGCGTGATATAATTAATATGAAGAAACTATATTTTTCAGCACTACTACTCTTACTCTTAGTTGGGTGTGTCGCTGCACAATCATGTCCATCAGATGGGTTTATGGGTACAGCTGCAGTAAATAGCAATATAACTGTTACTCAAACATGTCCTACTTGCACATTTATTAATATATCATCAGTAAAGGAACCAGTAACATCTAATGTTATAATATCTGGTGTTGAAATGACATTGTCTAATGGGTCTTATAGATATGAATTAGATGGTAGCTATACAGATACGCCTGGTATATATTTTGTAGAAGGATATAGTAATCTTGACGATCCATTTATATCGTGTTTCCAGATAACTCAATCTGGTGTAGAATTTGATAATATGTGGATGAATTTCATAATAATATTTTTATTAAGTGGTGGTTCATTTGTTTTAATATATCAGTTTAATGAAAGTAGAAGCACAATAAGAGGTCAAGATGGAAATTTTATATATTATTACTTAGGTGCATTTATGTTTTTTATACTTGGCATATATACCTTAATCTTTGGATTTGGTGGATACAAAACATTAATTACGCAAGGCCTTGGTTATATATTATGGGGATCTGGGTTATTTTTCTTAACTAAGCCATTCTATACTGGTGGAAGTTGGAAGTGGTAGGGATACATTTAAATAAGATAATGAATATATAACACCAGGTGAAAAAATGTTTGAATTCATGGAAGATTTATTTTACGATTGGACAACAACAAGTTGGATAGTATGGATAGTCTTATCTTTAGGAAGTATATATGTTGCATGGTTTGTAAAGATACCATCAGCTATAGGATTATCTACAGGATTTCCACCTATGGTCAGCATAGGTGTATCTGTAATAATACCAGTAATAACATGGTATATGTTAAATAATAAAGAGTGGACTGCTGATACGTTCAGAGACCTTGGGAAGAAGAGATAATGGAAGAGTTTAATGTAATAATAAAGGGAAAGGTATGTAGATTTAGGATAGAAGATAAAGAAATTTATATGATGTCTGAAAATACTGGTGGTCATCTAATAAAACTTGGTAAACCATTAGAGTTAAAGAGAAATGCACTAATGTCTAGAAATAAGATGCCAGCCATGTTTATGGACTTCATAAAGGCATGGAAGCAAGAGGACATAGAGAGAGTATCTAAGATGGAGACAGATTTAGAGATGTCAGAAGACATGAAGAATGATTTTAAGCTCATGGGGTATGAAATACTAGAGCAAGATGGCGTTTGATTTCGGATACATAATAGTTATATTTGTATTAGCATATATAATCGCAGTGATGTACAAAAAGAAAACTGGACAAAACATCTCCGAATTATGGAAGGGAGCCAAGGAGAATGTGTCTAAGATTGCAGACAAAGAAGGATACAGGAAAGTATATATAACACGAGGAATAAAACAATAAAATGGCAGAAAACCCAGAAGAATATATTCAAAGAATGCAGATACAACAAGAGATAGAGTCAGAGATGCATGAAGATTTGCAAGAGGACCAGGTTGAAGATGATATGGATGATCAAAACGACATACAAGAAGATTTGCAAGACTTACAGCCTGGAGCCATACCACACCAAGAAGAACATCATAGCACATTGAAGTTTCTTCAAGACATCTTAGATTCTCCAGACAGATATAAGACAGCAAATCTAACATGGGAAGAACTTGGAAGACCGACTTTCTCTACCAGATTTTGGCTAAATTTATCAAATACCTGTGATAAATTATTTGATCTACCACTTGTTGCAGCCTATTGTAGAATGAAAGCTGGGATAACATCAGACACATCATTATCAAGGGAAGGATTCATGATTTCAACATCAGTAACACAAAGAAAACTAAAAGAGAAGAAGAATAGTTCAGAACTAGCTAAATTTTTGAGGGATAAGGGATGAACGATAAGATAGATTTAAAAGAAAAAGATACTATATCTAGTAATATGGTGAAAGAACAAGAAGAGGCCGTTGTTGCCGAAACGACTATTGATGACATTAAAGTACCTTCTCCCCCAAAAGAGGATCCAAAAGACAAAGAGAAGAAGAAAAAGAAGAAGAAAGAAATAAAAAAAATAAAGATAACAATTGGTGAAAAATCTTACATTGTTCCAGAGACTATGATATTAGACTTTAGTAAAAAAGAACACAAAATTAAAGAAGACACCAAGAGGATAGCAGATGCACAAGTAGCAGTTCTATATATGCGTGAGTCTGGTATAGCAGATTTAAAATATGTAAAACCAGAGAATGGGATGTTCATTGTAGAGGGAAGATATTATCATATCAGAGATTCTTGTATGTATAGCATTGGAAAGAAACGTATACCACTAGCCGTCATTCCAGAGTGGTCATTTGTACCATTATCAAAAAAAGGATATAAGGAACATTTAGGATCAGAAAACCAGGAAGCACAGATGCTTATAATAAAGTCATTAGAAAACGCAGAGGTTGTAAAAATACAACAAGATGGAAATCCAAAAGGTAAGACTGATGGTAAGTTAATAATATGGATTTTAATAGCGGCAGTAGCTGGACTATTCTTTTTAAATAAAATGTTTGGAGCTGGATAATGGCTAATTTAAAAGGAACTAGGGGATTAATACTAAAAATAAGGTCAAGAGATAGATCTGGTAGGAATATCCATAAGGCTCAATTCTCAGTAGATGATAAAAAAGCGGTTGAAAGAGAATTGCGAGTATGGAAGGATAAACTTGGGGTTCCATTAGAGTCCTTTAGAAACATAGTAAAAGAACCAATCGACCAAGAAGAGATAGAAAATATGAGGGAGATGATGAAGAAAAGCATCTCAGATGGCGACAAAAATATTAAGAAAGTATTAGCATAGTCTAATGATAGTTTTAAATAATTCTATAGTGTAGTTTATATATGGCCACAGAAGCAGAACTTAGACAGCAAACATTAGCTAAAACCATTCAAGATACAGGAAGGGCTAAATCTCTATTAGAACAGGCTAGAAAAAAAGCTGCAGCCCCACCCACAAAATCACAACTTCTTAAACAGACGAGACAAGTATCAGTTCAACGTACTGCTACACAAAAGAAAAAACTAGGGCAGATAGCTGCAGAGAGGAAAAAGGTATTAGAGCTTGAAAAACAAACAGAAAAATTCTTAAAAACAGATGCTGGTAAATTACAGTATGCTAAAGAACAAGGTATAACACCAAAGAAGATAACTGGTAGGGCAGTCAAAGGTGGAGTTATACAGGTCCTTGGCTTTGAATATAATACACCGTTTGGTAAAGTAATAGATTGGACACCAAGAGAAAAAACAAAAGTAACACAAGCAAAAGTAGAAAGGATAGAGTCTGCAGAAAGAGCATCATTAGGTTCAGCCCTTGGACTAACGTCTCCAGAAAAACTTAAGCAAGCTGGGATTAACATCAGAGACTTAGTAGCTGGAAAAGAAATAACGATAAAAGGAGATGTTGGAAACCTAAAGGAAGGGCAAGTCATTAGATTAGAGGGAAGTAATTTAATAGCTAGTACCCCAGAGAAATCTAAATTTGAACAATTAATAAGTGGAGAACCTATAACACTTGAAGATATAATAGCTCAAGGTGGTAGCATAGGAGACGCATCTCTACCAGAAAAGACATTTGGACAGAGGGTTAAAAAATTTGGAGTAGTTACTGCTACTACTGAAGCATTGGGTGATATATTTGCTAAGGATGCAAAGAGAAGACAGGATACAAAAACACTAAAGTCCATTATAAGAGACAAGATTGGCGTTGATATCCCAGAACCAACAATATTAAAATTAAAAAAGGAGTTTGATAGAAAAACTGGATTATCTCCAGAACAAAAGAGAATAGCAGACGTAGAGATAGCGAGATTAATTGGTTCAACTGCTCCATTTATAATACCAGTGGCAGGTGGAATATTAGCAACTACTGCTGGTGTAGAGTCAGTAACTACTCCTGGTGGAAAAAAAAGGATAGAAGATACAAAAGAGTTTCTAAAGGATAAAAATATTCCAGAACAATTAGCATATATTCCTTCTGCACTACTTACAGTTGGAGGAGGTGTCCAAATAGCCTCAGAAATAAAAGCATTTAATGCATTGTCCAAATTGTCCAAGATAGACGATATAATTAAGACTGACGTTGCATCTCCAAATGTAAAGAGATCAGAAACTACAAAAATATTACAAAATTTAGACGATCAGACACAAGCAGTAATAAGAAATAATAAACTATCTGCTGGTAGAGTTTATGAGACAACAATAGGTACTGGTAAAGATGCTAAAATAATAAAGTTTTTAGAATTTGGTAAAGGCAAATCAGGACTTGGTGGATTTGAAGGATCTAGATATTTGTATGGTGTTGAGGTAGATAAGACTGGAAAGATAATAAGTAGGATAGGTGGTGTATCTATAGAAAAAACTACAGAGTCAGGAGTTAGTAGGTCGATAACAAACCTTATAAGAACTACAACTAAGCGTGGACGTATAACAGTAACACCAAAACAAAAAAAACAGATACTTACATTTATTGAAGAACAGGCTGGTAAAGGTATAGGAATACAAGATTTCACTCTAAGGGGCTCTAGAGGAGAGGTTAGACTAGTAAGAGATACTGGGCAGCTTTCTAAGATACTTCCAGAAGATTTTGCATTTAAACCAGGAGATGCAGAAAAGATAAGAAGATTTTTAGCTGGAGATAAAGTCAAGGTAGGAAATAAAATAGCAGACATAACAACCTCTTCAATAGAATTGACAACAAAAGGAGAGTTGAGGGTAATATCTAAAAGGATTGGAGATAATCTAGGAGGGGTTAACATAAGAAAGATAACTAAGGGTGTAGAAGGTGGAAGAATATTTACAAAAACTCCAGAGTTTAAAGTACCAAAGACATCAACCTTCCGTAAAATATCAGATAAAGCAGATGATGTACTTCTTAAAACTAAGTTGAAAGACCCATATGTAAAACCAAGTATAACAAAAGATCCTATTAAGGGAATAAAGCCCTTTACTTCCCAAGAACTCGCACCAAGAATTGTGGGTGGTGAAGGTAAGTTGGCGAGTAGATTTACTGGTACGGGTATAGATGTTGTTCAGTTATCAGCTCCAACATTAGCACCATCAGGGGTTCCAGGAGCCTTTGCAAGGACCATTTTAAAATCTGATATAACAGGGAAAATAATACCAGGTTTTTTAGGGAAGTCGTTAATTGTTCCATCTATTATAACAAAAGAATCGATTGAATCTAATATAAAAAGTGTTCAAAAGATAGGATTACAAGAGAAGATAAAACTAAATATAAAAGAAGATTCAGAAATACAATCAAAGATAGAGCAGAACCTTAAGCAGCAATTATCCACAAAACAGCCCATAAGAACCGCTGTCCAAGTAAAGCAACCGCTACAGATAAAACAAGTTTTTAAAACTAAACAAGTTTCTCGAGGAAAAACCAAATCATCGGAAAAACCAATTAAACCAATAACTCCAAAATTACCAAGCATTACAGATAGTAATAAGAAAGTAAGAAGCGCATTTGCAGAGAAGAAAAAAACAGATGGGTTTATACCAGAGATAAAAGATAGAGGGAAATATAAGAGATTTACTAAACCATTTAAAACAAAGGAACAGGCAGAAAAGTTTGGAAGATGGGGATCTGATAATTCAACATCTGCTAGATATAGAATAAAAAGTGTCACAAAAGTAAAAGAATTTAGTAAGAAGATGGTGCCATATACATCTCCACTAAAATTCAGAAACTATAAGATACAAAAGGGAAAAAGGATACCCTTGGAAGATTTTGGTGCAATAGAGAAGAGAACCAATAGAATAGATACTAAAGGCGAGAAAGAAGGATTACGTATAGCAAAATTAGTAAAAAATAGGTTTGGAAAGAAGAAAAGCAGAATATCTATAATATCTTCTATAAAATCACCACCAAAAATTAAAATTAAGTCTTAGATCTAAAAAATTTATTCCAAATAACTATGGAAGATATTCCAATAACTATAAAAAATATAGTAGGGATATATGCAATAATATTTGCAATTACCATTCTCATACCACTATAAAGCAACATATAGATATAAACCTTTCTATATTCAAAAAAGATACAATTAAATATAAATAATGTCTTTTAAGCACATGATGAATAAACGCGGAAGATTATGGTATGTTTGGGTATTTGTTGCTAGTTTCTTCTTTTTAGTAGCAATAGCTATGATTGAGCCACTAAAAGTACCCTTAGTGGATAGTATGACAGCATTATCTTGTTCAACCACAAATGATGAATTTATAAAACCTGTATGTTTTCTACTAAAAGGAGGAGTAGTATTATTCATTGGTGGGTTCATTGGTGCACTTTTCAAATGGGTATATTTTAAATCAACAGAAATATGAAAAAACTATTAACATTATTACTATTAGGATTATTCTTTATTAGCTTTGCAAGTGCTGCGGAATGGGATAATGCAATTACTGATTATAATCAAGAAACAGAAACAATAACTTTTTCTAATGGGTGTATATTTGATATAGGATGGACATGTCTTGGTAGCGATATAGGAACAGTTAAATTAATCACGCCTAAAAATTTTAAAGTAGCACCTGGATATAATTATGTTTTTGAAATTGAGGTAGAAATAAACGATGACTATAATGATTTTTTAAAGAATTTGGAATATTTAAACATGAAAACAAGGAAGAAAGTAAGTAGAGATTTAGATATAAAAATTTTTAAAGGAATGATAGAAGAAGAACAAGATACTTACGGATGTTTAGAATATAACCAATCACTAAATGGAACAACCCAATGCTCTAATTATGGTGTTAATGGATCTAAATTAGTAAAAGTAGAGAGTTGGGAAAAAGTTAATCCAGCAGATTTAAAGAAAGCAGATGGTCCTGTAAGATTAAGAGGATATACAGATGTTAAAGATGGAGATTATGTTGATTGGTCTCCTGAATTATTCGGAGTTAGAGTTGGGCATGATATTTGGGCGACATGGGAATCTTCTTTAAACGCAGGATTAAAACAATATTATTACTTTAATGATACTGGAGCTACAGCAGTAGACCAACTATTAACATACAATGGTACAATAACTGGAGTTACAACAGGGGCGGCTGGTGTTAGGGTAGACAATGACGCATTCAATTTTACAAGTGGGACCGATAAAGTTCTCTGGGATAGTTCTGCACAAATAACAAGTGGAGATTCTATGTATTCTTTTTGGATAAAAAGCACACAAAACGCATTCTATAAAGTTATTTATTCTGATAGTAACTCAGCAGATTGGGGAAGAATGGTTACTTTATCAGATGGTAATATTAGATTAGACATGTATTCTGGTTCTTCTAATATTTGTGGTGGAAATGGGAATACACAATCAGACGGAACGGTTATAGATGGGGAATGGCATCATGTGGTTGCTGGTCTAGGGGGTGGAAATTGTATGATTTTTATTGATGGTGTGTTGAATGTCTCTAATGCAGAGGCAACATCAACAACAAGGGCTGGTGTATCCTCTGGTGGGGTTGGTGCTGTATGGGCACTTACTCCTAATTCGGGTGCAATTATGGAATTAGATTTATTCGGAATATGGACAAGAAACTTAACATTAACAGAGATACAGAATCTATATGGTAATGGTAGTCCACCTCTAATAAATGAGACAGATGCACAGCCGCCAACAATAACATTAAATACTCCATCAAATAATAGTGTTTCTAACTCGCAGGATATTTTATTTAACTATACTATAGAATCCCCTGATTTTGACATAATAAATTCAAGCATATTTATTGATGGAGTAATAAATGAAACAAACTCTTCTGGAGATTTAGGAGATTATATATTCTCAAAAACTGGAATGACTAAAGGTCCACATAATTGGAGTGTTCAGGTTGTAGATAATGAGACAAATACAACTATTAGTGATACATATTATTTCATAATCCAGGATGTTGTAACGTTAAATAGTCCATCAGATAATTCTACAGTTACAACTAATCCAGAAAAGTTTAATGCGTCAGCTAATGTAACCAGTGGAGAAAATATAACTAACATGACTTTATATAGTAATATAACTGGAACATGGCAGATAACCAACACATCTATAACAGAAGGTGGAATATTGATTGACCCAGATAGCGTAGATAATCCTAATAATGCTTTTGATAGAGATGATTCTACATATGCACAAAAAGATTATGCTACAGAAGTTTCAGGACAGAGTGATTATCTTGGTAAGAATTTTACTGAGAGATATATAGATGATTTAGATTTAACGGCATATATAGGGGTTGGAAGTGGTGGAACTGCTGGTGGTAACATGTATATTAGAGTCGAAACTTATAGTGGAGGTAGTTGGTCGGTTATAAATACTACATCAAAAGCATTCTCATGGGGGGGTGGTGGTGGTGGGGCCAGTCTAACTGTGAATGATACAATATCAATAGAAGATACAATATCTGGAATAAGGATAAATTTAGAGACAGAATTAGCATCAGTAACACAGGACTTTAGATGGTATAATATAGAATTTGACGATATTCCAGAAAACGTAACATCGCATACTCAGACTTGGTTTAACACAATAACAGAATCAACTTTATGGAATGTAGAAACATGTGATACCAGTGGATCATGTGTATTTGCACCAAACAACTTTACAATATCACCAGACACAACATTCCCTCAAATAAGTGCAGAATATCCAACTGGAACAATAGATTATGGGACTGTTGG
>Ga0180433_10010425_pt1 | contig 11188 bp, 8 predicted proteins | sample SS_ome_8_FD_132980 | JGI IMG/M metagenome (GOLD analysis project Ga0180433, IMG submission 132980) | Hypersaline lake sediment archaeal communities from the Salton Sea, California, USA - SS_1_D_1 metaG | ecosystem: Environmental > Aquatic > Non-marine Saline and Alkaline > Hypersaline > Sediment... | reverse complement strand
GCCCCCGAAGACACACCCGGATTTTTATTACCCAAACCATTTCCTTCGGACATTAATGAAATTGTGCGAGTGTATAGCCCGTTGGTTGAAACCCTCGGTGAATCGTTTTATCTTTCCGAACTTTATGAAATTTTAAGAAAAAATGATTTCCCCCATCCGCACATTACCCTTACCGCGTTGCGTGAATCTAAAATATTAATTCCCGATGGCGATGGTGTTTTCATCTGGAATCCTCCCACAGAAAAAGATGATAATGAAAAATATGAAGGTTAATTAATGGAGCTATTTTTTCAATTTTTATCAAACACCGGGTATTATCTGGCTGACTATCGAAACGTCATCATGATCGTGGTCGGTTCTTTGTTTTTATATCTTGGATCTGCAAAACATTATGAACCGCTCCTTCTTATTCCCATCGGGTTTGGAATTTTAGTGGGAAACGTCCCTTTTTTCAGGGGATTCGGGCTTGGAATCTATGAAAGCAACAGTGTGTTACACTATCTGTATTTCGGCGTTGTTACGGGCCTCTACCCTTCAATCGTTTTTTTAGGTCTCGGGGCAATGACCGATTTTTCTTCTTTGCTCGCACGGCCGGTTCTCATGCTTTTGGGGGCCGCCGCCCAAATGGGAATATTTTTCACGCTGCTAGGTGCGCTGGCCTTGGGCTTTTTGCCCAAAGAAGCCGGTTCAATCGCCATCATCGGCGGTGCGGACGGACCCACGTCCATATTTTTAACCGCCAAGCTCGCACCGCATCTGATCGGCCCCATAGCCATCGCCGCATATTCTTATATGGCGTTGATACCTGTAATCCAGCCTCCGATCATGAGACTTTTAACCACCCGGAAGGAACGGTTGATCCGGATGCCGGAACTCAGACTGGTGTCCAAGAAAGAACGCATTATTTTCCCTGCGGTAGGCGTTTTGCTTTGCTGTTTTCTCGCACCGGCGTCCATACCGCTTCTGGGTACCTTCTTTTTTGGAAACTTTTTAAAAGAATGTGGCGTAACCGATCGACTGGCTCAGACGGCCCGCACGGCGATTATAGATACCGCGACCATATTTTTGGGGTTCACCGTCGGCGCCAGCACCCAGGGTGATGTTTTTTTAACTGGAAAATCGGTGGGAATTTTCTTCCTGGGCGCCGTGGCTTTCAGCATAGCAACCGGTTCCGGAGTCATTTTCGCTAAAATTATGAATCTTTTTCTTAAGGAAAAAATAAATCCTCTTTTGGGGGCTTCCGGTGTGTCCGCTGTTCCGGGTTCGGCCCGAGAAGTTCATCTGGTAGGTCAGTCAGAGGACCCCGAAAATTACCTGCTTATGCATGCCATGGCCTGCAATTCTTCCGGTGTTATCGGTTCCGCAATTTGTGCCGGTATTTTGTGGAGCTTTTTGGTTGGGTTTTGATCGTATCCAAGACAGATTCATGACTTCGGTCATTCATGTCCTTCACGCTTTAACAATTCCCGATACCATACGGAGAATTCGTACATCCCTTTGTACCTGTCATCATTGTTGATAATGCCGAGACAAATATCGAATACGCCTCTTCCGTATGCATTGCTGTATTCTTCAAAGCTTTTTGTCTGTAAAAACTCCCGGACAAGGGATTGGGTTGTTCGTCTTGTTTTGTCTTTTCTTATATCTATAGGATCTTTTGGTTCCTGAAAGGGGTCCCAGTCTGTATATCCTTTTTTAAGGATGTGTTTCTGGCGCCTCGGTGACATGCTTTCGAAAATCGCCTTTTTTCTGTTTTCATGTTCCTCAGGTGATGCTTTTTTCATTTTCCCTTCCTTGTTTTTCTCCAGCGGTTTTCGAACTTGCAATACCAAGATACTCTTCATCAAAGTCCGTTAGAATAGCCGTTGACACCGGTACAAGCATATCCGCCATTTTTACGTACTTTGTCTTTATGTCACGGACAAATTCACTTGAAATGTCATAAAGCTTTTTCTGAATCACATCCAGATTAACCGTCGGATAGGGTTTTCCCTCGACAAACCCCGACTTTCCACAGGTGTGACTGCGCCCCCCTATGGAAGTCGGTATTCCGTAAAGCCGACACGTTATCGGCCGATATTCATAAAGGTCACACATTTCATCATCATTAAGAAGGGGACACCTGACACGTTCGGCGGCGATATCCATGAGAATTTCATTTTCGGTCCTTCCGGCCTTTTTCCTTTTATAGGCATGTCTTTTAATCATATACGTTTTACGATCGGCTCGGTTGGCCTTTTCCATAAGCCTGCTTTTTTCCTTGCCTTTGATGATTTTCTTAAACTGGTGATTTATATAAACAGCTTCGATCATCGTAAGGTCGAACAGGGCATGACAGCAGTCTGCACATCTGATTTTACAGGTCACACATTCCGGGTGTTCTTTTTGTACCCTTTCAAACAATTCATCGGCTTGCCTTACAATTTCTCGGTATTTTTCAAAATACGGCCTGAAATTTATTTTCATAAGTTAACTCCTGTTCTGTTTCACGTGAAACATCATTTTCCGATACAAAACCGGCTGAAAATTTTATCGACGACATCTTCCTTTGCGGTATCACCGATTATTTCCCCGAGACTGTCGATAGCTTCCCGGATGTCTATGGCGATAAATTCAAACGATGTCTGTTTTCGTATTTCTTCGATTGCGGCAACACAGAGTCGCAAACTTCGCTCAAGCGCTATCTTATGCCTTAAGTTGGGAATGATTGTATTTTTAGCCTCAAGGCCGTATTCCCCGATTGAAAGATTTGCGATTAAATCCTTTAGCTCGTTCAGTCCGGTCCCGTAAAGCGCTGAAATTTTAATCCGCGGTATATTACGCCATGAATCGGGAACCGCGGGTTCAAAGTCATCTTCCACAAGATCCGACTTGTTAATTACGAGTATCATTCGTTTGTTTCTTATGGTTTTATATATTTTATGCTCTTCATGGGTCAGCGAATCACTTGCGTCTATCATAAAAAGAATCAGGTCGGAATCCCTGATGTATTTCTGCGCCTTTTCAATGCCAATGACTTCAACAGGATCATCGGTTTCATGAAGACCTGCGGTATCTGCAATTATTACTGGAATCCCGTGAATGTTCAAGGTTTCTTCGATCAGGTCCCTGGTCGTGCCGGGAACCGGAGTAACAATTGCCCGATCTTCCTGAATCAATCGGTTCATGAGGCTGGATTTGCCGACGTTGGGCCTCCCGACCACAACCATTTTAAGTCCGTCTCTTAAAATATGTGCATTTTCATGTTTATCAATAAGCGCTTTTAACTCATCAACAACCTGCTCCCTAAGTATCTTAATGACCCTGTCCGAATCAATGGGTTCTCCGGCATCATCCATGAAATCTATGGCGGTCTCTGTCTCCACCAGAATATCAAGCAGGGCGCTCCGGATGAACTCTATCTTTGTCTTTAACCCGCCTTTTATATGGGAAGTTGCTATTTCTAATGCTGTTTCGGTCTTTGAGTTGATAATATCTATGACCGCTTCGGCCTGTGTCAGATCAATTCGTCCGTTTAGATAGGCTCTTTTGGTAAACTCACCCGGTTCGGCCAGTTTCGCGCCGTTTTTTATAACCAGTTCAAGAATCGACGCCAGTACCACAGGTCCTGAATGCGTGTTTATTTCAACAACATCCTCTTTCGTATAGCTATGGGGGGCCAGCATCACCGACAAGAGAACCTCATCAAGAACCCTTCCTCGCTCTTTATCCACGATATGACCGTGATACAGGCAGTGTGACTTTAAAGAAGAAAAAGAGAGCCGGCCCTTTTGGGGGGAATCATCAATGAGTGGTCCGGATCTTTGAAAAACCGACTCGGCAATAGAAAAAGCATTTTTACCTGAAATTTTTATAATTCCGATTCCGCCTCTGCCTACCGGCGTCGCTATAGCAGCTATAGTAGCGATGTCCATTTTTTACGCGCCGAATTTCCATTCCCAGGTTAAATATTCCAGAACTCGGTGCAATGCCCCTGGGTTTATTTTTGCTTTCGGGAAGAAATTTTTTTGGGGAATATGACAAGTTTTTTTAAAAACCCCTCTCCCTTGCTCTGAGTTCTAACCCTGTTGTCATCCTGCAGGGCGATATGCACGATTCTTCGATCATGAGCATTCATTTGACCGATTGCCGCAGGTTTTCCGGTGTTTTTCACCTTTTCCGCCATTCTTAGGGCCAGCCCCTGAAGGCTTGTTCGCCTTTTTTCAAGGTAGCCCTCCACATCTATATGAATGCCAACGCGTCCCTTTCTGTTCTTGTTGACAATTTTCTCTACGAGATATTGAATGGCCTCAAGGGTTTGCCCCCGTTTACCAATAAGCACGGCAGAGTTTCCACCCGTAACATTAAAAATAATTTTATTTGAATGCTTTTCCATGGATATTGTTGCGCCTGCTGTTATTAAATCGATCATCTTTTGCAAAGCTTCCCGGCCAATATCTCCCGGATCATCAGCCCGACCGTGATCCTCACCTTCATCATCCGATATTTCTACCTGTGAAGCCACACTTTCTGCAGGCTGTTCAAAGGAATTTTCATTCTCCGCTTTTTCCGGACCTTTGTTGGGGGTTTCAAAATCGACCCTTGGGGACGGCTCCGGTAATGTAACGCGAATTCGTGCTTTTTTGGTCCCAACCAGTCCAAAAATGCCGGTGGAACCATATGAAACAACGTCATGTTTAAGTTTCTCCCGGGGTATGTTTAGTTCCTCACAGGCTTTTTTGACAGCCATCTCGACATTTTTCTCTTCAAACTCCACACGATGCGACATTCTGTACCTCCGTGATTAAACATTCTTCTTTTGAATATAGTACTGTTGAGCCATTGATATTATATTATTTACAAGCCAGTACAAAACCAAGCCCGAAGAAAAATTGATAAACATAACCGTAAAAACTAACGGCATCAGCATCATCATTTTGGCTTGCGCGGCATCACCCATGGGTGGCGACATTTTTTGCTGTACAAACATGGAGGCGCCCATGATTATGGTTAAAACCGGGATGCCGTAAGGCGGCTGCATGAAAGGAATGGAAATATCGAACCTAAAAAGCCGATCCGGGGCGGACAGATCGTTAATCCACCAGAAAAACGGTGCGTGTCTTAATTCTATGGCTTCGTACAACATTCGATACAGAGCAAAGAATATAGGAATCTGGGCAAGCATGGGAAGACACCCCCCCATGGGGTTGACTTTGTATGTTTTGTACAATCCCATAACTTCTTCATTCATTCTTTTCTTATCATCTTTATATTTTTCCCTGATTTCCGCCATAAGCGGCTGGATTTTTTTCATCTCGGCCATGGATTTATAGCTTTTATTCCCCAGCGGCCATAAAATAATTTTGGTAAACAAGGTTAACATGATTATGGCAACACCATAATTGGGAATAAAATGATCATATATAAAATTCATTATCCACACACACGGCTTGGCAATGATATCAAACATACCGAAATGGACGGCTTTGACCAGGTCGTAATCCAGACCTTTCAAGACCCTCATACTTTTTGGGCCGAAAAACAGTTTATACTTAAAGGCACGCCGGGCACCGGAGTCCATCACCATTTCAGGCCGCACATAACGATTTGTGAGCACCCCGTCATCCACGTAAAGATGCATTCTGCCATCCTCCGGATCATCGGGGATAATGGCGGACATAAAATAACGGTTTTGAACCGCCACCCATTTTATATTTCCCGTATATATATTTTTATCCTTTATTTTCTTTCTCTTAATCTGTGTAAGCTTGTTGTTTATCAATGCACTCGGGCCCGTAAAGCCATATCTGCTCTCTTTTTCTTCCGCCGGTTGGGCCAAGGAAAGAACAATACTGTCCCGAAGGGTCTTGCCGGAGAGGTTTTTGACGGTAACGTTAAGATCGATCATATAGCTTTCAGGTGAAAATGAAAACTTCTTTTCAACAGTCACCCCCTGAGGAGATGTCCAGACAAAAGAAATCTCTTTAGACTTATGAGTGATATCAACGGAATCCCCGTCAATGTCTCCCGAAAAAACCGCATCATCCAGTCCGCTAGTGCTGTTCCCTGCAAATCTCAAGCGGATGGTTTTTTCGGATATGTCCGGGGGTATCATTTCAAGCAACGGTGAATCCGCATCTGTGGATTCCCGGTAATTTTTAAGGACATAGCTTTTAAATACAGCTCCTTTTTCCGAAATTTTTACCACATATAAGGGCGTTTTTACCGTGACGGTTCTCGCTGTTTTTAGCGGTATAACGAGGGGTTTGGCGGGTAAAGCGGGTTTTTCTGCGACAACCTGCTCTTTTTTTAATATATTCGGTGTTTCATCTGTTTTTTGCTCTTTTTCCTGAGTCGGTTTGGGGGGCTGACCCTCTTTTTTTTCTACGAAAAAAAAACTCCATAAAATAAAAACAAATAAAGACAGCGCTATGGCAATAACTAGTCGAGCTTGTTCCATTATCTTCTCCAATATTTAGAAATAACCAAAAACAAATCCCTGTCTGATAAAAATGAATGATTTCTATCCGTTACGTGCAGAGGAGTAAATTTTCTTGCGGGATTGATAGAAGCGGGGCATATATGTTTCCAACGAAGGCCGGTATGATGTATGCCGATACAGTCGAGACCATTGCAAAACGCCTCTTTTGTCCAACTCCAGCGCCCCCGACAGCGGGATCTGCGCTTCGACAGGGTCAAAATTTAACCCGCCACCGTATCCTGGCGGATTAATCCGCTGAATACTCCATGCGTTCCTGTCTGCCTCGCAGGTCCGGCAGTTCTTACCGGGGGGTTAAAATTTTCCCTTTTCTTGGCCTTGGACCCCCGTTAAATATCACATGCGGATTTAACCGGGCAGGCAAAGTTGAACATGTTTTAAAGGTCACCGGTTCTATCACGGTTGTAGAATGTTTCGCTTTAAGGAACAGAGTCGATTCCCCCTGGATTAAAGGGATGGCATTTTAAAATTCTCTTTAAGGCAAGGAAAAACCCTTTAATTGGTCCATAACGCAAAATAGCCTGATAGGCATATTCAGAACAGGTTGGATAAAAACGACACGAAGGAGCCAAGACCGGAGACAATATGAATTGATATGCCCTTATCAAAAACAAGGGAATTATCCGAAAGATTCGATTAATGGCCACGACTCCTTGATACGCTATTATAAATGTTTTGCAGGGATAAAAAAATTTGTTTCGATGATAGGTCGGCGGCCTTTTTCTTTGCTATGATATTTATATCCCAACAACCTGTAATAATGTGCCTGTTTAGCCGAAAATTTTCGCGAGTAAACCGTTTAATCCTGTTTCGTATTGTTGCGTTTCCCACTTTCCTCGCTACTGTCACACCAAGACGGGTTCTTTTAAATCGACCCGGAGAAAATATCGCCACAAAGTGTTGGTTTTGGGTTTTATTGCCAAATTTTGCCAATTGAAGAAACTCTGATCGTTTCAGAATTCTGTCTGCCTTGGTAAAAAAAAAGCGCAAAAAGTATTTTCCTCTGCAACCTATTGCTGTTTATGCACTTATTATATTACACCGTCGATTAAAAATGCCGCTCGTTATACCGATAAACGGATTCTCCCTTTAGATCTTCGCCGGTTAATAATCCTTCTCCCCTGTTTGGTTGACATTCTTTTTAAAAAACCGTGTGTTCGTGCACGTTTTCTTTTGCTTGGTTGATAAGTTCTTTTCATATGTGACATCCTTTAGCCCGGCCGGGTAATTCCCCCAAAAGAACCAAAGCTCTCTCCTGCCGATTGAACAGACTGAAGTTTGTTGAATTAAAATAAATTATGTAAGCACAAGCTTTTTACATTGTCAAGTCCCAAAAAATTAATAAAAATTAAGATCCTGTTACTCTTTTAGAATTTCTAAAACATCAAATTCTTCCATATGAAGTTGTGAGTTTGGATATATTACAATCTGTTTTCCAATAATTTGTTCCAGGGAAACGATAAGATGGTTTTCCTCGCCATGAAGCAGTTCCGCAATTTCCGGATTTACTCTCAAGCTCACCTTAATGCCCATCATGTCTCGGGATTCACGGAGTATCTCCCGGTATATATTATAACAGATGGTTTGCCTTGATATAAGGTACCCCTCTCCGTCACAATAAAAACACGGCTCACACAGAAGCTGGGTAATAGGCTTCCTGATTCGTTTTCTCGTCATTTGTATCAGGCCCATCTCCGATATGGGCAGGACATGGGTTTTACTCCTATCCTTCACTAAAGCCTCTTTCAGCGCATTAAACACTTTCTCCTGATTGGACTTTTTTTCCATATCTATAAAATCGATAATTATAATACCCCCAATATCCCGAAGGCGGATCTGATAGGCGATCTCCTTTACGGCTTCCAGATTGGTCTTTAAAATGGTTTCTTCCAAATTATATTTGCCGACAAAGCGTCCGGTATTTACATCAATGGCAATAAGCGCCTCCGTATGTTCTATTACGATGTAACCGCCGGATTTTAACCACACCTTCTTTTTCAAAGCACGTGAAATATCGCCCTCCAGGTTATAGGCATCAAAAATCGGTTCATGACCTTCATAAAGCTCCACGGAATCTTTTAGACCGGGAACGAAGGAATCAAGAAATGAAAGAACAGACTCATAACCCGAACGGGAATCTATGATAAGTTTTTCTGCTTCGTGCACAAGCAAATCCCGAACAGCCCGAAGGCTAATGGCAACCTCTTTGTGCAAAAGAGACGGTGCCGGAGATGTCTGATACTTCTTCTGTATACTTCCCCACAAATTTTTTAAAAAACCCATCTCATATGCAATTTTCTCTTTCCTGATATCTTCCGCAGCAGTTCTTACGATATAACCAAATTTGTCGTTACACAAAGATTCAACGATTTCCTTTAACCGATTCCGTTCCGTTTCATCCTCTATTCGACGGGATATCCCGATATGATATGATGTTGGCATAAGTACGATAAAACGGCCGGGAAGAGATATATGTGTTGTTACGCGCGCCCCTTTAGAACCCATAGGGGCTTTGGCGGCCTGAACCATTATATCCTGACCTTCTGTAATCAGGTCCTCTATGTGATATTCGTGATTCATAAAATACGGGGAGGGGACGCCGCCATTCACATTAATGGAATTATTTTCATCCTCGGCCTGCTCTATCAGCAGGTTTTCAATATCACCATACCTTCCGCCATGTATATCGCGTACGTATATAAACGCCGCCTGTTTAAGTCCAATATCCACAAAGGCGGCCTGCATGCCCGGTAATACGCGCTGCACCCTGCCTTTATAAATATTTCCGGCAATATCTGAAACATCTCCGCGCTCGATAAAAAGTTCCGCTATGTTCCCGTCCTCAAGAAGAGCCACTCGTGTTTCATGTTCTGCTGCATTTATAATTATCTTTTTATACATGTTTTTTTTACCGTCTAACATATTACAGTTTTACGACAGCCGCTTGTTTTAATTCTTCAGAGGACACAAAGAATATTTTTTCAATAACCTCGAAAGGTCGCACCGTTCTGCCCGGTTCTTTTCTTAGGGTCATCTCCAGCCTGTTCGGATCCGGCAACTCTATTTTCAAAACCATTTCTTTTAAATCCAGGGTTTTTGTTTTTCCTTTGGGTCCGGTTCGAGTAATAATTACCTCTTTCTGGTCTTTAAAACAGGTTAAGTCTTTCTCGTTAAAAAAACCATCTTTTTTTGTCACAAGATAGGTTGCCGACGACACCGTATTAGATACGGGCTTCGCCGCAACAAGGTGACAGCTTAACACTTTGATGCCTTTTGGAAGATGTTTGTTTAATCGGCCGATAATGCTTTGCGGCTTAACATCACCTCGTAATGATACATAAAATTTTTCATTCAGGCCCTCCAACCCTACGGGCAGCGGATCTTCAAATGAAATTTTCGGTTTCGGGTGAAACCCTTGTGTAAATTTAACAGGTATTCCCGCGCGTCTGATGGCTCGCAGGAAAATTCTTACCAGTTCAAGATGCCCAAAATACTTTGCGTCCCCTTTTTTTGAAAATGAAACCTCCAGGTTTTTATAAAAGGTTTCTTTAACCGTGTCCGCAACAGATTCTTTTAATGCCCTTTTTTCAAAGTTATCAAACACTTCAGGCGAGATCTTCTTAAAATCACAAACCCCGCAATTGTTACAGTCGCCCCTGCGACAGTCAACGGTAAATTCGCCTTGTTCGGCTTTTTTTAATTCTCCTTTTAAAAAATCTTTTGTAACCCGTATATCAATATAATCCCATGGCAAAGGTTCGTTTGTATTTCTGACCCGGGTTGTATAGAAATGCATGTCCACACCCTCGTCGCATACAGCGTCCTGCCACGACTGAAACTTAAACCTGTCGCTCCATCCGTCAAATTTACATCCCTTTCTAAAGGCGTTTTGCAACAATCGGCCAAGCCGCCGATCACCTCGGGCCCACAGCCCTTCAAACATACTGACCTCAGGGTTTTGCCATTTAAAATGAACCCCGGACATTTTAAGGTTCTTTTTTAACCATCGAATTTTCTGCCTGGAATCGCCCAAAGAAATCTGTGAAGACCATTGAAACGGGGTGTGGGGTTTTGGGATAAATGTTGCCACACTTACATTGAGCCTGCCTCTTCGCCCACTCGGCCCTTTGATCTTGCGCAGTTTTTTCACAAGATCAATAATAGCCTGCAAATCATCTTGGGTTTCCGTGGGAAGACCGATCATAAAATAGAGTTTTATTACCTGCCAGCCAAGGCAGAATGCATTTTTGACCGTGTTTTCAATATCTGCCTGCGTTATGTTTTTATTAATAACGTCCCGGAGCCGTTGGCTTCCGGCTTCCGGTGCCAAGGTAAACCCTGTCTTCCGGACCTTTTTGACAAGCCGCATAAGTTCCGGTGTTAATGTGCCGACACGCAGTGACGGTAGTGAAACCGCTACACGGCGGGACATATAACGATTCATAAGACATTCCATGAGCGGAAATATACATTCATAATCCCCTGTGCTTAAGGATAAAAGAGAGAGGTCCTCATAGCCGGTTGAAGTAATACATGCTTCGCAGAGAGACAGCAGGGTCTTTAAGGATCGTTCGCGAACCGGGCGATAGATCATTCCGGCCTGACAGAATCGGCACCCCCTGGTGCATCCCCGTGATACTTCAATCCGGAGACGATCATGGACAGGTTTTCCATATGGAATGATGGGTGCATCCGGAAACGGGGCATGGT
>Ga0180433_10010424_pt1 | contig 11189 bp, 10 predicted proteins | sample SS_ome_8_FD_132980 | JGI IMG/M metagenome (GOLD analysis project Ga0180433, IMG submission 132980) | Hypersaline lake sediment archaeal communities from the Salton Sea, California, USA - SS_1_D_1 metaG | ecosystem: Environmental > Aquatic > Non-marine Saline and Alkaline > Hypersaline >... | reverse complement strand
GTAACTACAACGTTACAAACTGGACAATACTTCTTTTTTTGCAATCTAAACCTATATAGTAAAAAGATAAAGCATAAAATTATGACATAGGCGATTCCGATATAAGGGATAGTAACGAATAATCCTAAACTAAAGGTAGCAACAATTACCCATCCTATTTTTTCCCATGTACCCATTTTTTTCTTGCCAGGTTTCACTTCCTTATTACAAATCTTACAGTAAGCGATCTTGATTGTTTTCACCATTTATAAGTAATATAACAATATGTGTATTTAAAATATTTAAAATATTGTTTAAAATATATTTTATTAAATCTTTTTATATTGAACTGGTTTTGATTGAAAATTCGTTTTACATTGAGACATATGGATGTGCATCCAATAAGGCAGATTCATTAATTATATCTGACCTCTTAATCAAATCCAATTATGTTCAAACATCATTACACGATGCTCAATTCATCATAATAAATACCTGCGCGGTAAAAGAACAGACAGAGAAAAAAATCAAAGATCGCTTAAAAAAAATGCATGAGTTATATCAAGATGAAAATGAAAGACATGTTGTGATTGCGGGTTGCTTACCTCACGTGGCGGAAGGGTACATTGAGCTTATAAGAAAAATAATCCCCTCTTTTTCAGCGATAATAGATTTAGATAACATCAATGAAATCCCCGAAATAATACAAGCAATTAAAACTGGAGGCAGAAATCAAGTTTTCTTATCGCAAAATTCAATAGACAAGGCAAGGTTTTTTATTAACCACTCTCCTGGAAAAATTACTGGAATAACTCCAATTTCAGAGGGATGTTTAGGTTCTTGCACTTATTGTTGCGTAAAAAACGCTCGCGGAAGACTAAATTGTTATAATCCTAAATATATAGTTGAAAATGTTCACAATCAGTTAAAACAAGGTATAAAACAGGTATATTTAACGTCTCAAGATTGTAGTACATATCATTACAATGGAGTTACATTAGCAGATGTCGTAAGAGAAATTGTTATTGTGGATCATGAGTTCTTTTTAAGAATCGGCATGCTAAATCCAAGCTTTTTAATTAAAGGTTTTGATCAGTTAGTCTCAATTTTTAAGCTAGATAAGGTATATCAATTCTTCCACGTTCCAATTCAGTCTGCCAGTAGTGAAATACTCAAAAAAATGCAAAGAACATATGTCATCCAAGATATTATCAATCAATTAGAAATCCTTAGAGAAAAATTTCCTTATTTAACCATCTCAACCGACATTATTTGTGGATTTCCCGGAGAAACAGAATACGATTTTCATCGTACAATAAATTTTATCAAATGGTTAAAGCCTGAAATCATAAATATCTCAAAATTTACACCAAGACCTAACACTAAAGCAAGAGAAATGAAGCAGTTAGATAGCAAGATCATTAAAGAACGATCAATTAAGTTATCAAGACTATTTAGGAATAGTTTAAGCACCATTAATAAAAAATGGGAAGGTTGGGAAGGAAAAGTCTTGGTATTACATGCCGGTTTGGAAGAAAATCAAGGATTTGGAAGAAATTTTGCATATAAGAACATATACATCAACGATATTGATGGAAAATTTGGAGAATTCATCAATGTGAAAGTTGTAAGGATTGATGGTTTTAATTTATTTGCTAAAAAGATATAAAAAATAGAAAAAGATTGTTGGTTTTAACCCATGCAAGGGTCAGTCGTGTCCAATCTCGTGTTTTTATTGAACATTCATCCTAAGCCAACATTTAGTCTACGAGAATATATCTCGTCGCCTCTCTCATCAACAACCGTGACGTGAGCTGCACACGATAGTCAACAATCAAAACAACGGACTATCATTTCTAAGACATTAACGACGCCTTCTGGTACATCACTCATTTTTTAACTCCTTTTATTATTGTTAATTCCACTTTTTTATGCTAGATTATGCTTTTCCAACAAAGCCTTAGGTCTCGTGCGATGAAACTTGATTCCCATATCGTCTGGTTTCATTCCAAATGCTAAAGCTAACAATTCCGTGACATATAAAACTGGGAGGCCAAATGTTTTAGCTGATAGCTTTTCTGCTTTTTTCTGATTTGTATCAAATTGTTGAAAGCAAGCTGGACAATTTACGATAATGGCCTCTGCACCGGCATTCATTGCACTTGAGAGTTTATTTGCTAAGATTTGCATCGCTGGTTCTTCTTCGGTGTTTCCAACTCCCGCACCACAGCAAAGAGCTTCTTCTTCGTAATCGACGGGAGTTGCACCAGTTGCTGCGACAATTTCTCTTAATTTCACTGGTTTTAAAGGATCATCAGTTTGTACGATTTCTGAGGGTCTATTGTAATGGCATCCTGTATGACACGCGACTTTAAGACCTGATAATTCGTTAGTAATAAACTCTTTTATCTTCTCTGCGCCAATTTCATGTATAACTTCTACAAAATGCTTTACATTAATCGTACCTTTGAATTCCTTTCCAACTGCAGCAAGAATCTTGTTAACTTTCTCTTTCTCATGCTCGTCGTGGTTTAACTCTTTGTTTACTACTTTAAGCGTTTGAAAACATCCATTGCATAACGAGATGATGTCTTTTCCTTCTGCTTCTGCAATAGTAAGATTTCTTGCGCCCATGGCTAACCAGCTTGTATGATCAACTGAATTGAATCCAACAGGGTCTGGACAGCACGCAAAAGGGCCTTCAGAAGTTCTTATCTCTAGTTTATCAAACACCATTCTCGCCGATGCCTCTAAAAAAGGAATTCTGTTTCCGATAGTACACCCTTGGAACATCTTATACTCTGTCATTTTAATTCCTCCATTATTTATTTAATATTTTATTTAATTTAGTTTCATTTAATAATTTTTGAACCTCGCTTAAATCGGGTTCTTCAATTTTAGGAAGCCCTAGTTGTTCTCTACGTCTTTCAATTGCGGGTTGGGAAGGAATTGCTTTTCCCGTATCGTATATTGTAGATGCTTGTGTAGTATAATATTCAGGGCCTTCTCCAGCAGCAATGCTCATGTTTTTTAATACTGTAAAAATCTCTGTTAGCTCGATTTTTTGCGGACATATCTCATCACAAGTATCACAGACTGTACATCCCCAGATACCGAAATTACTTTTTTGTCCCATAAACATATTAATTCCTAAGAAGGCTCCCATGATGTTACCTCTTGGATTATATCTATCAGGAGCAATTTGACTAACAGGGCATACATCGGTACATCTGTTACATTGATAACAATACTTTAAAGTATCTCCAATATGAGCATCCATTACTTTTTTTCTTAATTCGAAATCTACACTTACCATATTTCATCACTTTTTTTGAAATATCATTATTTTTTTAAAAAATTTAATTATTATTTAATCCACGGATCAGGTAACTTAAGTCCGTCTAATGCTTTATCTTCAAACACTTGCTTTGCCACGTGCATTAACGATTTCTCGATTCCTGCAATATTGTGATTCGTCGCAACCAAGAGGTTTAACTTCTTGCATATACCTTGAGTGTCAGACCAAATGTTATACAGTAAAAGTCCTCTTGGGGCTTCGGTAATCCCATATCCCACGCCTTCTTTTGGTTCCACATCCAATGTTTTGCAATCAGGATTCACGATATCAGGATCCTTTAGTAAAGTTGCAATTACTTCTATTGCCTCAACGGTTTCAATAATTCTTGCCCAGTGATATGCAAACGTATGGTGACTAATCGGTCCTAACTTGTCTTTCATCGCTTTTAACGCTTCATCAGCGAGTGGTGTTGCCATCTTATCAGCTGCGTTTGTCATTGCCAAGCAATTAGCTCGATAAATACCTTCAGGATAGCCTGCAGGCTTATAATACATGTGCGTGGCGTATGAATGGTTTGGAATGTGCTCGCCTAATGCATCTAGGTACTTTTGAACGGGATAATCGATCTTTTCTCCTTCGGGTGTGACAATTCTTATATCACCATCGTATATGTCATGAACTCCATTTTTAGTCATTCCAACATAATAAGTAGGCACATTTCCTACATTAGCAATAACATCCCAATAGTCATTAACTACTTTCAAGGCGATATCAACAGTTTTTTTCGTGAACTCGATTTGTTCATCAACTTGCTTGAGAAATTTATCACGAACATCTTCGTCCATTGGTTTTTTCATCCCTCCAACGATAGCAGAGATGGGATGAACCGATTTTCCACCAATAGCGGCGCACAATTTTTGACCGAAATCCATCATTTTTAAGGCCATAGCACCAACATCGGGCATCTTATTAATGACATGAACCACGTTTCTTAACGCAGGGTCGGCCATTGGACCTAACAAGAAATCAGGTGCTGCCAATGCGTAAAAGTGCAACACGTGAGAACTATATTGCTTTGCGTTCATAATTAATTGTCTCAACTTATAAGCGGCTGGAGGAATTTCAACCTCCCATGCATCTTCCACTGCTTTTGTTGGAGTAATATGATGCGGAATAGGACAAATCCCACAGATTCTAGGCGTTATTCTAGGTACATGTTCGCAATATCGGCCTTCAACAAACTTTTCAAAGAATCTAGTAGAAGTAATATTAAATTGCACGTCTTTTACATTTCCATCGTCTCCGAGGACTATTTTTAATCCACCGTGGCCTTCTAGTCGAGTGATTGGTTCAACTTCAATTTCTTTAACCATTCTTATTCTCCCTCCATATTATCATGACGTTTAAAACCTAATGTGCTAGCAGCCAAAGTAAAACGATTGAACAATCCCGCTGGATCCTTGATTGCATTTATGACATCATCAACATCTTTTTCAGCACATAGAGATCCTAATGTACTCATGAATTTTGCTCCTTGATCTTTAACTCCTATTGGTGGACCATAACAACCTAAACAAGGGGCGTTAGCTTTATTAGGACATATAGCTCCGCAACCGGCTTGTGTAACTGGACCTAAGCAAATATATCCTTGTTCTAAGAAGCACTTATCCATGGTAGGTAATCCTTCATAATCACGCTTTAAATCGACTGGTACTTTATCAGCAACTTCTCTTTCGCAATGACTACATACAGTTTTAGAACTAAATTTAAAGTTAGGGTCGTCTTTTAATAGAAATAATGTTTTTCCAACAATTTCATCAATAATTGCGGTTCCCGTTGGTGCTACATCTAAAACCGTTTTTCCATCGACTTCTTTTACAGCAAAACTTTCTGGCTCATAAGCCAATCTTTGGAGTAAATCGCCCCGGAAATAAAAGTTGGTTATATTAGAGACGCCTAAATATAAATCCAAGAAATGTTGTAAACTAGCACCCAGTTCAGGAGTTAATATATCAATATTATCAATAATACTTTTTAATTGATCGGCTTTTGCTCCTGGTTTGGATGTTGGTTTAAAACATCCAATGCATGGTTCACCATTATTTGGACACATTTCTTCGCAACCCGCAGCTGTTAAGGATCCATAACACAGTATTCCTTTATCTAATAAACAACCTTTTTTTAATAAACTGCAGGAATCACAAACGCTTGCGTTTTTATTTAAAGATGCTGGGCCCTCGCCAACAACAGTAAGTAAATATGAAACAGCAGCAACAATATTTTCTGTAGTAGGTGGACATCCAGGAACGAACATGTCAACATCAATAATATCCTTAATGTTGATAATATGATCTTCAATACCAGGAACGTTCACAGTTGGTTCCTTTGGGTTATCATCGGTGATAGCCTCGGTTTCCATGAATTTTCTTTTAATTAACTCATCTTTGTCGTATAAATTCGCTAAACCTTTAACACTACCATAACAAGCACACGCTCCTAACGCTACAATAACCGCACATTTTTTTCTCATTAATTTTGCATTAGCAGTATCTTGTTTTGTTCGCGCAACGCCCTCAATAAATCCTACAACAATATCACCATCCGGACGGGCTTCTAATGAATCATGTTTGAAATCTACGACTGCTGGCCAGTATACGATCTCCAATTCTGGAAGAATCGGAAGCAGACCAAGGTGAGCGTTGAGGAGACTTTGATGACAACCCCAACACGAAGATAATTGCATAAAAGCTACTTTAACTGGCATATTTTTTCATTATTTTATTGTATTTTCAATATTAATTTATTATAATTTGGTTTAATGTAAAATTTTTAAAAAACATGTTGATTCTTACTGATTTTTCTAGGAAAAGTAGTCTTGCTAAAGTTCAATTCTATTAGAGTGAGTATAAATATTCATTCTTGAACCTCTCACAAAACCTATTAAAGTAATACCATAAGCAAACGCTAATCTAATTCCAGATTCGATTGCAGCAGACAGAGATATAACGATGGGTATTTTTGCTCTAATTGCCTTTAAAACGGAATCTCCTGTCAATCTTCCCGTTGAGGCTAAAAAGATGTCTTGGAAATCGTGTTTTTTTAAGAGCAATTCTCCGATCACCTTATCAATTGCATTGTGCCTACCAATATCTTCCTTACATCCTAAAAGATTTCCTTTAATATCAAATATGGCTGCGCCGTGACATCCTCCCGTTTCACGATACAAAATAGTATTCTTTTGCATCTCCTTAATTGAAGAAAAAATTACTTCCGCTTTAATTTTATTTATATCTATCGTTTTAATAGCCTCTTTTGACTCGTTTAAAGAATCTTTAATAAGATTTCTCCAAGGGGATGAGATTCCACAAGTCGTATCAATTACTCGACTAACAGGGTTAAGTTCAAGGTTTTGAACCGAAAAGTCAATTGAATCCTTTAATTTCGCATCAATCTTGTTTTCTAGCTCATTCACTTTAATCTCTTGAATATCTTCAATGGAATTAATTATACCTACCGAAAATAGGAATCCAACCGCTAATTCCTTGAGATTATTTGGTAAACAGATGATATTCACAAGAGGTTCAGCGTTTATGTGTAAATCAATAGGACTTTCGATAAGAACTGTGTCTTTTTCTTCAATTTTCTTGCTTTTCTTGATTCTCGTGATATTAACTAATCGTTTAAACACAATTAATTCAATTATTTTTAATTAATTATTGCTTTATATTCTCAATAATAGAAAAACCTTCACCTACACTAAAAAATATAGTAAAAAAAAAGAAAAAAATCCTTGCTAACTAAAGATTGCTTCTAATGGGAACATGAAATTTTTCGAACAACTTCTAATGCTGCAATAGTACCGTCTGCTATAGCAGTTGTAATTTGATTAAACTTTTTGACACGAATATCTCCAATAGCATAAACATTTTTCAGATTAGTTTTACAATTTTCGCCAGTAGGAATATATCCTCGTTCATTAATATTTAATCCTGAATCTTTTAACCATTCACTATTCGGCTTCATTCCCACAAAAATGAATAATGCATCTTTCTTTATTTTAACGATCTCTTTGGTATCTAAGTTTTCTGCAATTATAACTAATTTATCACCGTCTCGTTCAAATTTTTGAGATTCATGACTCCAAATCATAGTTACATTTTCATGATCCATTACTTGATCAACAGTACATTTCTCTGCTCTAAGATTGTGAAAGCCATGATGAATAAATGTGATAGAATTAACATATTTTAAAAGAACTAAACTCTCTTCCATTGCTGTATCTCCGGCTCCTATTATTGCTATGTCCTTTCCAGAATAAAAGTCCCCATCACAAGTTGCACAATAATGAATTCCCCTTCCTTTAAATTCTTGCTCGCCTGGTAAATTTAATTGGCGCGGATTAATTCCTGTTGCGATAATGATGTTTTCTGTTTCAAATTTTTCATCATCATCGATTTCAATCCACTTCAAATCATCCTTAAAATTATAATCAGTTATTTCTGCCGCTAATTCAAATTTAGCACCAAATGACTTTGCTTGCTTGAACATTCTCTTGGTGAGTTCTAAACCAGAAATTGGTTCTGGAAATCCAGGATAATTTGCAACCAAATGAGTATTCTTAACTGTTCCCCCTGCTGGGGCGGATTCATCAACAACTAATACTGATAATGTGCCACGAGCCGCAAATATTGCTGCTGCCATACCTGCAGGACCTGCACCGATAATTATTACATCGTATTTTGTCATTATTTATTTAACTTCTGTTTAAAAGCTACTTTATTATTTGTTATTAAACGCCGGTATAACAATTACAATCTTATTGTAACTTTCGAAACTTATGGAAAACATTCATTTATTGTTTTTTTTATTGATTTTGCATCTTGAATTGATGAAGTTGCTCCAACAACCTTGCCATTTTTATAATAGATCGTGAATGGAAGCCCCCTGAAGAATCGACATTCTGGTAATTCTCGAATAATTGATGCTCCAGGAACATCAAATGGCATAACTACGAATTTAATATCTGAATATCTTTCTTTTTCTTTCAAGACTTCAAAAGCCCCATAAACAGGTAAGCACATTGGACCGTTTCGACCACAGCTAATTGCGACTTTCTCATTATTGTTAATTAAATTCTCTACTTCTGATATTGTTTGGACCTCATCAAGTGATGATTCTAAGTATTTCTGCATTTCCTTTTTTCTCTTTTAGTAATTTTGATAATTATTTAGAATAATTATTCATTATTATTAAATATTAAAATATTGCTAATAATAAAAGTTTTCTTTCTAGTGAAAACACCAATCTTGATCACAAATTATATGTATTCAAATCTTTAGAATACTAATTATTTACATTCGTGTAAATTTTCATTTCCAAAAGGGTGAAAAAAAAAAGCAGATATGAGAATTTGGGATCCATTTGAAAGAACGCTAAACGCATGCTGGGTTTGTGAGATAGCTTTTAACGAATCCAAGCCCTTGAGGCTTCCAGAGAAGGAAGAAGAGCGGATAATACTCGAAGGAAGGAGTTCCAAGAAAATCCAGAAAAAAAGCGTTTAAACACAAATTATTCCATATTCATTAAATTAAATATTGGACTAAGGATGTTTTAAATATGAATTTTCTCTCTAATAAATTGACAATCTATAGCATGTAAAATGATAGAGATTTTTTTTAATGATAATCTTAATCTTATTTTCTGCAATTTTCGTTTTAATATGGATCTTTGCTCAAGTTATTGTCATAAAAAAAGAAAAAAATCAAAAATTAAAAAAGATCCATGATAGTACGATTTTTAATACAATTATCGTGAGTTTATGGTGTATTTTCGTGTTTTTTATTCTCCCATTTTCACCTCAAAGCATTTTTTATGGAGATAATATGGTATTGATGAAGTTTATTGGTCAAATTTTAATTATATTTGGTATCCTTAATTTTATCTGGCTTTTTATTCAGAAAAGGGGAATTGGAGCTCAAGAAATGGATAAATTGCTTACAAAGGGAGCTTATGGGTTTTCTAGGCATCCAATATATCTTAGTCATATGTTAATTTTGTATGGGCTCATTTTTGAAGTAGGAGCTTTTGACGCATTAATATTATCTCCTATGTTTATCCTTATGTACATTATTACTGCAAGAATCGAAGAGGTTTATTCGATTGGAAAGATTTTCAAAGAAGAATACGAGAAATATCGAAAATCTGTTCCGATGTTTTTAAAATGGTGGTTAACTTTAATTTTTGGTACAATATTCGTAATATTTTTCCTCTTTTCTCTCAATAACGGATTTTTACTAATACAAATAAAGCTATAATAAGATGTTGATTTGTCTTAATAACAATAGCTATAGAAAATTAAAAAGTAGACAAATAAAAAGATTAGGCGGCTACAAATAACCTGCCATTGGAACTATTCGAAACCTTTTCAGTCTTTTTGTCAATTTTTGAATGATTCTTCGCAACGGAATGGTCTCCACTATATTCGGTAAATTTTCCCTTGATGATTTCGCCATTCATTAGTTCAATTTCTTTAACTTCTCCGATTTTCTTATAAGAAGGAAGTAATCTTGACACTTTTCCCTTGACGATTATTGTTCCCCTTACTTGATCTGCCCCAACACATCGATCGCAATCGCCCTCGACGATTATCGTTCCTCCATGGCTGTGAATTCCTAGAAATGATCCGGCACTACCACAAATTAAAGTTGGGAATCTTTTTCCGGGTTTTGAACCGCTTACCCATGACAACGATTCATTTCCCACTTTACCTTTTACTTTAATCACGCCATTCATCATTCCTTTCCAATAACCTCTATAAGCTGCCCCAACATAATGACCAGCATCTCCATTAATTTCTAGCTCTCCACCTTTTAACATTGCACCTGCCCAATCATCAGCATTACCGTTAACCACTATTTTTCCTCCGGACATCTGACTTCCCACGTGCATTCCAACATTACCTTTTATGGTAATTTCTCCACCAGTCATCTTTTCTCCAATACGCTTAATATTGGAAAGATCTCCATCGATATTGATCTTGATATCGTCAACTTCTCCACCATCACCAGACACATCAAAAAAGTCTCCAATGGTAAGCTTTTCATTTCCGTAATATAAAGGTAATTTCTTAATGTCAGCTGCTTTTTTTCCAGCAAATTTATTAGGAGAAATCGATTCAGCTTCCAATGGGAATTCCGGTTTCTTTTTTAACTTAAGATCTATAACTGCCATTTTTTATTCCCCCTTTTTCTCTTTCACTTTTTCAATTAATCTTTCAAGGATCTCTCTATCAGTCAAGCATTCACCAGGAGCATCCTTGACTTTTCTAAGATGTAAGGGAACGTGATCCATTCGATATGCCGTACCTTCACACTCAATTCCTGCTATTGCTGGTGGTAGTATCACATCTGCAAATGCTGAAGTTGGTGTCTCGTGAGGTTCAATCGCAATTAGAGGATGTTTAAACATGTTCTTCACCGACGCTGCAGGAAAATTACTTGCAGGATCTGATGCCACGATTAAAGACGCGTCAATCTCGTCCTTTATTAGCACATCGCAAGATGAAAACTCTCCCGGGTTATATCTAGGATACCCTTTTGAGAAATCAATTGAGTAGGGATATCCAGTATTCCAAGTGAATACTGTATTTGCTCCACTAACGTTATAATGCCCTCTCATTGCAGTTATTAAAAACTTTGTGTAATCGTTTAATTCTCTTGTCAAGCAAATGGCAGAATCTATGTTTCTATGATGGGACAAAGATTGAGTCAATCCCATTCCAAAGAAAATTACTCCAAATGTGCATGTCTTGAGTTTTTCAACCAGATCTTTAATATTCTCCATTGGTACTCCAGAAATTTCAGCTGCGTCTAATTCCACGCCTCTTAGCACGGCTCGCATTGTATTTAATAGC
>Ga0180433_10010423_pt1 | contig 11189 bp, 6 predicted proteins | sample SS_ome_8_FD_132980 | JGI IMG/M metagenome (GOLD analysis project Ga0180433, IMG submission 132980) | Hypersaline lake sediment archaeal communities from the Salton Sea, California, USA - SS_1_D_1 metaG | ecosystem: Environmental > Aquatic > Non-marine Saline and Alkaline > Hypersaline > Sediment... | reverse complement strand
TGACCTACATCGCTTCTGCTGATGTGGGTGTGGAACCGACTCAGAGCAGTTGCCTCAGTTATCGTTACGCTCTGGGGAACAAGCTTTTTGAGTATCTCATGGCCGGTCTTCCCATAGCTGTCAGCGATCAGCCCCAGCGACGTCAGATCGTCGAGAAATATGGAGTGGGCGAAGTCTTTGATGAGAAGGATCCTAGAAGTATTGCGCAGGCCATTGACAGCATAGTCAGCGATGAGGAGCGATACCGGGTGATGCGTCACCGGGTGCGACGGGCAGTCAGCGAAGAGTTTAACTGGGAAGTGCAGGCGAAGAAATTGGTTGAGGCGTATGAGAAGCTGTTTGCAAAGAGTGTGAGATGAGTTCTGTACCGAGCCATTTGTCTATAGGTCAATTTGCTGTTGTAGCTGTGCTTCTTCTATTCGGCTTGGGTTGGCTCTTGCTCGCAGTTGCTTTGCGAAGAGAGGGGTTCACCCTCCTCGAGAAGATCCCTATTTCCTTCAGCCTGAGCGTGGGGAGCATTGCCGTGATCGGTGTAGTCGGGCACTTCCTGGGATTAAGCTTGAAGGCTGTCCAGTACGTCATTGTATCCCTCTTTCTGCTGCTTCTATTGTGGCAAAGTGTTCGTTGGAGAACAATTCGAGAGGCTTATCGTAATTCGGACGGAACTGGAGGGAGCTCTGGTTCTCTTATCCTCGATCAGCCTGCTAATTTGCTTGAGAGGTTATCATCGCTTAAACAAGCTCTTCTCGCAGCTTGTTCTCGATCCCTGTCCAGGTCAGATATCATCATCCTCATCTTCGCCGCTTTCTGTTCTCTCCTTACCTTTTGGAGTGGCCCCTGGCTCAGCCACACAGCCGATTCTTTCTATCACCTTGCCTCCACCAGACGGCTCATTGACACTCAGGGGGTTCTCCCCAGAGGGGCCTTCGTCGCTTATGAAAGTGAACCATCTGGGCTTGACCCTACAACTGGAACCTGGCATCTGGTTTTGGCTTTGCTCGGTGTTTTTTCAGGCGTAGACTTTACCTGGATCTGGTTCTATCTGCCCACCATCCTTGTGCTGGTTCTGATTCTGGCGTTCTACTCTTTTACGGCGGGCTTGTTCAGGAACCAGAGTCAGGCAGTCCTTGTCACCATTTTGTACTTTCTACTGGAGTACAACTTGGATTTCCGAATGATAGGTCAGCCAAACCGCATTGGCTTTGCGCTGCTTTGGACTGCTCTGCTGTTTTTCGTCAGGTATCTGGACACGGCGAAGGCTCGCTTTTTGGGGTTGACCTCCTTGTTGGGACTGGTTCTTGCCACCTTGCACTTTACCGTTTTCGAGTTTTTGTTGGTTTTCATTGGGGCATATGCCCTGTTCTATACCTTTTTCAGCGTGGGAAAGGGTATCACCCCTGAGTTGAGTAGGGCATGGACAATGGCGTTCATTCCTTTACTATTCTCCCTTCCCATTGTGCTCTACAAAGTATCAGCAAGGTCCTCACTTTTGCATCTGTCGGGAGGACTAAGTCCATTTCGCGAGACCATGGAAATTGGACATGGCCTGTACATTCTGGATCCAGGTTTGCTTTTCCCCGGCCTGATTTCTGTTCAGACCCTTTCGTTTATCTTGCTTCTTCTGTTGATCCTGGCATGCTGGAAACGCGATCGGGCTTCGATCTTTCTTTTCTCTAACATGCTAATCGTGCCGCTGACGATGTTCAATCCCATAGTGGTGACCTTGCTTCAGGGTAGGACGACGGAACTGCTTTTGACCAGATTGCCGCTTATGCTACCTTATCCTTTGGTAGTGGGTTTCGTTTTCTATCGTTGGGGCACCATTTCCCTGACGGATAGGTGGACCCTACGGAGGGCGTTGGAGATTTCTCTCCGGGCATTTATATTCTGCGTTTCCTTGTACATTTTGGTCTCTCAAATTTCAGGTAACTTGATTCAGCTTTATAGCCCATCCTCTGACTACAGATACAACATGTCTGTCAGCAGAAGCAGTTGGCTTCTAACCTGGGAGGACCCATACAAATTCATCTGCGACAATATCCCTCACGGTGCTGTTGTTGCTACCGACCCTGTCAGCAGCTATTACATTGGGGGATTGACCGGACGCTTTGTGATCGCCTTGCCCCGCACTCATACCCCACCGGGGATTCCAGATTTAATGCAGAGAGCAGAGGGCAGCCTGGACATCCTTGACCAGAATGCCGATCTGAAAACCACCGTCTCTCTATTGAGAAAATGGAACGCCGACTACATCTTTGTGGACTCGAACGCTCCAGGGGTTGCTTCTCTCTCACCGAGGAATAAGTTTGGCCTTTATCCACCGAACTTTGAGAAGATTTACGACAAAGGCGACGTTTCGATTTACCGCTACAACCCAGCCGTGCCCTTTGCCTCCTGGGATGTTGTAGCGCCAGCACTTTACGCTGAACCCGAGACCAGAGTATCCGATGACATGGTTCTAGCCAGTTACTCTCTGGATGAAGAACCGATGGAGCTGAATCAGTGTGCTGCCTTCACCCTTGGTTGGAGGCCAATGGGCGAGATCGAGGAGAACCGGCAGGTCGAGTTTTGGTTCACAGGGATCAATTCTGGCCACGTCTTTTCCGAGCCCTTCGATTTAGTGAAGGATGTAGTGATCGCGCAGCATTCGTGGGAGCCGGGTAACGTCTATGAGGAGACGTATTTTGTATTTATATCCGATGATGTGCCCTTGGACGCCTATGACATCTCCATCAACCTGTATGAAGAAGGGGTGGCCCAAAAAGAAGTCGCTCTTGGTCAGATCAGGTTGTGGGAGAGCTACGAAGGAAAGGATTTCGAGGGCCTGACCGGCTTTTGTGAACACTGCTCAGGCTGGATGAGATATCAGGGCTATGCCATTGCCCGCGAGTTGGGGGTAACCATGTCCAAATCCATCCGCCCCATACCGTCGGGAGACTATCAGGTGCTCCTCACAGTGTACAATCACGAAGGGCAGGGTTCCAACCAGGTGGAGGTCACGTTAAATGGGGTGAGTCGAGTCATTGAATGGTCTGGGACCGAGGAGGGAGAGAGAGAGGTCAGCGCTGCCTTTGAAGGTCAGGGCGGGGGCTCAGAACTGTCCATCACTTCTATGAAAAGAGAACAGTGGTATATCGTGATCTCCGAGGTGGCGATCGTTCCATGGGTCAGTAGTGGAGACCTCTGAGATTTTACGCAAACCTTGGAGGTCTGATTGACCGCTCGGGTATAGGTACGTCAGGGGGAAAGAGATGCACTGGGAGGTGAGAATCCGCGGGAAGCCCAGTGGTTGCCACGAAAGTGGGTGGGCATACTTGAGGTAGTGAGGGATGACATTAGATGAACGATCTCTACAGTTCTGTACTAGAGTCTCCAGACGGGGAGCGATGAGCACTTTTACACTGGATGCACTAAGTACATTTGTCACGCAGGTGTCGGCTTTCGGGTTGGCCTTCCTTATCAACATAATTATTGCCCGGGTGTTGGGGCCCTCCGGCAAAGGTACAGTCGCCCTGGCTGTGCTTGTCCCAACCTTTGCCTCACTGTTTCTCCGCTTTGGGGTGGATATTGCCAATGTCTATTTCCTGGGTAGCAAAAAACATACTCTGCAGGCCATCCTGGGCAATTCATTGATGGTTGTCACTGCTACTAACCTGGTGGCAATACCTCTCTACATACTTTTTATCCCGCTGATCTCTGATACCATTGCTGCCGGCGTCGAGCCTTCCTTGCTTTTGTTGGCCAGCTTGCTTTTGCCCTTGAATTTGATTATCGGGTATCTATCGCCTATTTTCTTGGGGCTGCAACGCGTCAAGAAATACAACTTTATCACCTTATGGGGGAAGGTGACAGCTTTGTTCTTTGTTCTGATACTTGTTGTAGCCCTACGCCTGGGCGTGGTCGGGGCGGTCTGCGCCAATATCCTGGCTTTAGCGTTGGTGGTGAGTTGGGCACTCAAAGAACTGAGTAAGGACGTATCTGTGAGACCGATTTTGAATCCTGCTCTGTTGAAAGAATCCGTCTTCTTTGGATTCCGTGCTTATCTAGGCAACGCGGTACAGTTTTTCAATTATAGACTTGATGTGTTTCTGGTCAATTACTTCATTGGCGTGGCTAACGTGGGCTTGTATTCTATTGCAGTGGCCATCGCTGAGTTGTTGTGGTACGTCCCTCAGGCTGTAGCCACTATACTGTTCCCCAGGACGGCAGCGACCGGGGCGGGGAAAGCCAACCTCTTCACTCCAAAAGTGTGCCGAAACACCTTTTTGATCACCCTTATCGCTGCGTTGGGATTGTCTGTGGTCAGCAAGCCTTTGATCGTCTTCGTTTATGGAGAAGCCTTTGCGCCATCGGTCATCCCCCTGTGGCTGCTTATGCCAGGCGTTGTGGCCTTGGGCATTAGCAAGGTACTTTGTGGTGATCTAGCTGGTCGGGGCCTGTTACAGTATGGTGCCTATTCATCTGCAATTTCACTTGTTGCTACGGTTGTCTGTGATTTGCTCTTGATTCCAAGTTGGGGCATTGCCGGGGCGGCGGTGGCTTCCTCAATCTCTTACTGCATCGCCACGATCGTGGTCTTGATTTTTTACATAAGGATATCAGGCAACGGCCTGGCTATTGTTCTGATCCCGCGTAAGGAGGATGTAATCATCTATCAGCGCTACTGTGCAAGTCTAGCGCGGCGCCTGGGTATGACAAAAGTTCCACGTCCCTGAATGAGAAGTGTATTTGTGATGACATGGGGGAATCCGGTTGCATTTTTGGGATGGGCTTGAAGCACTGTGGAGGTGCCTTTCTTGAGAAGTGTCTCTAAAGATGGCTGTTTAAACAGCTTGTTGAGTTTCTTTCAAAGCAATAAATCCTTCATGGTGGTTGCCTTGGTTGTGTCGCTGATTTCTATAGGCTGCTTCCTGCAAACTGAGAGGACCGACTATATCAAGAACGGTCGAGGGTGGCTGCATCCGACTTATCACCGGCGCTGGGAAACGACCCTTAGTGACACTGTAAAGAAGGTGCACGTTGTCATTAGTTTGCCAGAGAAGCTGGATGTATGGCAAAGGGGTTCGGTTGTGGCCAGGGGTTTCAACGAAAGCGAGTATGACAAAGTGCGTCTGGAATTCTGGGCCAGTGGAAAGTCCACAGGGGGCTATGCGCTTTCGGTGAAGCTCAATGGTCGAGAGATCAAAAGGTATCCGCAAGGGATCAAGGGCAGTGCCCAGTGGTACTCGGTTCCCTTGAAAGGACCGGAGAGAGAAGCTATACAAGATATGGGAGAGGCAGAGGTTATCTTTAGCCTCAGCGGGGCCCCCAATCCAGAAACAGACTATGTAACCTTTTGTGGTGCAGCGGTCGCCTCCAGAAATAGTTCCCTTTTTGACGGTGCAGCTTGGACGCGGGATGATCTCTCAGAGCAGCCGGGTGATCAACAGGGTGAATTCTACGTCAGGCTGGCTTACACGAAGGGTTTTTTTGCTGAGCCGTCGTTCACTTCGGAACGAGTGGTCATCTTGCTGCTTTATCTGGTCGCTATTTGCTTGCTTGTCCTCTTCCGCCACGGCATCAATAATTTTAGGGCATCTAGGGCTCTTTCAGCATTGAAAAGTACCTTTAAAGCCCATCGCGAGATTATGGTTCTCCTCGCCTTGGTCTTTGTGTTAGCTTTGGCCTTGCGGGGCTATTTTGTCATCCGCTATCCTCGCTCTGAGCTGGACGTGGATGGTGTGTTATATGATACCATAGCTAGGAACGCCGTCAGCGGCTACGGCTTGGCGGTAGAGCCCCCTCAACTTTATCCAATGTTTTTCGGTTATACTTTGTTTCTGACAGGTGTTTATTCGGTTCTCGGGCATGATTTGCAGGCCGTGTATTTGCTCCAGACGGTGCTCGGCAGCCTGACGTGTGTCCTGGTGTTTCTTATCGCCTACCGGTCGTTTGACAAGAGCAAGTATTTGGGCCTGGTAGCTGCCTTTCTGGCGTGTTGTTTTCCCCCTTTCATCGAATATCCCGGTCGTCTGTTAACTGAGACTTTGGCCATTTTTGCCCTGGTTCTATTTGGCTATTTGTTCATCGTAGCTACCAGGGCAACTCGCAGCCAACTTTTTATCCTGAGCGGGTTGGCCTTCGGGCTGGCTGTCGTATCCAGGGACCTCTTCTTTTACCTCATAGTTTTTATTCCCGCCATCCTAGTTATGACTCTTTGGAGGAATAAGGGCCAAGCCATCCGATTTATGGTTCTTTTCCTGCTGGGAGTGGTCCTGATTTGCTCTCCTCTGCTGGCGAGAAATGCTTTCGTTTTCTCACCTGATCGTGCCTTCGGGACCCTGGTACGCCTGAGCTTTTCCCAATTCTTTGCCCTGGCTACTGATCAGAACAACGCGTCTCCTGAGAGCATCACAGAATTCGCTGAGGAAGATCCAGAGAAATGGCGAGAGACCCATCAGGCAAGTGAAGTAGAGGCATTGCCGACAGAAGTGCCCAGTGTCAAGAATAGCCTGGTACACGACCCGATTAGATACCTGTGGGGACACGTCAAGTGGTGGTCATCCAACGTAGATAGATTTTGGTACTCTATTAAAAATTGGGGGGATGCGGCTATATTCGGCATTCCTCGCAAGTATTTGCTCGCGTTTCGTCGCTTGATTGTTTTCATGGCTATGGTTGGGGTGATTGTATCCCTACCTCGATGGAGAGAGCACTTGTTACTGTATTCGCTTATCGTTTATCCCAGTGCTGTGCACGCCATGTTCTTGCCTTACGCCCGTTATAATATCCCCTGGATGCCTTACGTCTGCGTATTCGCCGCTATAGGGATTGCCACGATTATTTTGGTTCTCAGGACCGGGGGCAAGTGTCTAGCTCTATCCCTGATGGCTTGGGCTACAGTCTTTGTGGTGACGATGGGTGCTGATAAGCAATCCTTGCTGAGGCTGTTCGGTCCACTTATGCCTTATAAGTATCTGTTCATTGTTGAGCTTTGCCTAGTAGCTCTTATCGGTTTTCTGGTGCTCAGTCACAGAAAGAAGATACCAAATGCCATGCTAAGTGCGAGTGCAATCCTTATTGCCTTTAGCTATGTGAGTATCCGGGGGCAGACTCTGTCACTATCTATGAAGGAGAGCATTCCTTCAATCCTAATGGATACGGATCATTATGTTGGGCATCTAATCGACTTGCCCCGTTGGACTCAGGGATACGACCATTACTATCTGCAGATCAAACTTGACGGTGCGTGGATCGAACCTCCTCAGAAAAAGTACGGCGTGAGGGTGTTTGCCAATGGAGAGATGATCAAAGAATATCCTATCAACCACGAGGTGATCCACGGTTGGGAAAGGATACCCCTTGCCAAGAAGATCATCGAGGATCAGAAGAAGCTGTACGTTTCTTTGCAGGTCTTTGGGGCTCCCGATGTATTTGAGAACTATTTGGCTGTCTTTGTTCGGAAAGGTCAGCAATATGGCCTATCTGTCTTCAACGATAGTACGCAGTATCTATCCATTGACCGCGACGAGAAGCAAAATGGGACTTTTCTGATCGGCCTGGAGATGAGGGGCAAAGGGCCCTCCTACAGGGATGTTGATCTGTGGCTGGGCAGCCGGCTCAGCCAAGCCGACAAGTTGTTGTTGCTTGGCTATGAATCTGGGGTGTGGTACAATCTTGGCGAGAAGATCCGCTTGATAGGCCATGACATTAACGATATAGCTAGAGCTGGTGAGACCTTGCGCCCCAGGCTCTATTGGCAGGCGCGAGCTACAATGGACGAAGACTACACTGTCTTTGTGCATTTGCTGGATGAGAAGGGGAGTCTTCGTGCCCAGCAGGATTGTCAACCGCAAAGAGGGAATTATCCGACCTCTCTATGGCGGCGGGGAGAAGTGATCTGGGACGCTCATGAGATACCTCTCCCTCCCGATTTGTCGGTGGGCACTTATCGTCTGGTGACTGGCGCGTATTTGCCGGAGTCAATGGAGCGGATTCCTGTCTTTGATGAAGCCGGGAAACGATTGCCCGATGATGTGATTCCATTGGGAGAGATACAAGTCGTGGGCTTCTAGAGAGAAGTGTGGAGGGGGCCAGTATGGGGTTGTTCGATGTGATCTTGGGTGGCAATAGTCCATGGTAAGTAGCGGAAACCTCTGATGAGGTCTGGTTGATAGCGAGGAAGAGGGAGCACTGGGATGTGAAAATATGCTTTGTCGCGAATGCCAGAAGTGTACACACCAGAAAATGGGTTCGATACTTTCTGGAAAAGGGCAATGAGATCATTGTACTTTCCGAGGAAAAAGTTCCCATTCCGGGTGCTCAGGTGTTCCCATTGTTGAGTGTAACCAGTAGGAACTGGTTGATCCACAAGTTCAAGTTGCTGAGAAATACCCGGATATTCCGGTCTGCAGTTCGCGTTTTTGAACCCGACATAGTTCATGTCCACTATATTTCCACAGATCTGATCTTGTGGTGCTGGGGGATGAAAAATTTGTTTGTCTCCCCGTGGGGTTCAGATGTAATTGACGACTATTCGGCTGGGACAAAGAGAACCTTCTATAACCGTTTTGTGTTTAGGCAAGCTCAAGTGATTACTGCTACCAGCCCTTTCCTGGCCGATGTTACGCGGCGCTACACTGATAAAGAGGTCTATGTTGTGCCTTTTGGGGTTGATTGCGAGGTGTTTCGACCGACCGGAAGGGTCAACATGACTTCAACAGTCACCTTGGGTTTTGTCAAGCATCTGAAAATAAAATATGGTCCTGAGTATTTGATTCGGGCCATGGAAATGATAGTTAGGCAATATCCTCAGACTAGGCTTCTCATGGCAGGCTCTGGGGCATTACGCAGTCAATTGGAAAAATTGACGCAACAGTTGGACCTGACGCAGAACATTTCTTTCCTGGGTGCTGTTGCCCACCCCCAAGTTCCAGAACTCCTCGAAAATGTAGACATCTTTGTAATGCCTTCCATCAGAGAAGAGTTTGGCGTGGCAGCAGTGGAAGCGCAGGCCATGGAGATTCCAGTGGTTGCCACCCAGGTCGGTGGTGTCCCCAAAGTTGTATTGGATGGGGAGACCGGGATACTCGTTGAGCCGGGGAACATTGAACAATTGGCGCATGCGGTTTTGACATTCATCGAAAATCCAGCCTTGCGCAGGCAGATGGGCGAGCGAGGACGCAGACACGTCCTGGCTAACTACCGTTGGGAGGACAATGCTGCATTGATGGAGAAGCTATATCAACGGTTTTTGCAGTTCTCAAGAGAGATGTGATGGCCTACGGCTTTACGTGGGATTCCGATGGTTTACATAGGCGTTGGTGACGGATTTCAGGGAGGAAGTACGTGAAAGTCGTCAGCATTGTCGGCGCGCGGCCTCAGTTCATCAAAGCCGCCCCGGTGAGCCGAGAGCTACGCCGGCAGCACACCGAGGTGCTCGTGCACACCGGCCAGCACTACGACGACGAAATGTCGGCAGTCTTCTTCCAGGAACTGGGGATTCGCGAGCCGAACTATAGCCTGGAGGTGGGCTCTGGCTCGCATGGCTGGCAGACCGGGCTGATGCTGGCCCGTGTTGAAGAGGTGCTGCTGGCTGAGCAGCCTGACTGGGTGCTGGTCTACGGCGACACCAATTCGACGTTAGCTGGGGCGTTGGCGGCGGTGAAGCTGCACATTCTGGTGGCCCACGTGGAGGCCGGGCTGCGCTCCTTCAACAGGGAGATGCCAGAGGAGCACAACCGGGTGTTGACTGACCACTGTGCTGACTTGCTCTTTTGCCCCACCCGGACGGCGGTAGACAACCTGGCGAAGGAGGGGATCACGCGATGGGTGCATTTAGCAGGGGATGTGATGTATGACGCCGCGCTCCAGTTTGGCGCCCTGGCCCGGGAACGTTCAACGATCCTGAACGACCTGGGATTGCTCCCCAAACGCTACCTGCTGGCGACGGTCCATCGCCCCTACAACACGGATGACCCTGATCGTCTACAGAGCATTTTGGAGGCGTTTATCGAAATCGGTGAGCCCATTGTTTTCCCTGTACATCCCCGCACCCGCCGGTGTATGGCTGAGTTTGGCCTGGACAGCCTTCCCGCCTTCCGATGTTCCAACGTGCAATTTGTTGAGCCGGTGGGTTATTTGGATATGCTGATGTTGGAACAGCACGCCCGGCTGATTCTGACCGACAGCGGCGGGGTGCAGAAGGAAGCGTACTTTTTCGCTGTGCCCTGCGTGACGTTGCGGCCAGAGACAGAATGGGTGGAGACAGTGGATGCTGGATGGAATGTGGTGGTGGACACCGATCAGGAGCGCATCGTCTGGGCAGCCGGTGGTCGGGTCTGGCCGGACGGGACACCGCCGCTGGTGTTTGGGGACGGATGCGCCAGCGAGAAGATGGTGCGACTACTTGAGGAGTATCTGTGCACCCTCTAATGTAGACTCATAGCTCCCCATTTAAGGCTCAGAGCGGACCACAGACTTTGGCGAGCCCTCGGCGTGAGCTCGGTCGAACGCTCACTCGAGCCGTCCGCGCTTAGGCCGCTGGACTGTGGATTGCGCCAAATGTCCCAACATCGGTCCAGCGGGAGCAATTTGTGATCTACTGAAACTTAAACACGAGCAAGGTAACGCTGATGGAAGCAGAGCATCGTTCGAGAGAGCATCATGTAGACAAAGTGCTGGTGCACATCAACTATCCTCCTCCTCAGAGACGTACCAGTGGCTCTCGGGTGCGCCCTTACTACATGTGCAAAGCGTTTCGCGATATTGGATATGAGGTCGAGATCGTTGAGGGTACGTTGTGGGAGCGTGGAAAGCAGGTGTATGAGCTGATTCGCAGCGGTAAAATCGCCAGCTTCTCCTTCTGTTATGCGGAGCCATCTACATATCCTCTTAATCCATTCATTGACTATACCTTCTACTTGGCTCTCAAAGCTCAAAGAATACCGATAGGCTTGTTTTATCGAGACGCTTATTGGAAATTCGGTGACCGGTTCCACTATCATGGCCCAAAGAAATGGTTGCTCTTATTGAGATACTGGTCCGATATGCTCTTCTTGCCCAAGATTGTCTCCGCCTTCTTCTTTCCAAGCGAGATGATGGCCAGTCTTTTCCATTTCAGCAAGCCAAAGTTTGTTTCGCCTCCGGGGGGGCACATTTCGTACAGAAGTGAAAAGGCTCAATTCCCCTCTAAAATTGAGAGGGCTATC
>Ga0180433_10010422_pt1 | contig 11189 bp, 9 predicted proteins | sample SS_ome_8_FD_132980 | JGI IMG/M metagenome (GOLD analysis project Ga0180433, IMG submission 132980) | Hypersaline lake sediment archaeal communities from the Salton Sea, California, USA - SS_1_D_1 metaG | ecosystem: Environmental > Aquatic > Non-marine Saline and Alkaline > Hypersaline > Sediment... | reverse complement strand
TTCCTCAGAATATAGCCGTAATACAATCGTTTTTTTTGTTTTGCTCCATATACCCAGGGCGTCCCTGAAGTAGAGCTTCGCACACTTCAGGGCAGGTTGCCCCGGGCTATATTGATCACGCCCTTTCAGGGCTCCAATTCCTACGATCTATTCCTCAATCAACCATCTAACCATTCAATCAATTATCCCATTCTCAAATTGTCAAATTGGCTAATTTCCAAATTGTCAAATTGCCTCATCTCCAAATTGGCTCATCTCCAAATTGTCAAATTGCCTCATCTCCAAATCTCCAAATTGGCTCATCTCCAAATTAACCTACATCCCGGCCATATAATCCCACCATATCGGGCCGTTGGAACCTTTTCCCTGTCTGATATCCGATCTGCCTATAATTTCCATAGCCTCCTTAAGAGTAAATGTTGTACCGAATTTTTTAATAATATACCCCAGCCAAAATCTTCTGAGGTCCGTGATCATTATTTTTCCATCCGGTTTTGCTACCCTCTCCAGTTCATTCAGCATAGCAACAGGATCCTCAACAATATGCAAAAGATAGGTATTTACAACCACATCAAACTCATCATTATTAAAATCTACCTTTTGAACATCACCTTTTTGTAATGTTATCCGATCCGACAATCCCGCCTTTTCAATCAATGAGTCACCCAGCTCAAGCAATGGCTCGCCCATATCAATGCCAATGATCTTCGTTTCCGGAAAACTTTTTGCCAGCTCTATCGGCACTGCAGCAAAACCGCATCCTGCATCCAGGATCCTGCCACCTTTGAAACCCGACTTTTTCAAAATGCCGGCAAATCTTTTTCCTGTCCTTTGTATGTTCTTTGCATTACGGTTATAATACCCCTGCGCCCAACCTTTGGTTTTAAATACACGGGGATGAAATAATTCTGCACGCTTCATATTATATTTATAAATTAATGATATACTAAAAGTATCATTTTATAAAAAAAATACAAAATAGAGAAAATATTTTCATTATAAACAAAACAATTGTTTTCATAATAAACTTTATGTACGTTTGTATTAATTATCCGAATTATGATCCATTAAAAATATTTTCATGAGAACAAATATATTAATACTATTATGTGCCATTGGCGTTGCATTCCTGTTAACAGGATGCCCTTATGCTTCCAAAGTACCTATAGCAGGACCTGATGTTGAGATAAATAAGCAACTGTTAGGCAAATGGGTAAAGTCAGACGAGGCCTCTTCTGAGAATCCTGAATTCTACGAGATAAATGAATACGATAAGTTCAAATATGAAATTGTCAAAAATTCATGGAACAGTTCAGACAGCACATATACAAAGGAAAAGTATATTTCACATCTGACAATCATTGATGACATCACTTTTATCAATATGCAGAAAGACGGAACCGGGGATTATTATCTTCATAAAATAGAGATCGCTGAAAAAGATTTCACATTATACGAAGTAACAGATAATATTGATGAGGCATTTAACACATCAGAAGAGCTGTATGCATTTGTAAAAAAACACATGCACCTGAGTTTCTTTTATAATAAAGATGAGGTAAAATACTTTAAGCAATAAAATTTACTTTGAAAGATTATGAAAAATAATCTTTCAAAGTAAATTTCTCCTTCACTCTCACTCCTTTCATGGTCTGCTGAACAGAGCAGCATTCATTGTATATATCGTGCTCAAAGAACAGTATATAATCCTTTCCCACTGCTTCATTAAGGAATTGTTCCTTTTCTTCCAGTGTTTCAAGCGGGCGAGTATCATAACTCATAACATAAGGTATAGGAATATGTGCTGTTGACGGCAGGAGATCTGCCATAAAGACCACTGTCTTTCCCTTGTAATCGATAAACGGTATTACCTGACCGGCAGTATGCCCGTTAAAAAGCCTTATTCTGAATCCGGGAAATAATTCCGTATCATGATCAAATAATTCCAGTCTCTCCTTCATCGGAATAATATTCTCCTCAAGAAAAGAAGCCGCCTCCCTCCTGTTAGGATTTGTTGCCCATTCCCATTGCTGTTTGCTCGTCCTGTAAACAGCATTTTTAAAAACCGGTTCAAGCCTGGTCCTGTCATCATTGTACTTTATTCCGCCTCCGCAATGATCAAAGTGCAGGTGTGATAGTACCACATCTGTTATATCGTCTGGTGTATATCCGTTTTTTTCAAGTGATCCCTGCAGCGTATCGTCACCATTGAGATAATAATGCCTGAAAAATTTTTCAGGTTGCTTATTGCCTATCCCGTTATCTATCAACACTTTTCTGTCACCATCAACAACAAGGAGGCATCTCATTGCCCAGTTGCACAGGTTTTTTTCATCTGCAGGATATAGTTCATTCCAAATAACTTTCGGTACAACGCCGAACATTGCTCCGCCGTCAAGCTTAAAATTTCCCGTAGGTATAGAATATAGTTTCATTGTTATATTAGATTTTTAATTTTTAATTTTATTTCACTGCCTGTTGCGATTGCAAATAATTTCTTCCTCAGAATATAGCCGCAATACAATCGTTTTTTGTTTTGCTCCATATACCCGGGGCGTCCCTGAAGTAGAGCTTCGCACACTTCAGGGCAGGTTGCCCCGGGCTATATTGATCACGCCCTTATCAGGGCTCTGATACCTGCCAGCTACTACCTGCCACCTACGAGCTATTCCCTTTGCCCGGCGTAGTTTCTCCCGAAGGGACACCTGTAGTGCGGACTACGTCACCAATCAATCAATCAATCAATCAATCAATCAATCAATCATCCCATTCTCAAATTGTCAAATTGGCTCATTTCCAAATTAAACATACTCCTTCACCTCAATCTCCCCGGTAACAACTCCCAGCCCGTTCATTGCCATCGCATGCATTTCGTCCTCACCGGGATAAACATTCACAGGGGCAAGTTTATTTATTCTTTCTGTCACCAGGCTGACAAATAATTTACTATGTGCAACACCTCCTGTCAGCAAAATGACGTCAACATCACCTTTCAGCACTGTGAACATGGCTCCGATCATCTTAGCCACCTGGTATGCCATAGCCCTGAAGATAAGTGAAGCTTTCTCATCACCTGCACTTATTCTCTTTTCCACTTCAATTGCACTATTGGTTCCCAGGTATGCTACAAATCCACCATCTCCTGTTACTTTTTCCAGCATCTGCTCTTCATTATACTCACCTCTGAAACACTCCCGTATGAGATCGCCTGCAGGCAAGGTCCCGCTCCTTTCCGGCGACAAGGGGCCTTCACCGTCAAGCGCCTGGTTCACATCCACAACCCTTCCTTTTTCATGAGCACCAATACTGATGCCCCCGCCTATATGGGCAACTATAAGATTAAGATCATTATAATCGCGGTCTGTTGATTTTGCATAAATATTTGCCACAGCTTTCTGATTGAGTGCATGAAAAACAGATCTGCGCTCAAATAAAGGATGCCCTGATATCCTTGCAATATCTTCCATTTCATCAACAACAATAGGATTAGCAATATATGCTTTTGCCTTAGGAAAAAGTTTTGCCAACTCATCAGCCAGCAGTCCGCCCAGATTACTGGCATGTTCTCCGAAATGGCAATGTGTAAGGTCATGCTTCATTTTATCATTAACTGAATAAACACCCGATTCAATCGGTTTTAACAATCCTCCACGACCAACAACAGCATAAATAATATTTTTATCTATACCGGATATTTTTATCTGCTCCATTATGAGCTTTTTCCTGTACTCAAACTGATCCGACACGTGCCCGAATTTGTGTAGTTCTTCGTGAGTATGACTGATCGTATCAGTAAATACAACATCTGTATCAAGATATACAGCGACCTTTGTTGTTGTAGAGCCGGGATTAATTGCCAGAATGCCAACCTTATCCATAATTATTGTCAATACTTATTATTATCCTATACATGCTGCCAATGCAATGGACATCAGCTTGCTTTTTTCAGAATCTGCCCGTGAAGTAAGTACTATAGGTACCTTTGCACCCATAATAAGAGATGCACAAGTTGCACCCCCCAAAAAATTAAGCGATTTATACAATACATTACCTGTATCAATCTCAGGTACCAGGATAATATCAGCATCACCTGCCACTTCACTGGTTATTCCCTTGTGACGGGCAGCTTCTGCAGATACCGCATTATCCAGTGCAAGGGGACCGTCAACAATACACCCTTTTATCTGGTGCCTTTTATTCATCATAGTCAGCATTGCCGCATGAACAGTCGCTTCCATCTCGGGATTTATATTCTCTACAGAACCAATAACAGCTACCTTGGGCTTCTTTGTACCTAACTTATGAAATACTTCAACAGCATTGTTCAGAATGATCACTTTCTCCTCAAAACCAGGATCGATATTCATACCTGCATCAGTAATACATAACAGTTTATGATAATGAGGTATCTCAAAAATAGCAATATGGCTCAGCAAAGTATTATTATTTTTCAATCCGCCCTCATGGTTAACAACAGCTTTCATAAGAAGGGCAGTACTGACAAGTCCTTTCATCAATATTTCTGCCTCGCCCTCATTAATTAAAGATATTGCCTTACTTACAGCCATTCTTTTATCCGGAACATTTATTATCTTTTGATCACAATTATCAATATTCATATTCTGTGCAATCTTCTTTATCTTGTTTCTGTTGCCAATAAGAATGGGATCGACTATATTCTCTTCTGCAGCAGTGCACACAGCTTCAAGCACCTCTTCATCCTCAGCCACTGCTACTGCCAGCCTTACTGTTTTTTTTTGTTTGGCGATCTCATGGATCTCTGCTAATGATTTATATTTCATTCGAATAATAGGTTAATGAATAACAACTCTTTCCAATACCGATCTGCATGGACAAATTTATATAAATTGTCTGATATAAACCTAATTGATCAAACATAATTAATACAGTTAATTAAATGCTGTGCAACAATAACTGATATGCTGCATATTATATAATTACAGGATATGATGATTAGAATTTCAGACTTGGTTCTTGGGATTTGGGATTTGGGATTTGGGATTTTACTATTGTGAGGTGTTTCAGGCTTTAACTGACATTTAGTATATTTGCAGTGCATATTCAGGTTTATATTATCATTAATAACAGGTAACAATAAATTCATACTTTTTGGATCCGGAAATATTATATAACAGTCTAAATAAACTCAAGAATGACATTCAGGGTGATGTTTATTTTGATGAAGCAAACCGCCTTTTGTATGCAACAGATGCGTCCGCATACCGCGAAGTTCCGCTGGCAGTTATCCGACCTGTCTCAAATGATGATATCAAAAAGATCATACTGTTTGCAGGTAAAAACGAAACCCCGCTTATTCCACGTGCTGCAGGCACTTCATTAGCAGGGCAGGTTGTTGGCGGAGGTATAGTTGTTGATATATCCCGCTATATGACTGAGATCATTGAAGTCAATGAAAAGGAAAAATGGGTAAGGGTGCAACCCGGAGTAGTGCTTGATGAGTTGAACAAGTATCTTGAACCAACAGGGTTGTTCTTCGGACCGGAAACATCAACGTCAAACAGGTGCATGATCGGCGGGATGGTAGGGAACAATGCCTGTGGTGCACATTCAATATTATACGGTAATACACGCAATCATCTAATATCAGTAAAAGCATTCCTGAGTGACGGTTCCGAAGTAGAGATAGGCCCCCTTGGCACAAATGAATTCGAAAAAAAATGCAAAGGAGAAACCCTGGAAAACAAGATATATAAGAATATAAAGGAAATTCTTTCGGACATATCCAACCAGGAAGAAATACATAAAGAATTTCCTGACAAAAACATCTACAGGAGAAATACGGGTTATGCTATTGATCTTCTGCTTGAGACCGATCCCTTTACAGGAAACGGAGAACCGTTCAACTTCTGCAAAATAATAGCAGGATCAGAAGGGACGCTCGCTTTTATTACAGAGATAAAGCTTAATCTTGTGCCGTTGCCTCCAAAAATAAAAGGACTGATATGTGCACATTATAATACCATCAATGAAGCCCTTAAAGCCAATCTTATAGCACTTAAACACAAACCCGGATCAGTGGAGCTTATGGACAAAATAATTCTGGACTGCTCAAAAAACAATATCGATCAGCAGAAAAACAGGTTCTTTATCCAGGGTGATCCGGAAGCAATATTGATAATTGAGTTTGCAAGAGATACCAGGGAAGAGATAGAAAAGATTAAAGAAAAGCTTGAAAAAGATATGAAAGCAGCAGGATTGGGATACCACTACCCTCTTCTGTTCGGAGACGATATAAATAAGGTATGGGCTCTCAGAAAAGCAAGCCTGGGAACATTGTCAAATATTCCGGGTGATAAAAAACCTGTTGCTGTTATTGAAGATACGGCAGTTAATGTAAATGTTCTGCCTGATTATATTGATGAGTTTCAGAAGATACTTGAAAAATTCGGGCTTAATTGCGTCTATTATGCACATGTCGGTTCAGGAGAACTTCATCTGCGACCGGTACTGAACCTTAAAGATCAGAAAGATGTAAATATATTCCATGCTATTGCTTACGAAGTAGCTCTTCTGGTAAAAAAATACAACGGTTCACTGAGCGGTGAGCACGGAGACGGACGGTTAAGAGGTGAATTCATCCCTGTAATAATAGGCGACAAAAATTATAACCTGCTGAAAATTATAAAAAAAGCCTGGGATCCTTCCAATATTTTCAATCCCGGAAAAATAACAGATACACCTGTTATGAACACATCCCTCAGGTATAAACCGGACAGAATGTTAAAGCCTATAACTACATATTTCGACTTTTCAAAAACATTCGGCATCAGGCGGGCAGTGGAACAGTGCAACGGTTCGGCAGACTGCAGGAAAAGTTCTGTTATAGGAGGTACCATGTGCCCCAGTTATATGGCAACAAAAGACGAAAATAAATCCACACGCGCCAGGGCAAATATATTAAGAGAATACCTTACAAATTCAACAAAACAGAATCCTTTTAACCATAAGGAAATTTATTCGGTGATGGACCTGTGCCTCTCATGCAAAGGGTGTAAAGCCGAATGCCCGTCCAATGTTGACATTACAAAACTCAAAGCCGAATTCCTGCAGCATTACTATAAAAGCAATAATATCCCGTTACGCACAAGATTAATTGCCAATATCAATAAGGTCAATAAACTGGGCTCCATTGCCCCTGCAGTATTTAATTTTCTGGCAGGCAACAATATAACGTCAAAACTATTAAAACAAATACTCAACTTTGCGCCAAAAAGAAAAATACCACACCTGGGAAACATTACTTTAAAAAAATGGGCACGCAGAAATCTGTTTAGATTCAATCCTGTTGAACCGAAAAACGGAAAGGTCTGTATTTTTGCTGATGAATTTACAAATTATAATGATCTGGAAACAGGCATCAAAACCATCAAACTGCTTACAAAACTCGGGTACTCGGTTGAGATAGCCAGTCATATAGAAAGCGGAAGGGCATACCTGTCAAAAGGATTTGTAAAAAAAGCAAAAAAGATAGCGTGCAAAAATGTTGATCTTCTTAAACACCAAATAACACAGGATACACCCCTGATAGGTATTGAGCCCTCGGCTCTTCTGACTATAAGAGATGAATATACAGAGCTTGTCTCCGGTGCACAGCAGGAAGCATCTTTACAACTTGCCGCAAACTCCTTTCTTATTGAAGAGTTTATTGCTGCAGAGATCGATAAGGGGAAGATTATTGAAACCATGTTCTCAAAAGAAAAAAAGACTATTAAACTCCACGGTCATTGCCATCAGAAAGCTTTGGTCTCAACCACCCCTTCAATAAAAATGCTGTCCATTCCGGAAAATTACACAGTGGAAGAGATAAAATCCGGTTGCTGCGGTATGGCAGGATCATTCGGCTATGAAAATGAACATTACGAATTATCAATGAAAATAGGGGAAATGATACTTTTCCCTGCGATAAGAGATGCATCACAGGATACTATCATTGCTGCACCGGGCACAAGCTGCCGGCAGCAGATAAAAGACGGAACAGGCAGGGATGCATTTCATCCGGTTGAAATACTGTATGATGCTCTTATTGAAAACCAGTCGGCAATCGGCAGTCTGCAGTTGGCAAAAAAATGAAATGACTGTAAATGAATGGTTTACAGGATTTATTAGATAGGAGTAGGCAACCGGCAGTAGGCAATTTGAACTTTATACTTTAAAATAACGTGGGATTTTTTGAAGAACATAAAAACGGTATTATCGGGACACTGGTATTCCATATCATTGTTCTGCTTGTACTTATAATAATAGAGATCACTACTAATGTTAAGCCCGGTGAGGAAAGCGTTATTATAGACTTCAGGGAAGATGTTGAAATGCTTGAAGATATGCTTAAGGATATTGAAAAGATGCAGGAACTGACCGACTTATATGGCGAGGATTTCCTTAAAGAACTCAGGAAAGAGATCAGGGTAAAACAAAAAGTCGAAGTTGAGGAGATAGACCACGAAAAATATGAAAACCAGGTCAGAGAAGAAATATATGGTTCGGAAGATGAAAGGGCAAACAAATCCTGGCATGAAAATAAGCTGATATCACTTGAGGAAATGAGAGACAAGCTTGAAAAAGAAAAAGAGAATAATAACGAACAAAATAACGAACCTCCAAAACATGAAAAAAGCATACGCACAGATATCAACTGGGAACTGACCGGACGTAACTGCCTGAAAATGCCGAATCCGGAATACAGGTGCGAGGGATCAGGTACCGTTAGCGTAGGCATCCTTGTTGATCAAAACGGTAAAGTGCTGGACGTGAAAATAGATGCGGAATCTTCTTCTGCAGATGATTTTTGCCTTTATAAAACATCTGTGAACTACGCCATGAAAGCACGGTTCAATACTGACCCGGATTCACCGGCGCGCCAAAGCGGGACCATTACCTATGATTTTATAGCACAATAGAAAACTCCAAATTCCAAATCTCAAGAACCAGGGGTCTTCTCCAAACTACTGCACTACCACTTTGCAAACTCCGGTTATTTCTTCATTAGCATATCTTAGTATATAAACCCCCGGAGTCATACCGGAAATATCTATTACTCCTGATCCTCTGATCCGGATATTCTTCATCTGCCGGCCGTTGATATCAAATATTGTTACAGTGCCGGTCTCTTTATATTCATTTACTACTACATTAATAATATTATGGGCGGGAACAGGAAACACATTGATGTCATTTTTTGCAGAAGGATCATTAATATCCTCTGAATCCATCACATAAATATAGTCTGTTTTAAGAACATTAACATTACCGTAATCCGTATATTTTGTCATTTTCACCGTATAGTACCCCGCAGCACTGAACATGACCTCAGGATTTTCCGACATATCGCCTGTACCGTTAACATATTCAAAATCCACAGGCGATATTGACCATATCCGGAAGCCATTTATCAGTGATGTATCCATAAGTGTAAACACATCAGTTGTATAACCGATCGTAGTATCAGCAAGAAAACCAACATACGTAGCAGGATCCAGGGATTGATGATAAATATCCCTGTATGTAATATCAGAGATCATAAAATTATCATTCATCAATGAACCTGACACTTTGAGCACCGGGTATTTTTCTCCGTGTGCAAGCCACTTGTATTCCTGTGTAACAGAATGCGTAACAATAGGGAAAGGCAATCCGGAAATTGTAATTGTATCAATCTGATCAATAATGGTTTTTACTTTGATAACTTCTAATGTGTCATAAGGAGTAATAATTACACCCCAACCTACTACCTCATTAACCCTTGATCCTGATTGTGCTATAGTCAAAAAATCAGCTAGAGCTGTTGTAACGGCAAATGTCGTGCTGTCTTTATTGCAATATTCAAGAGGTAAAAGATAAATCTCATCCGCATCTGAATAAAAAGAAGGTATTGGCATTCCCTGGAATGTCATTCCCCTGCCTTCAGCTTTAAAAACAGTATTATCAAGGTGGTAAAAATCATACATATCATGGATCATAAAATCTCCAAAACCCGTACTGTCTGATGTCTTAAGTCCATATCCATCCATCCCGAAAAACATTACATAAGCCATGTGTACATTATATGCATATTTATATTCTTCAAGCCCCTGACCAATAGTGTCAAGACCTGAATAATTCCAGAAAAAATTTTCCCCTGTCATCTCAAAATCATAATCTATATCCGGTGAAGCAATACTATATCTCAAAGTATCACCGGCAACAGGCATATCAGATGAAGTAATAATTACCTGGGAAAAACTGAATTTTATTAAAATGAAAAAAATAACAATGGTCAATATAACTTTCGCAGACATAATTCGGGAATTTTCTCCTAAAAATACTATTCAAATATAATAAATATTAATCATATATTAAACCTTATACCCTTATACCCTTATACCCTTATACCCTTATAACCTTATAACCTTATAACCTTATAACCTTATAACCTTATAACCTTATAACCTTATACCCTTATACCCTTATACCCTATTCCCTCACCCATGATGCAGCGTTTTATTTTTTTTACTGTCTTTAGTATGTAACTTTTAATCCTGTTGAAACGTTTTACAAAAAACTTAAAACCTAAATTATTATGTCAACGACGAAAAATCATAAAAATAATAACCGGGGAATACAGGGCAGCTCTTTACTGTCAAACATTCTTGTTATTGTATGTTTTGCTGTTATTCTGGGGGCAGGGATCGGACTTACTGCTTATGCGGCGATCAATAAAACTTCTGATGATGACAAAAATGTCTGTTCCGAAAAGTATGAGATCAGTCTGAACAATGATAAATTCTTTTTCATTCCTGACACTCTGAAAAAAGAAACCCGTACCATCATTACGGAAGTGCTTGATGAAAACGATAATAAGAAAAAGGAAGTCAGGCTGGTAATGAAAAAAGATGATGTAAAGGAGCTGTATATTGACGGGAAAAAAATTCCTAAGAATGAATTCAGGGAAAACAGGCATCTTATACAGGCGGCCCTTGATGAAGAGCATGAAGCTATTCAGGAGATCAGGGAAATAAATACCAAAAAGATCCAGTCGGAAATTGAGACAGCTATGAGGGAAGTTGAAGATATTGATATGGATGAAATAAATCGTGAGATAGAAGAAGCAATGAAGGAAATAGAAGAATTAAACGAAGGAATGATCAATAACCAAATGGAACTTGCACTGG
>Ga0180433_10010421_pt1 | contig 11191 bp, 9 predicted proteins | sample SS_ome_8_FD_132980 | JGI IMG/M metagenome (GOLD analysis project Ga0180433, IMG submission 132980) | Hypersaline lake sediment archaeal communities from the Salton Sea, California, USA - SS_1_D_1 metaG | ecosystem: Environmental > Aquatic > Non-marine Saline and Alkaline > Hypersaline > Sediment... | reverse complement strand
GATAACATGGAAATACCCGAGTTGTATATTAATGGGAGATAACTCAACAGGTGAATTTAATTCGGTAGCTGTTACTAATAACTATCAACAGGCCGATACAGGTTCCAAAATGATACACATCGGTAAAAACACCAAAAGTACAATAGTATCCAAGGGCATATCGGCAGGGAAAAGCAGTAATGCTTACCGGGGACTGGTAAAAGTGATGCCGGGGGCAGTCAATTCAAGAAATTTTTCACAATGCGATTCGCTCTTACTTAGCGATACCTGTGGTGCACATACATTCCCCTATATTGATGTAAGGAATAAATCCTCCATAGCTGAACATGAAGCAACGACTTCAAAAATAGGAGAAGACCAGATATTTTATTTCAATCAGAGGGGTATAGACACGGAAAAAGCTATCAGCATGATCGTAAACGGCTATGCAAAAGAGGTGCTGAAAAAATTACCAATGGAATTTGCTGTTGAAGCACAAAAGCTATTACAAATCAGTCTTGAAGGAAGTGTGGGATAACGGTATAACTTACTATATACTGATTTCAGGGAAATAAACTTTAATAAGTTCAGTATAAAAATTAAAATTTTTATTGATTAATACTTTATGTTATCGATCAAAGATCTTTATGTTTCAGTTGACGGAATGGAGATACTAAAAGGTATCAATCTGGGAATCAAGGAGGGTGAAGTCCATGCTCTTATGGGACCCAACGGATCGGGGAAAAGTACCCTTGCCAATGTAATTACCGGAAAGGAAGGATTTGAAGTAACCTCCGGAGAAATTACTTACATGGGTGAAAATCTTCTGGATATGGCCCCGGAGGACCGTGCCAAAAAAGGAATTTTCCTCAGCTTTCAGTATCCGGTTGAAATACCAGGGGTGCCTATGGTTAATTTCCTTAAGGCAGCGGTTAATGAACAAAGAAAATACCAGGGTAAGAAAGAACTGAATTCAGGAGAATTCCTGAAACTGATGCGCGAAAAGAAAGAATTGGTGGAAATGGAAACACAGTTGACTAACCGCTCTGTAAATGAGGGATTCTCCGGAGGAGAAAAGAAGAAAAATGAAATCTTCCAAATGGCTTTGCTGGAACCAAAACTGGCCATTTTGGACGAAACCGATTCAGGACTGGATATCGATGCCCTTAAAACAGTTGCCCGGGGGGTTAATGCCCTTAAGAGACCCGACAATGTTACTATCGTAGTGACTCATTACCAGAGATTACTGGATTATATAATACCCGATTATGTACATGTATTATATAAAGGAAAAATAGTTAAGTCAGCAGGAAAGGAACTTGCGCTGGAGCTTGAAGAAAAGGGCTACGACTGGATAAAACAGGAAAATGAGAAATAATATGAGTGTACTTGTTGAAAATACAGATGTATCAAAAAAATATGCAATCCATTATAATGACGTTAAGGATATTCTGCAGAAAGGTTCTGCAAATATTCTGAATTCTTCGCGCGGGAAAGCATTTCAGGATTTCCTGATCCAGGGCATACCAACCTCAAAAAATGAAAACTATAAATATACCGATCTCCGGGCTCAGTTCCGGCCGGATTATAAGTTCATTCACCAGCGGGAAAAAATTGAAATCAATTTGAATAAAGCATTTAAGTGTGACGTGCCGCAGTTAGATACACATCTGATATTTAATATAAACGGCTGGTTTTACAACGAAAACAGCCCTGACAAAGAACTGTCCGAAGGATTGGTTCTGGACAGTCTGGACAAAATCGCTCATGAAAAGCCTGAATTACTTAAATATTACGGTCACCTGGCAAAAACAGAAGAAGACCCGCTGGTTGCCCTTAATACTGCTTTTGCAAAAGATGGATTTTTCATGTTCATTCCGAAAAATACTTCAGTCGAAAAACCATTCCAGATAATCAATTTTTTGCGGTCAGAAAAAGCTGCATTTACTACTCAGCGAAATTATATATATATTGATGAAGGAGCTGATGTTAAAATAATTTCATGCGATCATACCCTGAATTTAAATTCATACCTTAGCAATTCAGTCACCGAAATAATAGTCGGCCCGAATGCCTCACTTGAATATTACGCATTGCAAAATCAACATAACAACTCAGTAAGCCTTCACTCCGTTTTTATTAATCAGCAGAGAGATTCAAAAGTAACAACCGTCAATTCTTCCCTTCATGGAGGTTTTATTCGTAATAATCTGTTTATTAAGCTGGATGGAGAAAATGCAGAAGCCAATCTGTTTGGAATGTCTTTCATCGACCGTAAGCAACATATTGACAATTTTACACGTGTGGCACATGCGAAACCCGAATGCCGGAGCAATCAGGTTTATAAAAACGTCCTTGATGATGAATCGACAGGAGCTTTTACCGGACTGATAAATGTTTTGCGTAATGCACAGAAAACCAATGCTTTTCAACGCAACAATAATTTGCTTCTGACGGATACGGCAACTATGCAGACAAAACCCCAGTTGATCATAGATGCAGATGATGTCAAATGCAGTCATGGTGCAACAGTTGGTCAAATCGACAAAGAAGCCTTATTCTATCTTAGAGCACGTGGAATAAATGAACAACAGGCACGTTTAATGATGATGAATGCTTTTACGCATGAAGTTATACAGAAAATAAAAATTCTACCCTTAAGGAACCGCATCGATGAACTGGTAGAACGCAGACTGAAAGGAGAACTGGCCAGATGTCACGAATGCGCATATAATTGTGAATGTTAAATAAAATGAGTTTTGATATTAATAAAATAAGGAGTTATTTCCCCATACTGAAGCAAAGGGTATATGATAAACCACTGGTTTATCTGGATAATGCAGCCTCTACTCAAAAACCCCTCCAGGTTTTGGAGGTAGAGAGACAACTTCACAACGATTTCTATGGCAACATACACCGGGGGGCACACTTTATGGCGGATAAAGCTACGGAAGAGTTTGAAGCTGTAAGAGATAAAGTTCGGAAACTTATTAATGCCGAAACAAGAAAAGAAATTATCTTTACCAAGAGTACTACGGAAAGTGTAAATCTGGTTGCTTCATCCTTCGGAGAGCAATTTCTGAAAGCAGGTGATGAGATTATTATCTCGGAAATGGAACACCACTCAAATTTTGTTCCCTGGCAATTATTAGCAATTAAAAAGGGAGCTAAAATCGTTAAACTACCATTTTGTGATACAGGCGAACTCCAGACAGGAACACTTCATGAACTGATTACTTCAAGAACAAAACTTATTGCTGTAACTCATGTTTCCAATGTATTGGGAACAATTAACCCAATAGCCGAAATAATAGAAACCGTACATAATAAAAACGTACCGGTTTTTGTTGACGGTGCCCAGGCAGTACAACATTTACCTGTCGATATACAATCACTCGATGCCGACTTCTACGCATTTTCAGCTCATAAAATGTACGGCCCTAACGGTGTGGGTGTACTTTACGGCAAAAAGAAATGGCTGGAATTAATGCCTCCTTATCAGGGTGGTGGCGAAATGATATCACAAGTTACTTTTAACAAAACAACCTTTACCGAAATTCCCTATAAATTTGAAGCCGGCACCCCTAATATTAGCGGTGTTATTTCTTTTGGAGCTGCCATTGATCTGCTGCTCGAAACCGGTTTTGATAATATCATCAGGTGGGAGCAGGACTTACTTACGTATGCTACTAAACGATTAAAGGAAATTGACGGTCTTGATATTTATGGTGAAGCACCGCAGAAAACGGGAGTCATATCTTTTAATATTGATGGTTTTCATCCTTACGACCTCGGAATGCTTCTTGACCAGATGGGAATTGCAGTCCGCACCGGTCATCATTGTGCCGACCCGGTAATGGAACACTATGATATACCCGGAACTATAAGGTGTTCATTTGGACTATACAATACAAGGGAAGAAACAGACCGGTTTATTAAGTCTTTAGTTAAAGCAACAGAAATGCTCAAATAAAATTTGTTAATATGACTATTGAAGAAACCCAGCAAAATATTATTGAAGAATTTTCAGTCTTCGATGACTGGATGGATAAATATGGTTACCTGATTGAACTGGGAAATGAACTTGAAGAATTTGATCCAAAACTAAAAACAGATCAGAATCTGATTAAAGGATGTCAATCCAGGGTCTGGCTGTCGGCAGAAAAAAAAGATGGGCATATCTATTTTCAGGCTGATAGTGATGCGGTTATAGTAAAAGGTCTGGCAGCATTGCTATTACGGGTATTTTCCGGTCGTACACCCCGGGAAATTCTCGAAAGTAATTTGCATTTTATTGAAGATCTGGGACTTAAAAGTCATCTCTCACCTACCAGGTCTAACGGACTGATAGCTATGATTAAACAAATCAAACTTTATGCTGTTGCATATAAAAAACTGGAAGAAGAAGGAGGTAAATAAAATGGATGAAAAAACTGACATCATAATTGAAAAACTTAAAGGAGTATACGATCCCGAGATCCCGGTAAATATTTATGATCTGGGACTGATCTATAATGTGAATGTGGATAAAAAAAATAATGTGAATATTATAATGACCCTCACGGCTCCCGGCTGTCCTCTTGCTGATATTTTAGTTGATGAAGTCAAAAAGGCCGCTCAGTCTGTTAAAGGAATAAAAAATGTAAAAGTTGATCTGACTTTCGATCCCCCATGGGATAAATCTATGATGAGCGAGGAAGCAAGGCTGGAACTGGGATTTTTCTAACCATCCAATACCCCTGCCCTAAGGGTAAAAACAGGAAGGAAAAATGCAACCGAAAATTGAAGTATCAAAAAAAATAAAATCAAAAGCTCAGTCACTGGGTTTTATGGAATGTGCTATCCTGCCTGTAACCTCTCTCTCAGAAGAAAAGGAAAGATTTGAGTCATGGCTTAATGCCGGTATGCATGGTGACATGGAATATATGGCAAAAAATATTGACAAAAGGCTTGATCCGCGACTACTCGTCGACAATGCGAAATCAATAGTCATAGTTCTCCGGAATTATTATACCAATGAAACACAAAGTGACCCCGAAGCACCGGTAATCTCAAAATATGCCTATGGAAAAGATTACCATTATGTTATAAAGGATAAACTAAAAAAATTGTTGTATTTCATCCGTCAGGATGTTGAACCCTGTCACGGACGGCCATTCGTTGATTCCGCCCCTGTCCTGGAACGTGCATGGGCCAGACGGGCAGGATTGGGCTGGATAGGAAAAAACAGTAACCTGATCTCTTTGCAGTACGGTAGTTTCTTTTTTATCGGCGAACTAATACTTGATATTGAGTTACCTTATGATATTCCCGAGCCGGTTACCGATCATTGCGGCACGTGCACAAAGTGCATAGATGCCTGTCCCACTAAAGCAATAGTAGCTGACAGGGTTATAGATGCACGTAAATGTATTTCTTACCAGACAATCGAGGTTAAGGGCGAGCTTGATAAAAATCTGAAAGGACAATTCAGAAATAGGGTATTCGGTTGCGACATCTGCCAGGATGTCTGTCCATGGAATTCAAAATCAATTCCACACGATGAACCCAACCTTAAACCATCCCCTGAATTACTAAAACTTAGCAGGGAAGAATGGTATACCATGGATAAACCACTCTTCAATAAACTCTTCAAAAATTCAGCAGTTAAGCGAGCCGGATTTAAAGGATTGAAAAGGAATTTAAGATGCCGGGCATTAAATAATACCTAAAAACATTCAAACAGAGAATATTCATCCTATCCTATTCGTTTTATTATTTAATTAATTTTGCATAAAAAAAATGTCAGGCGGACAGTCAAAACAAAAAATAACACGAAAAAAAAAGCCGCAAAGTAAGGGCCGCAAAAAGCGATCACAAAGCACGGGGAAAAAAGTTATGCTGTTTCTGGTAAAAGCATTTACAGCCGGTATAGTACTTTTTTTCATTTTTTTTATGGCAGTATATTTCGGATTCACGGGTCATGTCCCTACCTCCCGCCAACTGCAGAAGGTAGTAAATCCCCAGGCCTCGGAAGTATTTTCTTCGGATGGAAAACTTCTCGGCCGTTATTATATCGAAAATCGTAGTAATGTCAATTTCGATGAAATATCTCCTGATGTAATAAATGCTTTAATCGCCACTGAAGACGCTCGTTTTTATGAACACAGGGGAATAGACGAGATAGCACTTCTTAGAGTATTATTTAAAACTATATTGCTCCATGACCGCAGTGCCGGAGGCGGAAGCACACTGAGCCAGCAAATTGCAAAGAACCTTTTCCCCCGAAATGATCTGGGTGTTCTTTCACTGCCCGTCAATAAATTACGGGAAGCCATCATCGCCTACCGTCTTGAACGAATCTACAGTAAAGAAGAAATACTAACACTCTATTTAAACACTGTTCCTTTCGGTGAAAATATTTTTGGAATAGAAGTAGCTGCCGAACGGTATTTCAGTAAAAACCCCCTGCAACTAACGATAGATGAAGCGGCAGTTCTGATAGGCATGTTAAAGGCAAATAACCGGTATAACCCACGTATTAATCCTGAGAAATCCAGAGACCGCCGCAATGTTGTAATTTCTCAAATGGTAAAAAACGGTTTCCTTACCCAGGAAGAGGGAAAACATTTTTCGGAAAAGCCTCTGGAAATACATTATCGCAAAATATCTTATAATGAAGGTCCTGCTCCCTATTTTCTGGAAATGCTGAAGCCTGAATTACTGGATTGGTGTGACGGTCATATGAAAGAAAACGGGGAACCGTACAATTTGTATATCGACGGATTAAAGATCAGAACAACAATTCATTACGATTATCAGTATTTTGCACGTCAGTCGGTTTCGGAATACATGAAAAATCTGCAAAGGGTCTTTGATAACCACTGGAAAAACAGGGATCCATGGGGAAGGAATACAAGCATCTTAAACAGGTCAGTCAAACGTACCGAACGTTACAAAAAAATGATTGAAGCAGGTTACCCGGAGGAACAGATAAAAGCTGCATTCAATCAAAAAATAACAACACGATTATTTACATGGGACGGCTTCAAAGAAGCGGAAACAACACCTCTGGACTCTGTGAAACATTACCTGAAATTCTTAAATGCCGGTTTTTTAGCTATCGATCCTGCTTCTGGTGAATTAAAGGCATGGGCAGGAGGCATAGATTTCCGGTTTTTTAAATACGACCATGTTCTTTCGCAAAGACAGACAGGCTCTACTTTCAAACCTTTAATTTATCTTGCTGCTCTGGAAAACGGGATTAGTCCTTTTGATTATTACCCCAACAAAAGAAAAGTATACAAAAAATACCAGAACTGGTCACCCACAAACTCACATGATGATTATACGGGTTACTACACAATGGAAGGGGCTCTTGCGCAATCTGTTAACACTATTTCTGTTGATATATTAATGGAAACAGGTATTGAAAACGCCATAAACAAAGTCCGCCGGTTAGGAATAAAAACCGATCTCCCCGAAGTTCCGTCCCTCGCTCTGGGTGTAGCTTCGGTAAGTTTGAAAGAATTACTTTTCGCATATGCAACTATAATAAATGAAGGAAAAAGAGTTGTACCTTATTATCTGATTTCGATTTCAGATAAAAACGGAGAAGTTCTTGAAGAATTCAACACACCACCGGCGCAACTAACAGATATTGATCCGGTAAACTGCAAAATTATCAGACACATGATGGAAACTGTAGTTAATGAAGGTACAGGAAAAGGAATCAGGTCTATCTATAAGATACCCGGCGATTTCGCAGGAAAAACAGGAACAACCCAGAATCAATCCGATGGCTGGTTTATAGGTATCACTCCACATCTTATTGCCGGATGCTGGGTGGGAGCCGAAGATCCCGGAATACATTTCAGGACAATAACTTACGGACAAGGAGCATATATGGCATTACCCATAGTAGGTAAGTTTTATCATAAATTATATAGAGATCCCCGTTACAAAAAATTACAGTTTACCCGTTTCCCTGAAGTAAACGAGCAATTGCTTGCTGATCTGTCAATACCCTCATACAGGGAAATGCTTGAAATGGAAAAGAAGGATAACCTGCTCGGTCGCCTGTTTACAGGGAAGAGCAAAAAAGAAAAACTCAGGGAAATTCAGGAGCCGGCAAAAAAAGAAGAAAAAAAGAATTTATGGGAGGCTATCAAAAATATATTCAAAAAGAAATGATGAAACAAATTCCAAAACTAATAAAAAACGATCCATGGCTCGAACCATACACAGATGTTATCTTAAACCGAATTAATGCAGCACAACAGAAAGAAAAGGATCTTACAAATGGAGAATCCCTTTACGATTTTGCCGGCGGACATTTATACTTTGGTTTGCATAAAACCGATGAGGGCTGGGTAATAAGGGAATGGGCCCCAAATGCCACGCATATATACCTGACAGGTACATTCAACGAATGGGGAGAGTATAAACAATACGCATTCGAACATCTTGAAAACGGAATATGGGAGCTTAAACTGCAGGAAGGTACCCTGCATCATGGAGATCTGTATGCTCTGTCGATGCACTGGGCAGTTGATTACGGCAAGCGGATTCCCGCATGGGCAAATTATGTGATACAGGATCCCGAAAGCAAAATATTCAATGCAAGTGTCTGGCATACCGGCAAACCTTATCATTGGAAAAACAGTAATTTCCGGCGTAAGGCCGAACCACCCCTGATCTATGAGGCGCACACAGGCATGGCAGGAGAAGAAGAAAGAGTACATACTTATGATGAGTTCAGAATAAATATGCTCCCCCGCATTAAATCTAACGGATATAATACGGTACAACTGATGGCCATACCTGAACATCCGTATTATGGCAGCTTTGGCTATCATGTTTCCGGATTTTTTGCCCCTTCATCAAGGTTTGGAACACCTGACGACCTGAAACGATTGATAGATGAGGCTCACGGAATGGGCCTGACGGTAATAATGGACATAGTGCACTCCCACACAGTAAGAAATGAGGTAGAGGGGCTGGGAAAATATGACGGTACCCATTATCAGTTCTTTCACGAAGGGGGAAAAGGTGTGCATCCGGCATGGGATTCATACTGCTTCGATTACGGTAAAAATGAAGTACTCCATTTTCTGCTTTCCAATATTAAATACTGGCTGGAAGAGTTCCGTTTCGATGGCTTCCGTTTCGACGGAGTTACCAGCATGTTATATTTTGATCACGGTTTGGGAAAAGCTTTCACTAATTATAACGACTATTTTGGAAAAAATGTCGATGAAGAGGCAACAACTTATTTTGTGCTGGCCAACAAACTCATGAAACAGGTCAATCCCCATTCTCTTTCAATAGCCGAAGATATGAGCGGCATGCCGGGACTTGCAGTGCCTGTTGAAAATGGGGGGCTCGGATTCGACTATCGTATGGCAATGGGGACTCCTGATTACTGGATCAAAATAATTAAAGAGAAAAAAGACGAAGACTGGGATGTAAGGGATATTTTTTATAACCTTACCTCCAAAAGGCTTGAAGAAAAGGTTGTGAGCTACGCTGAATCACACGACCAGGCACTGGTAGGTGATAAAACAATAATTTTCCGGCTTATCGATAAAGAAATATATTTCAGTATGCGCAAAGACCAACCTAATCTGATAGTTGACAGAGGCATTGCTCTGCATAAAATGATACGGCTGATCACTGCAACAACAGCAGGAGGTGCCTATCTGAATTTTATGGGGAATGAGTTCGGACATCCCGAATGGATTGATTTTCCGAGAGAGGGTAATGGATGGTCATTTAAACACTGCCGGCGAATATGGAGCATAGCGGATGACCCTGAACTAAAATTTCACTGGCTATACGATTTCGACAGGGAGATGATAAGACTAATAAGTGACCATAAACTGCTTACAGTCCCCTCAGTCGATCTTGTTATGGCAAATAAATCCGACAAAGTGCTGGCATACCACAGGGGACTTTTCCTGTTCGTTTTCAATTTCAATCCGGTGAATTCTTTTACCGGTTACGGAATTCCTCTGGGATCAGGTAAATATAAAATAGTCCTGAATACCGACTCGGGAATCTTTGGCGGAAATGACCTGGTTGACGAAGATATTATATATTATACAATACCTAGCGGTAATATGGACAGTCAGCATTACTTAAAACTTTATCTGCCCGCACGTACAGCTCTGGTAATGAAAAAAATCGATATTCCAAAAGTAAAATAGCATGACATCCAAATTTCAAACTCTTGTCGAAGTTCCCAATTATAAGTGGGAAACAGGTTACAGCAAACATAGCCTTTTCATGGGTTCATGCTTCACAGAAAATATAGGCGGCAAAATGGAAATCCTTAAATACCCTGTGGATATTAATCCGTTTGGTATCCTTTATAATCCGGTTTCTGTTGCCCATGGCTTTCATTTTCTTTTAAAAAGGAAAAAATTTACTAAAAATGATCTGATCAGTCACGGGGGACTATGGCACAGCTTTTATCACCACAGCCGTTTTTCTTCGCATGACCCGGAAAAAGCACTTGAAAAAATAAATAATCGTATTTCCTTTTCGGCAGATTTTCTGGAAAATGCAGAATTCCTGTTCTTGACCTTCGGCACCTCTTGGGTATATGAATACAGGGCAACCGGACAAATAGTATCTAACTGTCATAAAATACCGGAAAAAGAGTTTAAACGATTCCGCCTCGAACCCGGGAGGATCGTTGAAAAATACAAAAAGCTCCTGCCTGAAATATGGGCAAAGAATCCCCGCTTAAAAGTAATCTTCACTATAAGTCCCATCCGGCACCAAAGAGACGGAGCAATAGAAAATCAAAGGAGTAAGGCATCCCTGATTCTGGCAACTGATGTTCTCGTTAAGGGCTTTGGTGAAGAGCGGTGTGCCTATTTTCCCGGTTATGAGATCATGATGGACGAATTACGTGACTACCGGTTCTATAGTGAAGATATGATACATCTTTCGGAATCTGCCATAAACCATTTATGGGATATTTTCCGGAACAGTCTGATAGATGAAGAAAGCAACCGAATATCGGCAGAAATAAAAAAAATAACAAATTCCCTGAACCATAAACCTTTTAATAAATATACAAAAGAACACCTGAATTTTCTGAAAAGCAGACAGAAGGAATTGATTGTATTTCAACAAAAATTTCCGTATATTAATCTTATTGATGAACAAAAATATTTTTCCAATCAAATATCTGAAATAGAAAGAGTTATAAAATAGTTTGAAG
>Ga0180433_10010420_pt1 | contig 11191 bp, 7 predicted proteins | sample SS_ome_8_FD_132980 | JGI IMG/M metagenome (GOLD analysis project Ga0180433, IMG submission 132980) | Hypersaline lake sediment archaeal communities from the Salton Sea, California, USA - SS_1_D_1 metaG | ecosystem: Environmental > Aquatic > Non-marine Saline and Alkaline > Hypersaline > Sediment... | reverse complement strand
TGACGCTGCTTCACACACCGGAGTTGACAATGTGCGCGACAATATTATTGAAAACGCTCGTTTTACTCCGACAAATAAGAAATACAAGGTTTTTATTATTGACGAAGTGCACATGCTGTCAATTTCAGCATTTAACGCGCTTTTGAAAATTCTCGAAGAACCGCCAAAGTATGTGATCTTTATCCTAGCTACAACCGAAGTGCATAAAGTGCCGGCTACCATAATTTCTCGCACTCAGCGTTTTGATTTTAAAAAAATAATTTTCGCGGAATTGGTAGAACGTTTGCGTTGGATCTGCACGCAGGAAGAAATTAGTGTTGACGACAAAGTGCTTGGATTAATTGCAAAAAACGCCGGTGGTTGCGTGCGTGACGCGGAAAGTCTGCTGGAACAAGTTTTTTCACTGGGTGAAAAAAATATTACGCTTGAGCAAGCAGAATTGATTATTTCGGAGAGCAATTTTGAAATTTTGTATAATTTATTGGAAATAATCGTTAATAAACAAACAAAACAGGGGATTGAGCTGGTAAACCAATTAGTTGGTGATGGTATTGATACTGTTAAATTTACTGATGATTTTGTTGAGTTTTGCAGGAAAATTTTATTATACAAAATAACCGGGCAATCAGATGATATTAGCCGTGATTTTGATGAAACTTTGATTTCCAAAATTAACAAACTCCTGCCAAAAATTACAGAATCAAAATTAAGTGATATAATTAAAAAGTTTATTGAATCAAAAGAATTGTTTAAACAAAGCTATATTGCTCAGCTTGGTTTGGAAATGGCTGTTGTTGATTTGACAATTATGCAAACCGCAATGACAAAGCAAGTACCAATTTCTGTTTCTGCGCCTCAGCCTGCAAAGCCGGAGAATGAGCCTGTTTCTCAAGTTCCAGTAGCAAATCCTCAAGAAAAGTCGGAACCTGTTGAACAATCTCAGCCGGCCGAAAATAAGTTGCCGCAAAAAGAAACTGTCCGGCCGGCTTATTCTGCAGAAGGATTAGATTTTTGGCCAAAAGTTCTTGAAGTTGTTAAAACGAAAAATTACAAATTATACATGTCTTTGCGCATGTCAAAACCAATTTCTTGCCAAGAAAATAAGATTGTGTTAGGATTTTTATTTGAATTGCAAAAGCAGAATATTGATAATCCGGAAAGTAGCGCTCAGCTGTGCCAAGTTTGTCAGGATATTACTGGTAACAAAATGCAAATTGAAACAATTATTGATCAGAGTTTAACAAGTGCTGATTTTCAAAATGGTAATGGTGCAAGTGGGCCGCAGGAACAGGCTCAAGTTGAAAATGCTCCAATGCCTGATCAAGAAAATTCTGTTGCAGCTCCTCTCGAAAATGACAAGCCAAAAGATGTTGCGCAAGAAGTGGCGGATGCTTTTGGCGGGGAAGTGGTTGGGTGAGGTTATTTATTTTCAAAAAATCAAAACCGGGGTTTTAACCCGGGTTGTGCTACTTTAGCTGCACGAGAAAGCACTTGCGACTAAAGTCGCAAAACCCGACTTAAAAGTCGGTTTTGAAGAATTGAATCTTTGTTTTTTAGGCTCGGAGATCGTTCCCGCCGATGGCGAGATAAACTAATGGTAGCACTTAAAAATGATCTATAATGTTCGGAGATCGTCTAATGGTAGGACGACAGGTTCTGGCCCTGTTAATCCTGGTTCGAATCCAGGTCTCCGAGCATTGTAGAGCATATTTATATCAAAAAAACCGCATCTGATGTAAGAAGCGGTTTTTGGTTTGTTTGTTTGCGTTAGAAGGTGATGGTTAGCCCAGTGAGTAAGACATCACCCGGCACAAGAAAAACATATTCATCTCCTGTTTCTATGCCTTGAGCATTGACACTGATGATTTGACTGACCAAAACATCATTTGTTTGGCAAGCTGTAGTATCAAGCATGATCTGAAAAGTGTATGTTTCATAGCTTTGTATTGCCACTTCACTGATTGCCATATTGCCAATGAAGCGGGTTTCTTCTTCTGTTGGATCAATCAATTCAGTCATTGCAACTTGCTCACGGCCTGGATAAGTGAGAATTTTTATCCTGCCGTTGGTGTCGCTGTCAGTCAGCTGGCATGTTGTTTGCATTCCAACTACAAGTTGATTAATGTGCAAATCTTCGGGTCCCTCAAACATGATATCAAATCTCATGACAATCAAATTTGGATTTGGCATGCCATATGGATTGTTCCAGCTTGCATTATTCGTAATGATCAACCGACGGAATTGCGGCTGACCATCTATACAAACGCAATCTTCATCATCTGCGCAAGCCAAGATATCAGGAATTACCAGATTTGTGCAAAAGTTATCTTGGCATGAATCATAAGTGCAAGTATTATTGTCATTGCATTGTTCGTCAATATGGCAGGAATGAGGATATGGATTAAAATCACTGCTAACGCATAACTGGCTATCTTGATCAAACGCGCAGCAAATAACAATTGGAAATAAATCAGAATCACAATCACAAGGCGGTGTTTGCTCATAAGCATCATATTTCCAAGATTCAGAACAAGAACATCTGTCATCCGAAGGATTTTTCCAACAATGAATTGAGATGTCGACTGTAGTTTGATAGGGATTAAAAGAATCACTAATGCAGGTTTCAGATTCTTGAACTTTAGCGCAACAGAGCGGTTCAACTTTAGCAACTTGTTCGTTTGAACAAATGCAAGTTGGTGGTTTTTGTTCTGGATTATAATTCCATGGATCAGGAGCCTGACAGCCTTGATTTGCGCAATTTATATCAGAGTCCCAGCATTGCAGGCTGATTAGATCATAGTTGGGAATATCAACGCAAGCTTCAACCTCGCTGTTCCAAGTTTGATTTTCCGGACATGGATAGCAACCATCTTCAATAAAGAAAGTGCCAGGTAAGCATAAATCCTCTGGATTAATTTCTTCAGGAATGCAGGTTGGATCTTGCAAGCAAGTATTTGTTTGCTCGTTGAGCATAGTACACAGTCCGCAAGTAATTTCAATTGGCTGTTCAATTTCATCAGGAACACAACCATTGCCCTCTAGATGAGTGCCTTCCATGCAAAAGTCACCAGGATTCACGTCCAAAGCAACACAAGTTGACCCAACTTGCTGAGTTGTCTCTGGGGCACAGCTAACTTTGCTATTGCAGGCAAGCTGCACGAAAATTGCAAATAAAGTAGCAAGAATAGTTATTCCTGTTTTGACTCTGTCCATTGCTTCCTCCTTTTGGAACAATGCCGAACTTGATTTTCAAACAACAAATCTTTATTTATGTTACATATTTGAGCAAAAAAAGTCAAATCAATAAAAATAATCTGGAATTATTTATAACTCTTGATGTTTTTGGTGAAATTAGTTAAAATAAAGTTATTAAATAAGCTTTTTATAAAAAATATGAAAAAAATTACTACGCTTTTATTAATTTTATCAGTTAGCTTTGTTCTTGCAGGTTGCGCAAAGCAGGAAATTGATACTTCTGATAGCCACACTCTTGATGAGCCAAAAACCAGTAAATCAAAGTACAATACTTTTGGCGAACTTTTTGCTGATTTGGAGGAAAATTACAGCAATGTAAATTATAAAGTTGATTTTACTTCAGGTACTTTGAATTATGAAATGGAATTTTGGATGAAAGGAGATAAATTTCGCGCTGATTCTGAAATTGAGAACATGAGAACGCAAATGTATGTTAATAAAAAAGAGCAAAAAATTGACATGTATATGGCTGATATGGATCAATGGATGAGCGTTGCTTATGATGAATCACAGGCAAATATTGATGCTTCAGGTGCAAAGAATTTTTTTCCCGAAGATACTTTGATATCAGGAACAGAAGTTGTTAATGGCATAGATTGTTATAAAATTCATTATCTTGATAAAGAAAAAAATGGTGAATTTACTTACTGGTTTGCTGTAAGTGATTTATTCCCGGTAAAAATGGTTATCGCGCAAAAAGGCGGATCCAATCCAATGACAATGATTGTCAAAGACAAACAAGTTGGAAATGTTACAGAGGAGGATGTAACAGCGAAATAAGAAATTCGAAATTCGAAACTCGAATTAGGTTAAAAAATGAATCGCAGAACGCAAAACTTAAGAACGGAAGAACGAAAGAACTAAGGAACATACACTTTTATCTTTTCCCTAATTGCTAATTACTAATCCCTGATTACCAATAAAAAATCCGAGCAGATGTTTGCTCGGGTTTTGTTATGCTTGATCTTCAATTTTTTCTACATGATTGACCATGTTATGAATAGTTTGAGGAGTCAGCGGTCTGCAAAAAATCGGATCAGCTCCGGCGCGTTCCAATTCTTCAGCAGAAATTTTCATTTGCTTCATAAATTCAAATGCGTCTTCGCGTTCAAAATCAGCATGATTTTCTTCGTTCATCCAAATCTTTGATATCCAAACCAGCCAATCAATTGAAATCTGCCTTAAGCTGGCAATTTCACCTGAAAAATTCATAAAAATTTGAGCCTTTTTTGCTTCAAGAATATTTTCAATAAATTCTTTTGTTTTTTGCGGATTTGAAAGATTTTTGCTAATTAATCGGTGCAGAAGTTTTGCCAGTCCCAAAATCATATTACGCTGGATCCCTTGAGTAGAATAGCCCAATTCAGCTTCTAATTGATCAAAGATTGTGTCTTGGTCTGGTATTTGAACCATGATTCCTCCTTGTGAAAGTTCAATTGACAGATATTCAATCCTATAATATTTTTTTAGTTTTGTCAACTTTGAAAAATTATTTTTTATTGATACAATTAAAACATAAGAAATAATAATAAATCTATGAAAAAAGCATTATTTTTAAGTTTAATCGGATTGTTTTTGATGCCTATTGCTACTCTGGCGCATGGTGATGGTTATACCGGTTGCGAGCAGGATCCTGTTTATGAACGTGACTTTTACGCTATTCCAAATTTAGGTTTGAATTTAAGAACACGAGCTTGCATGAGCGATTCTCCGGTAATTCATGTTTTGCAAAAAGGCCAAGAGTACAAAGTTATTGCAGAAACAGACGGTTGGTACAAGATTAGGCTTGATAATGGCACAACCGGTTGGGCAGGTTCGAGTCTAATGACAGCAACTACAAGTAATACAAAATCAACAAAATTAAGCAATGGTTATTCTACAGTGCAAAAAGAAGAAAAAGAAGTTACAACTGATGCTGCGAAAGAACAAGTTCGTTCACGTGTCAAGGGTTATATTTTATTGCAAGTGGAAGATGCTGGTCAAGCTTATTATGTAAATCCTGATGATGAAAATGGTTATTACATGAAAGACGGAGCAACTGCTTATGAAATGATGCGCAGTTTTGGGCTTGGCATTTCAAATGCTGATTTAAACAAAATTTTAGCTGGGAATTATTCTCTGACAAATCGATTGCGCGGTAAAATTGTTTTAGCTGTTCATAAAAATGGTGAAGCATATTACATTCATCCAAAAGATCGTTCAGTGCATTATTTAAAAAATGGTCAAGCGGCATACAAATTAATGCGCGAACTTAGCCTTGGTGTTAGTAATAAGGATTTAAATAAAATTACCATTAAAAACAAAATCAGCAAAGTAAAATCAAGTTCAAAAGAAACGGTTGGGGCAAGTGACGGCACAATCAGTTTAGCCGGATCTGTTTCTGGCAACAAAGTGTATTTGGACTGGAATGTTAACGGCTTTACTTCTGATCTTGGTTTCAAGGTAGTAACTTCTGAAAACGAAAATCCTGTTTATCCCGGCAATACATATCATTATTATTCAGATTCTGGCAAAGATAGTGATACCTGGAGCGGATTAAGCGCTGGTACGCATCATTTCCGAGTTTGTGAATATTTAGGAGGTGCTTGTGGTGTTTATAGTAATGATTTGGAATTAACAATTGAAGGCGAGGAGTCTTCTGACAGTAGCAGCGGCTCAATCAGTCTTAGCGCTGTGACTCAGAATGGTAAAGTTTACCTTGATTGGACAGTAAATGGATTTTATTCTGACAAAGGATTTAAAGTTGTAAAATCAACAGAGCCAAACCCTGTTTATCCTGGTGATACATATCATTATTATTCAAGTCCTGACAAAGATGCTGATACTTGGAGCGGATTAACGGTTGGAGAGACTTATCATTTTCGAGTTTGCGAATACTTAGGAGGCGCTTGTGGAGTTTATAGTAATGATTTGGCAGTAGCAGTTGAATAATCGCAGTACCAGGTTAGAGGATATAAGGATTAACAGGATTAGACTGAAATATAAACACAAAATAAATTCTGTGAATGTATTTGATATATTTTAATATTTAAGTTTTGTTTTTTAGTATTCTAGTTTGTGTATTCCCGCTAAGCGGTCCGCGAACGGACTCCGTACGCGGAGGATCTGTCTACGCGGATTTATTTTTTATATTTGGTTTAATAAAAAATCTCGCACCAGTTTGGCGCGAGTTTTTATTTGATTGCAAATGCATTGTAAAAAAGCATTTCCAGTGTTTGAGCCAGGATGTCTTCTCTGGCAAGTTTTCCTTTTGTCAAATACGAATGCGGGTCATCAGGGGGAGCTTCGGGAATAGTCAAGTGAATCATTCTTCCAATAGTTGTTTTGTTTTGCCCGATCTGAAGTACTTTTTTTGCAAGTAATGTGGGAACTCGAAGACCGGCACTACTTGCTAAAAAGTATTTGCTGCTTTTTTTTACAAACATAACAACAAAGGCTTGATCAATCCAAAATTCTTCTGCTCCCGGCATTTGATTGGGAATAAGAAAAATTCCATTTTCAATGCCAATTGACAAAGTAGCTTTCGGATCAAGCTTTATTGCTTGTTGAGCTCTATTTCGCGCGCCAAGATAGGTTTCTTCCCAGCCAATTGGTTGCTGGCAAACCATTGATGGCACGTTTATTCCCTTGATGCCAAATGCTTTGTGGTTTTCAAAAACAGCTTTTATTGCTTTGCGCACTGCATTGATTTTAATTTTGCTTTCAGAACCAATTACAATTTTCGGCATTTTTGCCTCCGTTGCTTGATTGTACTTTCTGCTAATATTTTACAAAAGAATACCAGTTTGTCAATACACGGATAAAAAACAAATCCAATATCACAGTTTTTTTAAAAAATAAGTAATTTAAAGGAAGATTTAACAAAAAAGTTATACACAAAATTAAGGAAAATATATGTAAGATAGAATAAAAATATGCTATAATTAAAGCAGGTAAATATGAAAGCTTGTGAAAAACAGAATGCTTCAAAAAAAAAAGAGGTCTATTTTAAGGTATTACTCGTACTCTTGATAGTATTGATGCCTTTTGAATTGCATGCAATGTCAAGCACTGATTATCAAATAACAAACGGCAAGATTACGCCCAGTGGCAGAAAGTCAACTTCTGTTGATTACCAGTTTTGGACTTTGCCAATAGATATTCGTTTGGTTTATCCTTTGCCAACAGCAACTTTGTCAGGTGCGCCGAGCGGACAGACAACTGATACTACGGCGACCATCACAGTTGGAGGAACCAATGTTACTCAATATAAATATAAATTGGATTCTGGTGCTTGGAGTGCTGCTTTGCCAATTGCAACTTTGATTAGTTTGAGCGGACTAAGTCTTGGCACTCACACTGTTTACGCTATTGGCGGTGATGCGCAGGGTAATTTCCAAGAACAAGCTTCTGCCACAACAGCCACTTGGCAAGTTATTTCCGGTGGCGGCGGCGGTGGCGGAGGAGGAGGCGGCGGCGGTGCCGCGCCGAGCATCAATGCACCTAAAATAGATGAAATAAGTGATTTAACTTTTAAATCAAGCAAAACAATCAGCGGAACCAGAGGTACAAATTATGATATTTGGATAAATAATTCTGAGTCAGGAATTGAATATCCTAGCGTAACTACCTGGTCTTCTCTTCGATCATTAAATTTAGGAGAAAATAAATTCAATGTTTTTGCACGTTTTTCCGGCACTTCCAGTAGTAGTGTTTCAGTAACAATTAACCGTTGGATTGTAGGCGACTCAAATGGAAATTTCGTGGTTGATGATTTTGATCTGGCAGGTTTGGCAGCGCATTGGGGACAAGATTGGAAATACGCTGATTTTAATGAAGACGGCATTGTAGATGATTTTGACTTGGCCGGACTGGCGGCGCATTGGATGAGTGAAGTTGAAATTACAGAGCCTGAACCGGAAGAACCGGTTGAAGAATGCGATGTTGATTGCGAAAAGGTTGACTATGATATATACATTGTAAATCCTGATGGCAGTGAACGACACATGGGATCAGCATTTGTCATAGTTGAAAAAATGGGAGACGGTACAGTCTATATTTCATACGAAGACAAAGGTTCTGACTTTGATTTTAATGATATTTTAATAAAAGCTGATAAAACTGATTGTGAAAATTTAAAAATAACTTTAATGTCGGTAAACGCAGGCTGGCATCATCAAATAAAAGCAAAATTATCTTATCAAGGTACAAGCAATACCAAGGATGTAATGCTTTGGCCTGATTCGCAACAAGGAATTGGCGGTACTGTTTCTCTGCGAATGGAAAATTATACTCAGCTTTGTCATTAAAATAAATATAAATAAAAATAAAATATGCGCATAAAAAAAATTCAGATTTTGGCAATTATTTTAGCAGTTGCAATAATGATGCCTTGTTTTGGTTCCAAGGCCGCGGCAACTGCCACTTATTCTTTATCAAGCGCAAAAACAAGTTATGCTGTTGGTGAGACTTTTACTGTTACCATAAATGTTAATCCCGGTGGCAATGAACTCCAGCTTGCTCGAGCAGAATTATCATTTCCATCAGATATTTTAGAAGTAACAAACTTTAGCTTAAACGGACTTTTCCCAAATCAAAGCCCTGGACAAAGTTTAAATAATGTTTCCGGCAGAATTAGTGTTGGCGGGTATCGACTGGGTGATAGTATTTCTCTTGGTGGCAAGTTGGGAGATTTGACTTTTAAAGTGAAAAATAACGGAAGCGCCGGCATTTATTTTGTCAGCGGTTCGCATTTGGTAAATCCGCAACAAGAGGAAGTTATTAATTTGTCAGGTTGCAGTGGTATTAATTTAACTTTAGGTACAGGCGCTGAGCCAGAACCAGAACCAGAACCAGAACCTGAGCCTGAACCTGAGCCTGAGCCAGAACCTGAACCTGAACCTGAACTTGAACCTGAAGAAGAACCAGAGCCAGAAGAAGAAGAACAAGTCTTATATCGACCGGCAATCAGTTCATCAACTCATCCTGATCAAAATAGCTGGTACAATAATAATGATATTTCATTTACATGGATTAAAACAGTTGAAAATTTGGGATATAGTTTGTCTATGGATAATAATCCTAGCTCAGATCCCGGTAGTGCTGTTGATACTTCAAATCCATATTTTAATTTTACTAATGTTGATGATGGAGTTTGGTATTTTCATGCCAAAACAAAATATACGGAAGGATTTAGCAATATTTCGCATTACAAAGTTCAGATTGATACCCAGTCGCCAAAAGTTTTTCAACCTACTCTGGAAACTCAATCAATAAATGAACAAAATATATTTGAATTATATTTTGCCAGTTTGGATACTTTGTCAGGAGTTGATCATTATGAAATACAATTTAATGGCAGTGAATATAAAACAGCGCAATCACCATATCAGTTATCAAGTTCAGAATTAAACAGTGGTAAGGTAATGGTAAAAGCAATTGACAAGGCTGGCAATGAAACCAGCGCTGAGCTTGATCTGCGCACGCCGGAGATTGAAAAATTAAAACAAGCACAGCCGTATAGAGAAGCTCAAGTTGTACAAGCTCCTGAATTTACTGGCATTGAATATGAAACAATCTCTTATTCACTTATCGGTCAGCAGGAAGTAATCAGCATCAAGGGAACAGCAGATCCGCAGACAGAAATTACATTATTTATCAGCAGTAATAATAAGATTATTGGATTTACCAGATCAGGGGAAGCAGGTACTTGGAAATATAATATTCTTGATGAATTGGAAGCTGGAAATCACAGTGTTTATGCTATAGCAGAATTAAACGGAGTTGAATCAGCGCCATCAAAAGTATTTGAATTTACTTTGTCTGAAAAATTTGTTTCGGAAAAGAAAATAAAATTATCAGTAAAAATAGCTTTAATTATTTTAGCAATAATTATTATTGCAACAATTATCTACTTTAATACGGGCAAAAGAAAAACAAAAAACAAAAAAAGAAAATGGTTTAAATAATTATGTTTAAATTTTTAAGAAAACAAGCAGTGATTCTAAGAAAATTATTCTATATTTGGATGATTATTGCTTTTGTTTTTCAATTTTCTTTGCCAAGTATTGTTCAGGCTGCAACAGGAATTAATAAACAGATTCATTATCAAGGAACCTTGCGCACTGCTGCCGGAGTAGCTGTTGCTGATGGCAATTACAGCATGAAGTTTACGATTTATGATGCTTCTGCCGCAGGAACTTGCTTGTGGACAGCATCTGGCACTTGCGGTACTCCGACTGCACTGACAATTGCTGTAGAAGATGGCGAATTTAGTATTTACTTGGGCGGTAGCGGACAAAATGCTTTAAATTTGGATTTTAATGATGATTCATATTATTTAGGAGTTACTGTTGGCGCAAATTCAGAAATGACTCCTCGTCAAAGAGTTGGCGCTATGGGATATGCTTACAATGCTGATACTCTTGATGGATTGGATGCGTCTACAACAGGCGGCACCAGTTCATTTATTTTAGCTAGTGATTCTAATGGAAATTTTGTAATAACAGGCGATCCGCAAGGATCAGGCGTTTCTCAAGGAAGTTTATACATAAATCCTGCGGTAGCTGTAGCAGATGAAACATTATTTGGAATCGCAGATAACGGATCTTCGGTGCTTCGCGTTGATACAGAAGGAGACACTGTGATTGCAGGCGACTTATCTGTTGGCAATGATGTAACATTGGGTGATGCTGCAGATGATATTCTTACTTCAAATGGGACTTGGGCAGGTGCAACACCATTTATTTTCGAAGGCGCAAGCGCAGATGGATTTGAAACAATTTTTGCAATCACAGATCCCACATTAGCTGATAAAACCATTACTTTCCCTGACGCAACCGGAACAGTGAGTTTGACTTCTGACTGGGACACAGAAGGAGAAGTGGAAACAGCTTGGGGCGGAGCAAACATAATAATAGAAACAGAAATAGACTCAAAAGCAGAGCTTGAAGCAATT
>Ga0180433_10010419_pt1 | contig 11192 bp, 12 predicted proteins | sample SS_ome_8_FD_132980 | JGI IMG/M metagenome (GOLD analysis project Ga0180433, IMG submission 132980) | Hypersaline lake sediment archaeal communities from the Salton Sea, California, USA - SS_1_D_1 metaG | ecosystem: Environmental > Aquatic > Non-marine Saline and Alkaline > Hypersaline >... | reverse complement strand
TAGAACGATTATTATTACTAGAACGATTTTTATTACTAGAACGATTATTACCAATAGAACTATTATTACCAATAGAACGATTATTATTACTAGAACGATTTTTATTACTAGAACGATTATTACCAATAGAACTATTATTACCAATAGAACGATTATTATTACTAGAACTATTATTAGCTAACTTTAGTCTCGCAAAATTTTTTGTAATGGTTTGTATATTTTGATTGATTTGATTAAGAGTTTGACTAAGTTCTTCCTTTTTTATATCGTCATCTAATCCATACATAAGATCCTTTCTTTGAAGATAATATTTATTATCAAGTATTCCTAAAAAGATAGATTCAGTATTAGGTAAATCATATCCATTTGGGTAGAATATTCTATATATATTATCTCCTTTTTTAAATTCAAGAAACCCAATCTTTGGAGTAAATTCTTTACCATTGAAATTAAAAGAATATTGATTATCTATATTTGTTTTAATATCTTTAGGAGAATGATATAATGATAATGATGGAGATGATGATAATGATAATGATGGAGATGATGATGATGATAATTGTCTTCCAATCCCTATATTTCTTTTGAGAGGTGGTGGTGGTGGTAATCCTATGTATCCTGGTTTATTAGAACCTCCAATCCCTCCTTCCAAAGGTGGTTGTTCGAAAGATAGGTTTGAATTTTTATTTGCAGATGATACAGACGATCTTCGTGGTAGATTATTATTCCCTTTACTCATTTTATTTACTTAAAAATAATTTTATTTGAAAAAAATTAATATATAAAAATTAGAATACTCTACTTATATTGTATAATATAAAAGTTATCTAGTATATCCTATATAAATTACAATAGATATTTATTTTAAAAAAAGTTCAAAAATCAAGATAATAACGATTTTTTATTTTTAATAGTTTTAAAGTAAAAATAAAAGGTAAAGTTGATATATAAAATTAACGACTGAATATAAATTTTTATCAATTTTTAATCTTTAAAAAATAGTGTATATATCTATCATAGAAAAGTATATTTAATTAGAAAGAATAGTAAATCAATAGTAGAAGAAGTAGTATATTGAAGAAATAGAATAATTAAAATTTATTTTTAATATAAATAAAATATTTTATTTATAAAAGTAAAATGGATAATTATTGTAAAGAAAAACAATTCGAAGGGAAAACTTTTCTTGCACTACAAAACTTTCCAAACTCAGAGAGGGAGTTAAATCGAGAAGGATTTAATTTAGTCGAGTCGACTGATTTTGAAAAAAAAACATCAAATGATGGTATTACAGGATTTACCTCGATGGATCCTCGTACTTTTAATAGTCCTCGTTCCGAATATCTATATTTAAACCGTCCTCCTCTGTATGTAAAAAATACACAACCATTAAATGATATTTATGGTGAATCAAATAATGTAAAAACAGGATATTATAATTCTTATAAAGATATAAAAGGAGGTAGTCTTATTTATTATACTGATTTAGATAATGATTTACCCTATACTTCTCCAAATTTTCAAATACAATCTTTTAATCGTCCTTCTGTTTTAAAAGATCCAATGGATTCTACAAAAACTTATTATATAAGAGTTCCCATTCCCTCCGAGAAAGAAGAAATTAGTGAATATTCATTTGATCGAGACCAAATGGAATTTCGGGAAGATTTAATTTCAAAACAACAGGATGTATTCTTAAAAAATAACTATACATCTTATCATTTTTATAAAGACCTTTAAAAATTGATTTATATTCTTATTATTTAGTATATAAATAATAAATGGTAATTTTTGATGAAAACTATAAAAAAGAATATTACCAGAGAAATAAAGAAAGAATTATAGAATATTAAAAAGAAAAAAATAAAAAAAATTAAGAAAAAAAAAAAGAATATCAAAAAAAGTATCATAAAAAAGAGGATATTAAAAAAAAAAAGGAAGAATTTTCGAAACGAAAAGAAAAATGTCCTCATTGTAGTAAAGAATTAACTCATACTTATCTTCCTTTTCATATTTTTAAATTTCATTCTTAAAATATTTTTTGAACTATCCATTTTGAAAAGAAAAAGAAAAATAAAAAAAAGAGAAGAATTAAAAAAGAATCGAGTAAAATAGATAGAATTTGTACCTTTTCTTCTTTTTTATAAAATTTTTTATCGAGAAAGAAAATAACAATAAAAATAGAAATAATAAATAGAATTGTAAGTAAAATCAATATTTTTTTATAATTCTTTTTTAAAAAGGAAGTGGTTGATAAAAACCTTTCTGGAGATGAATTTATATTTTTTTCGATAGGTATATTTTGGAATGACTGAAATTCGTTTGTTAGTTCATTAATAGTATTTTCCATTATTTTTTTTAATTATAAAAAAAATATTTATTTAAATTTTGAAAAAAAACTTTTTAAAACAATATTTTGGAAATATACCCCATTCCAAAATAAAATAAAAAAGGTAATCATACCATAAAAGACCTCATAAAAACTTCTACTAAATAGACATAGATATTGTAAAATAAATGTACAATTCATTATAATACCAGGACATCGAATCCAAGAATTTAAAAATATATTATAACGTTGTTGTGTTTCCTTTTTTATAAAACGATTCTTATAAAGAAATAATAAAAGATAATTTATTCCTCCTGGGAGACCTGTTGTAAAAAAAAATGAAAATCCAAGTAAATGACGACTTGGAAATAAATATAAAACAATAGGTACTGCAATTCCCATGGAAAAGAAATGATGAAACCAATCATCCCTTCGAAGAAATTTATAGTACGATAAAATATGGTAAGTATGAAGAGAGTAAATTAAAGGTAAAACATCTGGACTTAACGTTCCACTTGGTAAATTTTTAGGAAAGAAAGATAGAATAACATTTCCAAGTGTTAAATAACTAATAATTATATTATGAATAAAATGAAATAAATAATAAATTCCCTCTAAAGGTGTAAATGTTTGTAATAGAAAATCAGATCCATAAAATAGAGATAAATAAAATAAAAACCTTAGCATTTATTTTATATCAATAATATAAAATAAAATTCAATTTTATTAACGAGCCAATAATATTTTTTCTACTTCTGAATACTTTTTTATATTATAAAATGTTTTATTTCGTTCTCCATATAGATGTTTATGGATATCTACCGAAGAAATTAATATTTTCTTACAACAATATCGTTTTATATTATTTTCTTTGAAAAATTCATCATTGATAGTATAACCAGAGAAGTGTCCTAACACTTTATTACAAGTAAAACAACGAATAGGATACATTATTTATAATATATCGTAATTTTTTATAGATTTATCAATTTTTTAAAATTTTTAACATCTCCTTCTATTTGTTTTAATATATTTTTTTTAATTCTTTCATCAAACATTTTTTTTACAATCTGAAATCTATCAATAAATTCTACTTCTAGATTATAATTTAATATATTATAATCACTATCACAATATAGAATTCCATTACATTCAAAATAATCTACAAATTTTGGACGGACATTAAATTTAATTTGATGTAAATTATAGTCAAATTCACATTCTGTTTCTAAATGAAGTAGTTTCTTATCAATTAGTTTCGATAAAACTTTTTTTAAAAAGGAATAGTTTGAAATCGAAGTAATAAATTCTGCATTAACCTTTATAATATTATCTGATATATCTATATCTTCTCTTATTACATCATAATTATCTAATAATGAATAGAATTTCCCTCTTTTTGAAATTTCAGCAAGTATTGGACTCATTTTAGTAAATATAAAATTTATTTTTAAATTATTTTTTTTTTATTATAAAGGTATTTTTATGTATTTTAAATTATTTTTATTTTTTATTATTTGTATTCTATTAATTATATTATATTCATTACCTGAAAATTTTGAATATAGTGAAAAACAGAAAAATTTTTTACATAATGAACTTCGAACTCTATGTAAAAAAATAACTAACTTATTTGATGAATATAATATAACCTACTTTATACATAGTGGAACTTTATTAGGTTCTGTTCGTGAAGGAGATATCATTCCTCATGATGATGATATTGATATAGGAATTTTTCCGAATAGTCTGGAATTTATTCTATCATCAGAATTTGAAAAAATCTTAAAAGACTCTGGATTAAGGATAATACCATTTAAGACTAATAAAGGTATTGTTAAATTAAAAAGTTTAGATACTGAACATGGAATTTTTATTGATATTTTTGTCTTTCGTAAAAATGGAACGAAATATGAATATAATTCAGAAGTTAGTCGTAATACTTGGAAAAATGGATGGTTTAGTGAAAATGAATTATTTCCTTTAAAAACTTATCAATTAGGAAATTTATATTTATATGGACCACTTGAACCTCATCCTTATTTAAATCGTCATTTTGGTAACGATTGGATGATACCAAAGAAGAAAAAGAAAAATCATCAAGTAGAGATTAATTTAAATGAAAATTGTTATGGAAAATGTTTATAAAAAAAGAATATAAAAACATTTTTTTTTTAAATAAAAAAGAATGGCAGGAATTTATGGAATTGACCCAATTTATAGTTATACATATGAAGATTCTTCTTTTAATCAAATAAATTCTTGTTCCAAAGAATTTATACCTCCTAATGATTCACTCATGTACTATCTTGAAGATCAACACCCAATATTTACAAAATTAATAAAAATGGCAAACTATGTTGGACTTTTTTCAGATTTACAGTTTCGTGGGACTTTATTTTTACCTACAGAAGAATCACTAGAGAAATTAAATCTTGGTAATTTTGATATTAATTCTTCAAAAAAATTAATTGACTATCATTTAATGGAAGGTTTTTATCCAAAATCTATTTTAATGACTTCTCCTTACCAACAATTACAAACAAAAATTAAAGGACAATATATAACTGCATCTCTATATATGATACGACAAAATGGAGAACAAACTCTTGTTTTAAATAATACATCTTATATTAATGAATTTGATATCAGACTAAAAAATGGATTTATTCATATTATTGATAGACCTTTAGAATTTCCAGATTATATTTAAAAAATATTTTTTTATTTATAAGGATGAGAAAAGTTATTACATTTGGAACATTTGATTTATTCCATATTGGACATTTAAAGATTTTAGAAAGAGCAAAAAAATATGGAGATTATTTAATTGTAGGTATATCAACTGATAAATTAAATTGGGAAAAAAAGAAAAAAAATCCAATTTTTTCTTGTGAAGAACGATTAGAAATTATTGCTTCATTAAAATGTGTTGATGAAGTTTTTATAGAAGAAGTTATTGATAAAAAGGACTATTGTAAAAAATATAATGCAGATATATTTATTATTGGAAATGATTGGGAGGGGAGACCATGTGGTAAAGAAAATAAAACCTTTGATGAGCAATTAGAAGGTATATGTTCTGTTATTTATGTAGAGAGGACAAAAGATATATCTACTACAGAAATAGTAGAAAAAATAAAATTATAATTTTTTTTTTAGTAAAAAAAAATAATGTTAATAAATGGAATTTATCATATTGGATGTATTGGCAACTATAGATCTGTTATAGAAGAACAGTTATCCTTATTTCATAAGAAGGATTTAGTTGGAGATTGTTTATACCAGAAAATTAAAAAATTAATTATATTTATAACAGATATATCCGAAAAGGACTATATAAAAAAATTTGACCCAGAAGATAAATTTGAATTTTATATTGTTCCTTTCGTAGAACGAGAAAATTATACGATAAACCATTTTCGTTCTTATTTATCAGAGAATGTAGATATTATTTTCTATTTCCATACAAAAGGAGTTTCTCGTAAAGAATTAGTTTTTCAAGAACGTCGTAAAATTTTAAATTATTATATATTAGAACATTTTAAACTATGTATAGAGTTATTAGAAAATTATGATGTAGTAGGGTGTTCGCTTTATCAATTTCCTCAAGTTCATTTCTCTGGCAATTTCTGGTGGACCCGTAAGTCCTATCTTGATAGTTTACCGAAAAGTATTAATAAAAATTATTTAAGTCCAGAAATGTTTATTGGATATTCTTCTAAAAAAAATCCTCTCTATTGTAGTTTATCTCAACGAACAAATAATGATTCCTTATCGATTCATAAAAGAAGAACGAAAGAAATTATTAAAAAGAATATCCAGAAAAAACCATTTCAAAATCACTGGAATAAAAATTTAATAAAATATACATAACTTTTTTAAATTATTCATTTAAATATTCTTCCATTGTGTTACGAAATTCAAGAATAGTTCTATCATATTTCGTTTTAAGAATCCCATTACGACTTTCTGGATAAATATTTTTTAAGATAGAAATATCTTCTTTTATTGTTTTTTCCATTAATTTTCTAATAAAATAATCTCCAAAAGGATGTGTCCAAAAATTACGATAGATTTTCCAATATAATAATGTTTTATTATCAGAAATAGGAATACTTCTTGTAAATACAGTTTTAATGGTATCTCCTGCAAAGACTCGAGTTACTGTATTTGTTGGTAAGATAAACTCATTTTCAACTCGTACTTCATTTACTTTACCTATTCTTCTACTAATTGTATTTGAATTTGGACGATAATGAAAAGTAGAACGACCATGATATGAATTTAATTTTTCAAAAGCAATCGAAGAAGGTAGTGGTGTTGTTCTTGATCCAAAACTATGAACATAGGAGATATGTAACATATCTAATAAATTTTCACAAACAGATAGATAATTTGTATCAATAAGAACAGAACCACAAACTCCACGAAAAGAAGAGTTCTTATTTTCAGGAGGAAAAAAAATAGGTGGACTATCTTTATTCTCTGAGATAAATAAAAAATCATCCTCTTTTTTTGATAAAAACGTATCTAAATTTATTTTACTATAAAATTCTTTTACATTTTTATCATCTGGGTTTGGAATTTTAGAAAAAGAACCATTATTAAATTGAAACCCATGATATGGACAGGATAAACAAGAATTTTTTGTAATCCAACCTTTCGATAGACTAGCACCTTGATGAGGACATATATCAGTATGAACAATATAGTCTTTTTCTTTATTTTTATAAATAACAAAGGGTTTTGAAAAAATATCTCCTTTTTTTGGAAAATTTACCAAATCTTTTGTTTTTAAAATGGGATACCAAAATGGTAGTAATAAAAAGGAAATTATTTTCATTTTATTTAAAAAAGAATTATTTTTAAACTATTTTTAATAAATGGATAAATATTTACCAATTCGTGTAGAAAAAAAAGAATTTCTTTATAAAAAAATATCGAGTATAAATCAAAACGAAATAAAAGATATTTTAAAGCCATTTTTTACAGCAGATACAGATAAAGAATGTTCTAATTTATATGAGGATAAATGGAAACTATGTCAAAACGAGTGTTATCGTAAACTATCGAAAGTTGTTATGAAAGAAATTAAATCAACAATTTATTATCTACGAATCCTTTATTTTTCAATTCTTTCTTTTTCAAAAGAGAAGATAGAATTTACGATAAATACATCGTCTCCTTTAACTGGGTTATGGAGTACAGACTCTAAAAATATAGAATTATTAATTCACTCCAATGACACGAAGAAAGAATTAATCTTTGGGTTTGGTCCATCTGCATCAGGAAAAACATTTCATGTAAAAAATATTATTTCTATATTACGGAATATATCTCCAGATTTTCCATCTACTTTTATTTCTATTGATGGTGGGATTTATAGAGAATACTCGGTTATTTATCAAATAATTATAAAAGAAATGGAAACTCACTTTACAGGAATAAAAAATTTATCCTTACCTAGTATCTATACGACAATACATTATTATAATTTAATTTTTCCAACAGATTCTATAAAAAAAAATATTATAAACTTTTTAATGAACCAAAAGTCTAGTTATAATTTATATGTTCCAGAAACTTTAGGAGGTTGTGGAGAAAAAAGAATTGAATCCTGTCAGAAAAAAATAGATAAATTTATAAAGATTACAAAAAATAAAAACTGGATTGGATTATGTATATGGCAACATAAATACCATATTGATTGTAATTTTATCTCTAAATATAAATGTAGAGGATGTAACGAGAGTGGAAAAGAACGAGAAATAGTAGAAGGAAAAATGTATACCAATTCTTCTTGGTTACATTCCTATAAAGAAGGAATTAAATTTATGTTAAAAGCACCTTCGTATCGATTTTTCTTACATAATTCTGGTACGAAGAATAAGAAGAGTATTCTTGTTGATTATTCAAAAGAACCAATATTAACCGAAAAAAATATAAAAAATAAATCAATAAAAGTTGTACCAAAGAAATGTATCGAATTAAAAATTCAGAAATAATTTTTATTTTAGAAATAAAAATCTAGTCATTTTTTCTAACTTTATTTATATCTAAGACAAGGTCATATACTGATAAAATATTTCCAAATGAATTATTGAAATCAAAACCACTATTAAAACGAACCTGTAATATTGGTTTTTTAATTGAGGTATATAGTAAAAAGGTAGAAGAGATTGTTTTTTCAAAAATACTATTTGGGTCATTACTAATTAAATCTGTATTACTAAAAGTATAAAAGACATTATTATTAAGAAGAACTTCAAAAACAGGTGTAAACGGGGTTCCAAATATTGGACTTGGAGTATTATAAAGAAAACTATATTTAAATGAAATCGAGATATTCCAATAACCTTTATATTTTAAAATAAGTGTATCGTTCACTGTATTAACAGATTTTAATGCAAACCCACCTGTATTATAAAGAGGAATAATTCCTTCATTACTTAAATTTAAATAAGTATTATCAGAACTTATCTCGTTTGTATAGTTTCTATCATATAATTGAATCCATACATCTTGAATACTAGTTCCAGATTCACCTGGTGGTCCTATAGGACCCTGAATACCAGGACAACCTGGTGGACCTCTTGGACCTTTTGAACCTGTAGGACCATCAGAACCTGTTGGACCTGTTGGACATACAGGAGGACAAGGAGGTTTTGGATGATGTTTTGGTTTTACATAACAAGGATTTCCTTTTGGATATATACAACACGCTTTATTATATTCGGATAACGGTTTAGAAACTTTAATTGGACGATAGCTACCAATATTGTTAACAGGTCTTAAATTTGCTTCAATTCCCCGTGTAGTAGTCACCGGTGGAATGACACGACCAGGATAAACTTTACCAACCTCTGATTTTTTAGGTTCAACAATATAATCATTTTTAGACGAATTTTTTAATATTTCTAAATGTTTTTCGTAATCAGATTTTGTTTCATTTTGTAGTGATTTAAAATTATTGGCCATTATACTTTTATTATTAATAGGTATTTTATTTTTTTATTTTTCTTTATAATTATAATTGATTTTTTTAATTAATCTCGAAACATCAAAAGGTAAGGGTTTATCTTTTACTATTGTAGTATAGGATGGATTTAAATAATTATTTCCATATGCAAACTGTATAATATTATTTCCATTATTTCGTACACACCCATCATATGTAATCGATGTATCTTCTGCTACTTTTATCATTCTCCTTTGAATATATCCACTAGTCGCTGTTTTCATTGCTGTATCAGTAATACCTTCCCTCCCAGTCATACTATGTAAGTAAAATTCACGAGGTGATAAACCACCTGCAAAACAAGAACGAATAAATCCTTTTGATTCAAATAGATTATCATCATCATAATCTTCTTTTCGAATAGGGTAATGAGGTAAAGAGCGCATTTCATTCGAAAGACAATATTTTATACGCCCTCCTGCAACATTTTGTTGTCCTAAAAGTCCAGTAATCTGTGCAATATTAAAAAATTGCCCTTTCGCTCCTGATTCAACAGTGGTAATAAAATTATTATTTGGTTTCATTGATTTTTTTGCAATCGATAATCCAAAATCTCTTGTTGCCCCAAGTGAAAAAGTTGTATATATTTCTTTTATTTTTTCATTCTTTATATTTTCATTACTTTTTGCTTTCATTAACGATTTTGTTACCCCATATTCTATATCATAACGGTTTTCTAAAATACAATCTCCAATACCGATAGAAAACCCAACACATAATAAATATTTCATTGCAATAAACTGTATATGATTAATAAATTTTTTACAGATATCAACTCCATATTCAATATAAAGTAACTTTATAATTGCATTCATATCACCTTTCTTTAATGCACCATTCTTTAAAATCCCATGTTCGATAATAAGTTCGTTCTCATCAGGATCTACATTATTAACTTTTCTATAAAAGAAATCATCAGGTAATAATAAACTAAATAAAAATCTTCCTTGAATTTTTTTATCGATAAATTTTTTTTTTTTTAAATATTCATCTATACCATTTTCTCCAATACTATAAATAATATTCATAAAATCACTTTCACTTAATAAAGGTTGTTTTTTTAAAGTCATTTTATAAATTCCTAATAAAGTATCTTGAACTAAAACAATATTTGAATTACTTGATTGTGGATTTAAAATAAAATTATCAACACTGGATAATAATCGTAATTCTGTTTCTGCCTCTATATTATTTGGACAAAATAAGTTCATTTCATCTCCATCAAAATCAGCGTTAAAACTACTTGTCACTGCTAAGTTTAATCGGATTGTTTTTCCTGGTAATAAACGAACTTTTTGTGCAATCATCGAACCTCTATGGAGAGTGGGTTGTCTATTTAATAAAAGAATATCTCCATCTTTTAATTTTCTTTCCACAATATCTCCAATTTTAAGAGAAAATAATTTTCTTTTATTCCATCGTATATCACTTAATTGAATACCATTACGATAAATAATATCATCTTCTTCTACTAAAAATTTATCATTTTCTTTCATAATCATCATCTTGTATTTTCCATTTCGATAAATAATATCACCATATAATAATTTTGTACCTAAAATATTTGTACCATATTTCATATTTATTCTTGTCTTTTCATTTTCACCATTAGAACGAATTACAAAATTTATTTCGTCTTTTTCAATAGAATTCATAATTTCCTTACTATTATATTCATTAACTTGAATAGGATAAGATAATGTATTTGCAATATCATTTGGAACACCAATCTCATCCACACATAAGGTAGGATCAGGTCCAATCACACTTCTAGCACTCTTATCAACTCTTTTTCCCATTAAATTATTACGAATAATTCCTTCTTTACCAGTTAGTCTTTTT
>Ga0180433_10010417_pt1 | contig 11194 bp, 19 predicted proteins | sample SS_ome_8_FD_132980 | JGI IMG/M metagenome (GOLD analysis project Ga0180433, IMG submission 132980) | Hypersaline lake sediment archaeal communities from the Salton Sea, California, USA - SS_1_D_1 metaG | ecosystem: Environmental > Aquatic > Non-marine Saline and Alkaline > Hypersaline >... | reverse complement strand
GTCCATATATTTTAATTACCACAGATCTCTACTCAAAAGTTGTGTGGTAAGTAACTACTATATATTGTGTAATCAAAATAATACAACCACAACATATTGATAATTACCACAATTATATAATTTATAAATAGTGTGGTTAGTATAAACTAAACTAATATAAACTACACTATACTTACTTAGTATATAGTAATGTAATACATTATTAGTAACTAAGAGGTAATAAAAAATGGAATGGAAAACAAAATTAGATTTTATGTTTGAGGTGGAGGAACAATGATTAACAGCACACATAATGGATATAATGACAGTTTGGCAGAAGAAGCAGGGGACAGGACACTATCTGTTAATACGTTTGATACTGCCTATAACATGAGGACACATAACCCAAGTAAAGAAACTATACAGAAATTGCAAGACATCAAGGTAGCAGTAGAACTATTACAGGTTAGAATTGAAAGCATATTAATTAATGAGGTTATGGAGGAACGAGTAGAATGATACATAAAAACTATGAGCTTATGTTGATTAAGTGGGTACTAGAGCTTACTAATCAGGAGGGTAACAAATGACACCAGAAGATAGTTATGATCTGTGGCGTGACCAATGTGCAGATGAACTTGAAGAAGTTTTGACCGATACGTTTAACGCTTTTGTACGTAAGAAAGATAACGGCTACTATAAAGATAGACCTGAGAGATTTAAGGAACACGCAAAACAAATATTGGAGGCGATATAAATGAGGATGACTGAAAAAGATTTTATTCAACATTTTAAGGACATTATGAACGATAATGTTTATTGTAAAAAATGTGGTCGTGACTTAATAGAATGGGATGATAAACTTGATAAAGAAATTAAAGAATTATATGAGGCGATATAAATGAGTTTAATCGTAGAACTTGAAGGCAAAGAGTATGAAACAAAAGAAGTAGTTTTGAAACCAAAAGAGATTGAAGTAGACAAAGACGGAAAAGATACGATCTATCTTGACGCAGAAGGTAAAAGGGTAATTAAGCATAAGGTACAGGGAGCTGAATATAAATGGACTTATGAAGATGGTACGGAATATACAGGTAAATCGTACAAATCGTACAAAGGTAAACCTATCAGTCCTTTTAGAAAGACACCTAAGATCTCAAACCCTGAAAAGCTTATGCCTCTAGACGCATTTAAACGCTGTGTAATCAATGAACATACTTATTACTTGGTGGGTAGCGAATTCAAAGAGAAAATGCGTGAGATTGAAGATGTGTTAGTATTTAAGCCATACAAGATAGCAGGATTAAAGGCGTACAGAGCTTTGGTATATTATGATAAAGAGTTTGACAGGGTAATAATGCGACTTTGCAGGTCTGAACTAAACTCATCAGAAATGCCAGAACTTGAAGACATTAAAGAAGCAAAGGTTGAAGACAATGTGACACAGATGTCAGAAGATGAAATTGTTTGTTAGGAGGCGAGTTGAATGAATCAAAAAATGGTAGAATTGAGGGATTTGTTAGAAGAATTTGTAGATGAAAACTTTTCAGCAGACGGATGTAGGGAATGTCACGAACAAGGACATCCCATCATGCCAGATGTAATGGGATCTCAAGAATACGAAAAGAACATTACAGACTTTTTTAACAAAGTTTATGAGGTGTTTGAAAGATGATGTTGTGTAAAACAATGAACAAGCATGACCTTTTAACATTTTGTAAGGTTTGTGGTAACAAATGGGTAGCTGAAGAAAAGTATGATGGTGACAGAGTACAGATGAGGGTTAAAGATTCATCTTATACACTCATCAACAGGGGACTTAACAACGTGACTAACAGGTATCCAGAACTTGAAGGTGTTAAAGGCGATTTCTTGGTAGATGGTGAGATGTGTGTGATAGATGATAATGGTGTTTCACAGTTTAACGAAGGAATATCTTATCGTTCTCATTGCATATCACAGACAGCCATTGACAATGCAAGAAAAGAATATCCAGTTACTTATGTAGTTTTTGACATCTTAGAACTGAACGGACATAATCTAAGAAACAAACCATTCATTGAAAGACGATCTATTCTTGAAGGGTTGAACATTCAACATGACCATATCATCTTATCTGAACTATCAGATGACATTATTGGGTTATGGTCAAAGGTAACTTCTAAAGGTGGCGAAGGCATAATCTTGAAACAGAAATCGTCATTATATCATGACAATAAACGTAGAGATTGTTGGCGTAAGGTTAAAGACGTTAAAGAAGTTGATTTATCTTTTGTTAAGTATGAGCCACATAATAAAGGTATAACTGTTACATCAGATGAAGGTATCAGAATAACAGTTAACGGAACACAAAGCAGTGATGTAGCAAACACTATTGATTCTGAAGATGAATGTATGATCACAGTCAGACATCTAGGACAAACCAACACAGGTAAGTATAGACAACCTGTATTTTTAAAAAAAGTAAATTGAGGAGGCAGCAAAATGATAGTAGTAAAATCGTATGATAAACTTAAAGATTATGTACAGATGTGGGTTGATGGTTACACTGACCTATTAATCATTGAAGGTTCAGCAGGTATGGGTAAGACTAGCATGGTTAAAGAAGTTTTGTATGAAAACAGGGATAAAGCTAGAGCAATATGTATCAACAGTCACATTACACCTGTAATGGCTTACAAAACATTGTATGAGAATCGTGATAAACTGATCTGGTATGATGACATATATCAATTATTAATTAATCAACTTAACGTAAGCATATTAAAACAGTTGTGTGAAACCAGAGAAGTTAAGAAGGTATCTTATTATTCAACATCAAAACAACTTGAGAAAGAACAGGTACCTTTAGAATTTAACACTACCAGTAGGGTTTTAATCACTTGTAACGCAGTTTCTGGTAACAACCCTCACGTGATGGCTGTTAAGGATAGAGGCTTTCACATAGTGTTTAAACCTACTAGAAACGAACTTATCAATCATCTCCAGACAGTTAGTATCGGTTATGATCTGTTGGATGACAAAGGTAAGGAAGAAGTATTGAAAGTGATAGAATATAACTCAAAATTTATTAAAAATTTATCTTTAAGAACCTTAATAAAAGGGTTTCAGTTGTATAAACACGCTAAATTGACTAACAGGGACTGGCTACCAGACTTCTTAGACTTGTTAGGTATTGATGAAAAGCTTAAAGTAGTAACAGAACTGCTTAACAAATATAATACTGACAAAGATAGGTTAAAAGAATGGGAATGGTCAGAACGATCATATTACAGGTACAAGGCAATCATCGGACAGACAAATCAACCTTTCTGCCAAACTGTCAACTAATCTGTAGAGGAGGTACATACAATGATAAAAAAAGAAGAAGTAATAAGATACATTGAAGAATGTGACAGTTCAGACTTTTGAAACTTGTAGGGAACGTCACAATCAACAAATGTTAAAAAATGGTTTAACCCTTCTTATCGTTCCATCTGTGTAACAACTGTTGTTTGATTACTTCAAGTTGACAGATTATGTGTGACAGTTCACCTGAATCTTTAACGTCACGAGTGTCAACAACAGTACCGATGGTATTATCAGATAACCTTTCAATTTGGATTTTCATTGTTTCTTTCCTCTTGCCTGATCTTTTGAGCTTCTTTTTTAACAGGTAAGACTTCTTTCAAAACTTTCTTAACAGCTTTAAGGTTTTCACGTTTTTCTTTTTTAATGTCTTTAATGATGTTTCTTATATCTTTGTTAACGTCAAGATTTAACCTGTCCTGTTCACGTTCAAGTTGAGAGATCATTCTCAAATATTCTTCTGCATCATATTCTTCAACCATTAACCTTGTTACTTGCAGCTTGTTGTCTACTACTTTAACCGTTCTTTTATCTTCAATCAGTTCAACCATTTTTATATTTCACCTTTAACTTTTTTTTAATCTTTGTAACGTACACATAATCCCAATAATTTAATTTTTTGATCTGTGTGTGTATGTTACATTGTTGGATTCCCAACTCTATTGAGATTTCTTTAACTTCAAACCATCTCTTTTTATTCTTTCTTAACAGGTTTAGTATTTCTGTTTGTCCCATACTTAACTCTCTTATTATCTATGTTTAACTTGTTTCTTAACTTTAATATCCATTGATGTTCAGGTCCAATTTCCACAAGACTTTTAAATCCAGCCTTATTCTTCATCTTTAAGTAGGCACGGAACAGGTGTCGTATGTAACTGATAGATTCAGCTCTATTATTAGTATATATTATATCTATATTATATTTCATTCTTAATGTACAACATATCTGTATAACTACGTCACCTAACATTCTTGAATAATGACTACCTTTAAACTCTTTATACAAAATTGAAGTAAAGGGACACTCAACAATGATTGCAAAGTAATCATAGTCAAGTGCACGTTCAATCTCACGTTTAAACCTTTTATGTCCTTTACCCAATGTACCAAACAAGTCTTGTGGACTTTTACGTTCAATCGCTATCTTATGTTCATACCCTTCAATACTGTAATCTCCAACGTTAAGTTTCTTTAGAACTGTTCCTTGTACCTCTTTAGACTTTCTAAATTCTAAAGGATGTTGTTCCCTTGTATCAACTATGATCTTCAAGGTGACACCTCAACAGTTCATATACATTAATTGCTTCCTTTTTAGTTAAACTTACGTTCCAAATACCTGTCTTGTAATCGTTTTTTTGTTCTAACACTAAATTAGCCCACACGGGGGAAGAATCCCCGTATGGTTTGTGTTTTAAGACAACTATCCTGTCTATTTCTCCCATTTTTTTAATTCCTCATTTTAGTTATCTATCTTAGATATCTCATACACAGTCTGTTTTCCTTCACCAGCTCTTAAAACACTAATCTCTATTACCTTTTTCCCAGCTGCTTCAGCCTTTTCTATTATTGGCTTAAACTTAGCACAAGCTTTGATTGCTGTAATTGTCCAATTTCTTGGATCTTCTGAACAATCAATGTTGTCATGTTGTAACACGTCAAAGCTAAGCCCAAACCTAACGTTTCCGTTGTCGTCCTTAAACTGTGTTTGTTGTCTCCAATTGGTTAATTTTAACCTCATTGGTATTCCGTTTTCTAGTTTGATGAACTTTCCGCCCATCTCATCCCAATTTATGTTTTCACTCATTTGTTTTTACCTTCTCTCTCAACTCTGACGGTTTCGAGATTTGTAGGTTTGTAAGCCCTTAGAATTCATCATCGCTAGGAGGCGAGAAGGAAAGGGAAAAACCACAACACTTGAGGTAGCGTTTTGATATTGTGGAAAACCTTTCCAAAAAGACTTACAAACTCTCTACGTTAGGTATTATGTATCATGTATTACCTCACCACACCCTGGACACACCCATTGTGTATTTTCAACTGGTCCGTTAATTTTCTCAATTTCTATCTTAATAAGCTTTTCCTTATGATTACAAACTTGTTTAGAATATGGTACTTTTGGTGGTACAAATACTTGTTCATTACCTTTTAACGATAAGATATATTTTCTTAATTTGTTTTCATCCCAAACCTCAAATTTACCTTCCCCAATCTTTTTTTCAAATACATATCCTTTGGTTTTGTTAAAATCCATACCAATATAACACCTATCCATAAACTGATCATACGTTTCTTTACCATCAATTTTTGAAATATAATTTTTTAAGTCCATTTTGACCTCCATTCGTTTTTTTGAATTCTGATAGATATGGTAGAGTAGTTGAATCTTCCTATAACTGCTCCATTTGTAAAACTAAGCAATATTTGAACTCTCCTTAAAAACGTGTTTTTCAGTAAGAAAAAAGTTTTTCTAAGGGCATGAAAAAACTCCTTTTTACGTGATTTTGGGGGTTTTAAGGAGAGTTCAAAAAACACTTTAAATGAGGTATAAAGACTAAATAGCTCTCCTTTTATTACTCTACCATATCTATCAGAGTTTAGATTTCCCAACGGAGCATTATTTGACCTCATTTTAATTAAGATTTGACCTCCACTGTATAAATTCATCAATTTTTACCTTCTGATGCTTAATTTTACTATCAAAATCAATCTCAAAATCTAAAGATGTTGGAACTACTCCTGTTCTTTTGTAAACGGCAGGAGCAGGTGGCATAGTTAAATTTTCAATAAAACTTGCAGATTTAAGGTTAGATATGGATTTATAGATAATATCTCTACTTAAACCCGTAAGTTCCATAATATCATTAATCTTAAAATTAGTGTTAATGTCTTTAGTAGCCAGAACTTTATAAATAGTTAAGTCTGTTTTAGATATTCCTTGACTTGTTGCAACCAAAGATTTATGAAATATATCAATAGCTGTTTTAACATCTTCCCACTGTGATACTAACACAGTTCTTCCTAACTTATCCTTAAAAGATTGCCTTAAATGTGATCTAAGTAATGTAATGGCTTGAATTACGTGATGAAACTTGTCAATGTCCCTTCTTGCTCTTAGATTTTTACTTGATAATAAGTTAATAAAATCTTGATCATCACCAAAAGGAAATTCAATTGACACATTAACATTAATATGTTTAACCCAAGTTTTAAGTGATTGTGATAATGGATTATCTTTCCAACTTCTGTACTGAGGACCACGTTTTGACCTACATTTATAAGCCATAATATGTTTGGTTTGATCTTCTGATACATCCGTGTTAAGAATCCAACCCCTACTTTTTAATTGATCACCTTCATCAAATTCTTCAGCTTGACAAGTAGCAAACAATACGTTCTTAAAGGTGTGTTTAATCTCGTTAGTTACTAACTTTTTAGAACCATCAAAATCTTTCTCTTCAACTGTTTCAAGTAAATTAAGTTGTTTTTCTGAAATTAAGACTCTTAAAGCTTCAACAACCCTTTTAGCTCCTTGCAATTCTTCAATAATTACAACTGAGTTTTCCCAATTATCTGGATCAATCCTGTTTAAACTTGCCTCAGTCATTCTTTGATAAGTAAACCAATCTTCTCCTTCTTCACCAATCAACCAAGCAACGTTCTTAAGAATAAAACTTTTACCTGATGCTGCTGGACCATCAATCATAATAAACCATTCTGGGCTAACAAATCTAGCCATAAATGCAATAAATATTTGAAGTTTAAGGTTAGATTCACCTGCTCCTATAAGGTCTAATACCTCTTTAATCTTTTGGATAGGATCGCCTTTCTCAAAGATTAACTTTTCTTCCTTATATAACTCTTTATGATATTCACAAACAGACTTTTCACATAACTTAAGCCTTTTACAAGTTCCACAATTCCAAAATATATCTTCAACCTTAAATATCCAATCTGCCCATTTGTAAGCTTCTTCAGGTTCAAACCTTTCAGGTATTTGCTCACAATTATATACATATTTCTTTAATACACTCTTTGTTTCAGTTTTGGTTAATCCTTGTAATTTACAGGCAATAGAGATTAATCTTGCACCTGTACCTCTGTTACCACTAGAAGTGCCTTCTAACAACGTTTGTATACAAGGTAGTTCCAACCACTTACCCTTATAATCTATTGTTCTAAGCTCTTTAAACGTGGTTTTATCCATAGAATCTAAATATCTTTTACAAACAGATACAACAAAAGATTCTGACATAACAAACATTTCAACTTTCTTAGGGTAATTAACATCTGAATATTGTATATCTTTAGGTTTAGTATCAGGTAACTTATCATAAAAAGTCTTATGATTAGTCTTAATAGTATTATCATTTAAAACCTTCTTGTTTGCACCACCACAACATCTAATTAAAGGTGATTTTAAATTAATAGAATCCCATCTGATCTTCAAAATGTCAATGATTTTACCTTCACCAAACAAATCAAGCGAAATCCCAGATTGTAACAACATTTCTTTACAGAATTCAACCCTTAATTCTTTCCAGATATCAATGTTTTTTTCAACAGCTTTCTTAATAACCTTTTTTGCATCTTTACTATTAACATCAGATTCAAAAAAAATATGGATATGTATACCTTTATTGCCTGACCAAAAACAATAATGAGGTATTAATTGGCTTCTTAAATATTCTCTGATCATTTGTGCAAAACGATAATTCTGTGCATAAGATTTAGCATCTAAATCAATTACAATTTCGTTACTACCAATAGTCCTGTGATCAACGGGTATTAATTTACCTATTATCTTTTGAAACCCTGGTCGATAATTCTTACCTTCTCGATAATTCTGAGCAGTAAAAATTGGAGAATCTAACTTTTTATTTAATATTTCTAGCCAAGCTTTTTGTTCCTCAAAAGCCATTTAGATAGCTACCTCTAAATTAATAATCATCTTATTTTTTAACCTCTTTTAAATTTTTAAAATATAACTACTATATAAATGTTTGGTTTTACATTACAAGGTTAAATTTATCATTTACCATAAACCACATCGCATCATACTTGGTCTGTTCATAAGCAAAAGGTCTACTACGGATTAATCTTGAATCATAGAAGTAACACCAGTCTAAGTAATATTCAAGACCATTATCTGACAAATATGACACATATGCATGACCTACATTCTTATTATTATAGTTAACCCAACCTGTCTTAAGATAAATCCTGTCAGCTGGTACACCTGCTAACCTTGCAAGTGTAACGATTAACATAGCACCACCTTCACAATCAGATTTATGATTTTTAAGTATTGTTTCTGCATCTTCCCAATATTCAGGTATTCCCCATAACTGATCATCAGACGTATAAGTGATGTTAGAATGAACCCAACGCAGAATCTGGATAACCCTGTAATCACATTCCCAAGAATCGTAACTGAACTGTTTAGCTAGGTTTTTCATTACCTGAGATTCAAGCTGTAATGACATAAACCTTTTTAGGTTTACCCATTCGCCTGGCTTAACCTGATAATACGTGTTACCTTTGTTATATCTTTTTCGAAACAATTCAAATATGATTGTTCTAAACCTTCTCATAAACCTTTTTGAATAACTTAATATCATTGGAACTGTACCCTTAAATTTCTTACAACTGGAGGAGAACTTAACCAAGTACCCTTTACTTTGATCTTAATGTCTTTAGTGTTAACCAGACTATCATAATCAGCCAAGTTTATACCTCCAATGTTTGAATCTCTTGATAAATTATTAACAAGTACATTATCAGAACTGTCAAGAACGTCAATCCTAACATAACCTAAATCTTCATCTTCAGTACCATCTTCATTCCAGGTTACAAGTCCCCAGCTTGGACTACTTTGTTTACACAAGTCCCAGTCTAAAGCTTGACTAACCCAGTATGCAGTTGTCCAAGTTTGTGCATTGATACCCATTGAAGGACTCAATTTGACACCCCTTGATAATCAAAATCATAAGATAGTCCACTTGGTAAGTTTCCGAAATCATACCATAACCATACATAACTCCAATTACCTGTTGACACATTTCCAACAGAAACGTAGGTTTCAGACAGTTTATTTCCTGTGGAATAATTATTAACTAGATTAGCCGTAATATTAACATAGTCAAGGAAATTAAACGTTGAATATGAATAAATGTTGTCAAAATATAAGTAACCTTCAGTTGTACTGTTAACTGATATTGTGATTGTGTCAGATATGCTAGATATGCTAGAACAGTTGTTTGCTATTAAATTATCTTGATCAGCTAACGAGTTATAACATTCAACACCATCAACTAACATTGCCCAAGAAGTACTAGATTCGTTACCTTCCCATTCAAAGCTAAGTCCTGTTGCATCTGATACGTTTAGGTTTATTGTAACGTTGTTAACCTGTGGACAGTTCCAGTTAAATGTTTGGTTATAAGTTAAACTTGTATTGGTTTGGTTAATTAATTGTCTAGTTTCTGTATTGTTCATGTTATAATGAAGACGACCATAAGTACCAGTTGACCAGTTGACAGGTACAAAGCTCATACAAAATTTAGTTTCGTTATAAGTAGAATTACTAACAGTTGAAGTGTTAACTATCCAGTCCCAGTTTTGTCTATTAAACTGTTCAACCCACATAATTCTTGTTTTATTTGTTACGTCTGTTAACTTTAACTGAAATGTAGCATTTAACACGTCATTGTTAGATACATTAAATATGCCTGTAGTGTTAGTCTGATCTTGTGGTATTACTTCAGTTGCGTTAGGTTCAGTAGGTATCACTATAAACGAGTCGGGTACAAGAGTTAAACTTAAATTTACTGAAACTGAACCACCACTTTCTCCTAACGTTAAATTATTGTTACCTAAAGAAAACTGTTCTACCTCTGTTCCGTCCAAAGTTAAATTGTTATTACCCAATGTAAATTGACTTACAGGTGTTACTAAGTGAGCTGCCATTACTATCAATAAAAAGGTAATAATTATATGTTTCATTGTGTTATGTTCATTAATTCTGCATCTGTTCCAGCGGAATAATTGTTAAGATTCAATCCCATTACTGCATAAATTCCTTCATTGTCAAACCTACTAAAGTTATAATAACCTGTTGTTACATCTGTCTGTGTATAGTTACAAGCCAATGCTCCACCATCTGCAAGTCCTGAAGTGTAACAAGCAATTACAGTACCATTACTTACAAGGTTATCATTTGCATCTTTTAGATATCCAGAAATCTGTGGAATAAAAGATATGTCAACAGGTAAAGCCCCACTTGTAAAGTTCTTAACCCAATTGTCAGGTGTAGTTTCGTTAACACCACAAGCAAGGAACAAGTCATTGTTACCATAATCTAAGTTAGCACCATAAGTACAAGTGTGAGATGTACTTAACCCTTCTGCACATTCATAACCTCCTGCTGTAACCATTTCACTAAAGTTATTATCTTGGTTATCTATTGCACAGTATGATGCAAGGTTAGTATCAAACTTAATAGTAGGTGTCCTGTCTTCAGTTTCAACCCTAACTGTTAAATCAGTTTGCCATGCAGTTTGATTTTCTTCATTTTCACCTGAACTGAAATTATAACTTGACTGTGTAATACTAAGTTCCTGTATAATGTCTAAACTATACTCTATTGAATTGTTAAATGAATTGCTTGTATCGTTAGCGTACCAAGTATAGTTATAGAAAGCCCAGTCAGGCATTGTCTTAACAACTGAAGCGTTGTATGATGTAGGGTTTGTTGATATTTCAACCCAACTATCATTGACATAACCACTACTACTTTCATTATATTTAGAAAAGATGTAACCGCTTATTCCTACATCATCATCAATCTGAATACTAATGTTAACATCAT
>Ga0180433_10010416_pt1 | contig 11194 bp, 9 predicted proteins | sample SS_ome_8_FD_132980 | JGI IMG/M metagenome (GOLD analysis project Ga0180433, IMG submission 132980) | Hypersaline lake sediment archaeal communities from the Salton Sea, California, USA - SS_1_D_1 metaG | ecosystem: Environmental > Aquatic > Non-marine Saline and Alkaline > Hypersaline > Sediment... | reverse complement strand
TTGCTTTGACAATGCAGGCCTTTAATCCGGCCGAAGCGTTTCGGTGTCCCGTATTCATCGCTTCGAACAAAGAAATAGCGATGACCAAAGAAAGTGTGGATTTGGATGCCGTTCCAAGGACCGAGATAGTGGAGCGCTTCGCGCCACTCCCCGGAAAACCGTTTCTTCCGTTTGAGATTCCCGCTGATAGGAAGGTTCCTCCCTTTCTCCCCATCGGGGGCGAGGTGCTTGTGCGTCAAACCTCCTCCACCCATGGTGCCGATGGGTATATTACGACCGATTTTGATGAAATCGACAGAAACCAGCAGCGACTGAATCAGAAGCTTATTTCAGCCGTAGACCAATTTTCAATCCATCAAGCATATATGGAGGATAATTCGGATACATTGCTCATCGCTTATGGTGTCACCGCTCGGGCGGCAAAAGAAGCGTTCATAGCGCAAAAGAATGAAGGCAATCCTGTTTCCCTTTTTGTACCCAAAACCATCTGGCCGGTGCCTCAAAACCTGATAAAGGAGAAAGCGAAAAATGTAACCCGCGTGATCGTGGTTGAAATGAATGCCGGCCAATATGTTCGAGAGATAGAGCGCCTGCTCCCTGACAAGCAAATCGAGTTCTTTGGTCAAATGAATGGCAAGTTGATTACCCCACGCCAGATACGAGAGGTTATCGCTCATGTCTAGTTTACTGAATAAAGGCCGCCCTCCTGTCTTTTGTCCGGGATGTTCCCACGAGCGAATCGTGAGGACCCTGGATAGATCCTTTCAAAATATGCGGCTCAGCGGCAACCAGGTTGTCATGGTAAGTGACATTGGGTGTTCCGGCCTTTTTGACACCTTCTTTCAAACTCACGCCCTGCACGGTCTTCATGGTCGTGCATTGACCTATGCAACGGGCCTGAAGCTTGCCCAGCCGGAGTTGAACGTGGTTGTTACCATGGGGGACGGCGGTATGGGCATCGGTGGTGCACATCTGCTCAGTGCCTGCCGCCGCAACCTGGATCTCACGTTGTTGGTTTTGAACAACTTTAACTTCGGCATGACGGGTGGCCAGTATTCGGCAACGACACCTCCCGAGGCACAGGTGGGATCAGGTTTTTTAAACCGGCTTGAGCGGCCGCTGGATGTCTGCCAGGTGGCCACTGCCGCGGGGGCAACGTATGTAACCCGTTGTTCAGCTTACAAAAAGGATTTGGCAGAGGAAATTGAACGCGCCGTTCGGCATGAAGGTTTTTCCGTAATCGACATTTGGGGTGTCTGCACAGGTCGATTCATCAGACGTAACAAGCTGACACCGGCAATCATCGAAGACACCCTTGTCAAGCTGCCGCCGTCAGAAGGCTTGATCCAGGCCAACAGTAGAAAGGAATATGGCCGGCATTACCGGGAGGTGGCAAAGGAACAAAAAACTGTGCCGCCGCCGGCGAAAATTGAAGCGACATTATCCCCCCCTTCTCTAGACAAGCAGGGGGTCATCATCCTTGGCGCGGCCGGGCAGCGAATCATAACGGCGGGAGATATTTTGTGTCTTGCCGGCCTCTCTGCCGGGTTGAAGGTCACCCAGAAGAATGAATACAACATCACCGTGTTGACAGGCCCTTCTATAAGTGAGGTGATCCTTTCACCGGAAGAGATTGGTTTTACCGGAATCGAAAAGCCTGCGGTTGTGATCGCCATAGGGCAAGAAGGTGTGGATCGTCGCAAATACCTGTTTGATTATCTTAATAATGACACCTTGATTCTTCAGAACCAAGGAATCCATATACCGCCAAGCCATGCCGGGGTTCACCGGTTGGACTTTAAAAATCAGGGTATCAAAAGCCAGGATTGGGCGCTTGCTTCGCTATCTGTTTTGGCCAAACTCAACAAAGTGATCAGCCTTGAGATGCTTCAGTCTGCCCTAAAAATGAGATTCAAAGACCGGGTCCTTTCATCTGCCCTTGATCTGGTGGAAAAAATGGAAGTCGGGCAATGATATAAATAATTGCGTCATCCTCGGAGCGTCACGCCAAAAAACCCCTGAATAGTGCCGGAATGAAAACCAGGAGTTTTTTCCGATTCCCCAGGTACCATCAAAAATAACTCCGCTAAAGTAGCTGAGCGACTTTCATGCTTTCGGTCTATCTCAAACTCCTGTTCACTGCGATTTTTTGGGGAGGAACATTTATTGCGGGAAAGGTCGTTGCAAAAGATGTCGGCCCTTTCTCGGCGGCATTCTTAAGATTTGCCGTTGCTTCCATTTTTCTCATCTCACTGACGTGGAAACATCAAAGGAGACTGCCCGTCTTAACAAAGAAACAGCTGATTTCCGTTATCCTCTTGGGGATGACGGGCGTGTTCGCCTACAATGTCCTTTTTTTTAAAGGACTGAAACTGATCAGTGCCGGACGTGCGTCTCTCATTATCGCAAACAACCCGGTCTTCATCGCGCTTTTTGCCGCCCTCTTTTTCAAAGAAAAATTGAATTTCACACGGGTTGCCGGAATTACTATTTCGGTAATCGGGGCGATCGTCGTCATCTCGAAGGGGAACCTCGCAGAGTTTGTAAATGGGAATCTCGGGGCGGGAGAGCTCTATATATTTTGCTGCGTTGCATCCTGGGTAGCCTACTCCCTGATAGGTAAAGCAGTTATGACCGATCTTTCGCCACTTGTATCCGTATCTTACGCATCACTGGCCGGCGCTGCGGCATTGTTTTTCCCGGCCTATTTCGAAGGCCTCACAAAAAACCTGGTTCATTACTCCGTAGTCGATTGGTTCGCAATCTTTTATCTCGGAGTTTTCGGAACGGTGGTGGGATTTGTCTGGTATTATGAGGGAATCAAGGCCATCGGTCCGACAAAGGCCGGGCAATTTATCAATTTCGTACCCGTCAGCGCCGTTTTGCTGGCATTTTTCATTCTTGGGGAGCCGATCACCCTGTCTTTATTGGTTGGCGGAATTTTTGTCGTCTCCGGCGTCTGTTTGACGAACACCGTTTTTGCTACAAAATCTGGCTGAGGAAAAGTTTGGTTCGGTCGTGTTGTGGATTTTCGAAGAACTCCGTCGGCGTATTCCCCTCCACAATTTGGCCGAAGTCCATGAAAAGCACCCGGTGGGCCACGCTTTTGGCAAACCCCATTTCGTGCGTGACCACAATCATGGTCATGCCTTCTTTCGCGAGATCGATCATAACATCCAGAACTTCTTTGATCATCTCCGGGTCCAGTGCGGACGTCGGCTCGTCAAAAAGCATGACTTTGGGATTCATGCAGAGGCTTCGGGCAATGGCGACGCGTTGCTGCTGTCCTCCGGAAAGCTGTCCCGGATATTTGCGCGCCTGTTCGGCAATGTGCACCTTGTCCAGATAATACATGGCATTTTCTTCCGCTTCAGCCTTCGGGGTCTTTCGCACCCATATGGGTCCGAGCGTGAGATTCTCGACAATTGTCAGGTGTGGAAAAAGGTTGAAGTGCTGAAACACCATGCCCACTTCCATCCGGATTTTTTCGATGTTTTTGATGTTGTTGGTCAACTCGATGCCGTCGACGAGAATCCGGCCCCGTTGATGTTCTTCCAGGCGGTTGATGCAACGGATCAAAGTTGATTTCCCGGAGCCCGAGGGGCCGCAAATGACGATCCGTTCTTGCTTGCCCACGGTCAGGTCGATGCCCTGAAGCACATGAAAATCTCCAAACCACTTGTGCATACCGATGATCTCTATCATCGCTTCATCCAGCGGCGGGGTTTCAGTTTTTTTCTCCAATTCCTCGTTCATGAAAGCCTCTTCTTATGAGTTACATACAAGTTACCGCGAACATACCGGATTGAAAGCCTACCGTTCACCGGCTGAAAGCTCCTTCTCCAACTTGCGGCTGTAATTGGACATGGAAAAACAGCCGAGAAAGTATAGGATGGCAATAAAAACATAGGCTTCGCGACTGAATCCCATCCATTCGGGATTGGACAGAACCGACTGGGTGGTCTTGAGCAAATCCCAAAGGGCAATGATCACGACGAGTGAGGTATCTTTGAAGGCAGAAATAAGAATGCTCACGGTGGGCGGTATCACGATTTTGAGGGCCTGAGGCAGAATAACCAAGCGCATGGTCTGGTAATAGTTCAATCCGAGGGAATCCGCCGCCTCATACTGCCCCCGAGACATCCCCTGTAACCCCCCTCGAACAACCTCTGCGATATACGCGGCGGTAAAGAGGATAATGGCCACCTGCGCCCGGAGAATCTTGTTGAACGTAACCCCTTCCGGCAAGAACAGCGGGAAAATGATCGACGACATGAACAGCAGGCTGATCAGGGGTACGCCACGGATCAATTCAATATACGCAATGCTGAGCAACTTGACGCCACGCATTTGGGACTGACGCCCCAAAGCCAAAATGACACCAAGCGGATAGGCGGCGGTTAGGCCGAAAACAGCCAGAAGGAGTGTCAGGGGCAGACCTCCCCACTGGGTGGTTTCCACGGGCGTGAGTCCGAAAAGCCCCCCTTTCATGAGCAACCCCATAACAAAAAGCCCCAAAATCCATCCGTATCCCAGATATTTTGTCCAGTGGTTTCGGTTCCTGCTGTAAAAAAGAAGCCCGATTAAAAGCAGCATGGCCAGAAGAGGTCTCCAGTGCAACTCGTACGGATAAAAACCGAAAATGATAAACCGAAAATTTCTGTAAATGATAGACCAGCAGGCGCCCGTGGCTTCCCGACACCCTGCGCCGGTTGTGTGCCATGCGCTGTCGATGAATGCCCATCTCACGAGCGGAGGCACAGTTTGCCAGAGCAGGAAAAGCGTCACGATCGTGAGAATGGAGTTAAAGACGCCGTTAAAAAGGTTGGCTCTCACCCACCCAATGATCCCGACGCTCGTGACAGGGGGTTTCAACACTACGGATTCCGTCCCCTGAATCGATTGTTCCATACTTTCCCCTATCTCTCTACAAGGGCCACCCTTTTGTTATACCAGTTCATAAAAACAGAGGTTGAAAGGCTGAAAATAAGGTATACGGCCATAATCAGGGCCACCCCCTCGATGGATTGCCCGGTCTGATTGATGGTTGTGTTCGCCACCGAAACAAAATCGGGAAACCCGATGGCAACAGCCAAAGAGCTGTTCTTTGTCAAATTAAGCATCTGACTGGTCAGCGGGGGAATAATGACCCTCAAGGCCTGGGGCAGTATGACCAAATTCAAGACTCGCGAAGGTCTCAAGCCGATGGCCATCGCGGCCTCAGTTTGACCGCGGCTCACCGACTGGATCCCGGCCCGAACGACTTCGGCCACAAATGCGGCCGTATAAAGGACCAGGCCGAGCAGGAGGGCGATGAATTCCGGACTGAGCGTCATACCTCCCTTGAAATTGAACCCCACGAGTTTGGGCGAATCCATCTCCGTGGGGGCGCCGAATGCCAGCCAGATGACCAAAGGCAGGCCGATGATAATGCCGATTCCAAAACGAAAAACAGGGAAAAACCGCCCCGTTTGCTCCTGCCGCCTTTTGGCCCAGCGACGGATCACATACACGATGACACATCCCACCAACAGGGCCAAAAGCATGTACTTGTGGGCAGGATGCGCCTCAGGGACTGTGAAGGCCACCCCACGGTTACACAGATAGAGCCCCTCCACGGGACAAACCGCCTGACGAGGGCCTGGTAAGCTCTCATAGAAGATGGCGTACCAGAAAAAAAGCTGAAGCAGTACCGGAATGTCCTGCATGACCTCAATGTAAATGCCTGCCAGTTTAGACACCAGCCAATTGGTGGACAGCCTCGCCACCCCGACAATGGTTCCGAGGATGAGCGTGATCACAATACCGATAAAAGAGACCTTCAGCGTATTGAGGGCACCGACCACCAGTGCCCGGAAGTATGAACTGGCCGCTGAGTATGGGATCACGGATTCACCAATCTCGAAGGAGGATTCCTTCTGAAGGAACCCCCACCCTGTCGCGATGGATTGTCTCTCAAGATTGACGAGGGTATTGGAGACGAGGTAGTATGCGAGAAGGCCGATCACACCCAGCACGGCTATCTGGTACATGATCGCCCGTTTTTTTGGGTCCAGCCAGAATGGCACCTTGTCCGGTGGCGCGGTATTCATAGGATTGTTCGTTTTTCCTGTTGACGGTGGTTCCGGTCCGGCGCTGTCAGACGCAAAGGATGATCTCACCCCTAACGCCTTGTTTTAGAACCTGTCTTTTATGAATACGACCGTTTGAAGGCTGTCGATGATAAAAAAACAGGTGCCCCCCGAAAGGGGCACCTCAAGAAGGGATCACCTAAAGGCTGCAGGGTACATGATACCGCCCTGGTTCCACAGGGCATTCAGACCGCGCTCCAAGCCAAGCTGAGTGTTCTTACCCACACTGCGCTCGAAGATTTCGCCGTAGTTTCCGACTTGCTTGATGATATGGTAGGCCCACTTCTCATCAAGTCCCAGCGCCTTTCCCATACCCGGGGTGACTCCCAAAAAACGCTGGATCTGGGGAGCTTTGCTCTTCAGCATCTCATCCACATTCTGGGAGGTGATTCCCATTTCCTCTGCCTCCAGCAAAGCCATGACCGTCCAGTTGACAATATCATACCACTGATCATCTCCATGACGGACCACCGGCGCCAAAGGCTCCTTGGAAATAATTTCAGGCAAGAGGACATAATCATCCGGATTGGGCGCCACAGACCGGTGGGCGGCCAACTGAGAGGCATCCGATGTAAGGCAGTCACACCGACCGGCAAAGAACGCCTTAGACAGTTCTGCCGTCTGCTCAATCACAACCGGTTTCCATTCCAAGTTATTGGAGCGGAAAAAATCCGCTGCATTCATTTCGGTGGTGGTTCCCGGCAAAACACAGACGGTGGCACCGCCAAGCTCCTTGGCGCTCTTCACGCCCAGCTTTTTTGGAACGAGGAAACCCTGACCGTCATAGTAGTTCACATGACAAAAATTCAGGCCATTCACGGTTTCGCGAGTCAGGGTCTGGGTGGTGTTACGGCACAGAACATCGATCTCTTTTGACTGAAGTGCCGGCAAACGCTGAACGGCCGTCAGAGCAGTAAATTTCACTTTGTTCGAATCACCCAATACAGCAACGGCAACGGCCCGCGCTGTATCCACATCGAGACCCTTCCATACACCCTTTTCATCCGGCATGCTGAATCCGTAGACGCCTCCGTTCACGCCGGCGATGAGGACCCCTCTTGCACGAACTTCATCCAGGGTTCCTGCCACAGCCACACCTGCAATCGCAATGAATGCGACTGCCGCCACTGCCACCAGGCAAAGTTTAGTAACTTTCATCCGTTGTTCCTCCTTTCAGGTTTAAGGTTAACTTTTTGGATTACTCAAACGTAATCCTACCTATGCAAAACCTTTTTTCCCTTTTTAACCCTATTTTCATCAACAACGAACACGCCGCCTCATGACGTTCAGGAAGTGGCCGATTCATGAATATACCGGATTGAACTATCCTGATATTAATTAATTAGCACTTAGAAAGCGCATGTTCAAGAACAAAACATATGGGTTCCCTTGATGATTTCAAAATTTACGCCGCCGGCTTCCCAAAGCATTCCTGAGGGAGAAGCTCCCCTGTTCCTGTGGATCCGGGATCATCTGCTCCGAAAAGCAAACGGAAAGCCGGTGATCGTCAAAATCCTCGTCGATGCTATCGACACGGACAAAGAGGGCGCATCTGGAATCACCTGCTACGGGGCGAGCAGCACCTGCCCGTCAAAGCGGTTTGACAAGGCTTCGCACAGACCGTCGACGGCCCTTTGGTCCCTAAGCTCGACCATGAGCTCCCCATTGTCGCCGAGTGTGAGGCTTCCGTGCCGCTCAACGACCTCAGCCACCTCGGAAGGTTCCACCGTCCACCAGCCCCGGGTCCGAAGCAGTAACTCCCTGCCCTTAAACCGCCTTGGCGTAACCAGGTCGATTGTTCGGAACCAGGCATCCCATCCGATCTGCGCCGGGGATTTCAAAACCGGGCTTACGGGATCATGGTAGATCCGGCAGCGGCCGAACAGCCGGAGTCGGATCATGGTATCACCTCCCGGATCAAAGCCCGAAAGTGTTCCTCCTTCGGCAGGAGCTCGCCGGGGACTCGAATCCCGCATGCGCCCAGGGCGGATGCCAAACAGTACCCATACAGTTGAGCGACCTGATGCCCCTCCATATTGACATGACGAGCGTTTGCATGCGCCCGGGAGCGCTCGAAGAGATGCTTCGCCGCGTCTCTGGCACCCCGCAGTCTACCGTCGAACGGCGATAGATTTAATTGTTCCAGCAACCGGCCTTGTACGGCTTCCATTTGCAAAAACATATCCCGCAAGCTTCTCACGGACGGATCGCGACCCCATTCATCCATTTCATTCATCGCCTCTTCAGCGCATCGGTAAAAGGATTATTGAAAGGAGGTTTCTCCTTCTTCTTCTGACCATGCGCGACCCTTTTTCGATGAGCCGTTTTCGGCGGGCCGGGTGCGTGCCGATCGGATGTTTCGGTGCCGTTCCGCATGGAAAGCGATATTCGCTTTCTTTCCTGATCCACATCCAGCACCGTCACCCACACCTTTTGATTCAGCTTTACCACCTCATTGGGATCTTTCACAAAGCGATCTGCGAGCCGGCTGACATGCACCAGCCCGTCTTGATGAACACCGACGTCCACAAAGGCCCCGAAGGCAGTGATGTTGGTCACGACGCCCGGCAGCCTCATTCCGGGGACCAAGTCCTCGATCTTTTCGACGTCTTCCGCGAAAGCGAAGCTTTCAAAGCGCTCCCTCGGATCTCGACCCGGCTTCGCCAGCTCCTCGAGAATATCATTCAACGTGGGAAGGCCGACCTTTTCCGTGATATAGTCTTCCTTGCGTATCCTTTTGCGCATCCCCTCGTCCGTCATGAGATTCCTCACGCTGCACTTCAAATCCCGAGCCATGGCCTCCACAATCGGATAGCTTTCCGGATGAACGGCGCTCGCATCCAAGGGATCCCTGCCGTCCCGAATGCGCAGAAAGCCCGCAGCTTGTTCAAACGCCTTGGGTCCCAATCGGGGAACCGCCTTCAGGGCCGCTCTCGCCGGAAAGGGACCGTGTGCTTCTCTGTGGGCCACAATACTGCCGGCAAGCTGCGGTCCCAATCCCGAGACATAGGTGAGCAATTGCCGGCTTGCCGTGTTCACCTCCACACCCACTGCGTTGACACAGCTCATTACCACGTCATCCAAACTCGCTTTGAGTCCCTTTTGATCCACATCATGCTGGTACTGCCCCACCCCAATGGATTTTGGATCCACCTTTATGAGTTCGGCAAGCGGGTCCATAAGCCTTCTTCCAATGGAAACAGCCCCCCGTACGGTCACGTCTTGATCGGGAAATTCCTCTCGGGCCGCCTCGGATGCGGAATAGACGGATGCGCCGCTCTCATTGACCATAATAACTTGAATCGCTCCCGACAGGTTGAGCCCCTCGATGAAAGCGTTCAATTCCCTGCCTCCCGTGCCGTTGCCGATGGCGACGGCCTCCACATGAAATCTCTCGCAGAGTTCCCTGATCGTTTCACCTGCTTTGGATTTGGCGGTCTTGGATTGGAAGGGGAAGATCGTATCGGTGTGCATCAGCTTCCCTTGCGGATTCAGACAGACCAGTTTGCATCCGGTTCGAAAACCGGGGTCCAATGCCAGAACGGTCTTCTGCCCAAGCGGCGGGGCCATCAAGAGCTGTCGAAGGTTATTTGCAAAAACGCGAATGGCATGGGAATTGGCCCGTTTCTTCGTTTCAATCCGCATCTCGGTCTCCATCGCATGTGAAAGAAGTCGCTTATAACCGTCGTGGACTGCCGATCTCACCTGGTCTGAAGCCGGGGATTCGCCCTTCACAAACTGTGATTCAAGCAGGGCGAGGGCGTCATCCTCAGGCGGTAGGAGGCGAAGGGTCAGAAATCCCTCTTTCTCACCTCTCCGCATGGCCAGTATCCTGTGAGAAGGGGCCGTTTTTGCAGGTTCTTTCCAGTCGAAATAGCTTTTGTATTTCAGACCTTCGTTTTCTTTTCCATGCACGACCTGAGATACGAATGTTGCCTTTTCGGCGAAAAGCGCACGCATGCGGCTCCGAGTTTGCTCGTCCTCGTTCACCCACTCCGCGATGATATCTCTCGCCCCGGAAAGCACATCCTCAATCGTTTCAAGACCCTTTTCAGCGTCTAAAAACGGTTCGGCCGCCACAACTGGATCGAAAGCTTCCTGGTTGAAGAGTCTGTGGGCGAGCGGTTCCAGCCCTCTTTCCTTGGCCACGGTTGCCCGCGTCCGTCGTTTTGGTCGGTAAGGCAGATAGATGTCCTCCAAAACCGCCACCGTTTGAGCTTCTAAAATCTTTCCCTTGAGCTCATCGGTAAGCTTTCCCTGATCCTCCAAGGACTTAAGGATCGCTTCACGACGTTTGTCCAGATCCGCGAGTTGGGCCAACCGGTCGCGGATCGCAGCGATGGCCACCTCGTCCAAAGACCCTGTCATCTCTTTCCGGTAGCGCGCGATAAAGGGTACCGTCCCCCCATCCTCCAGCACCGTTGCCGTCGATTCGATCTGCCAAGGGGAAAGGTTCAATTCATTTGCAATTTTTTGAATGTGTTTTTGATTCATCGGTGTCTCTCAAGTATTCGTTCGGCATCATTATGGGGACCCGGGATCGGGGTCCCGGGCGGACCGTTTATTTGCTTATCCACTGACCTCAAACGCCTCAACCAGCACTCGGGCGGTGCCTTTTTTATAAAAACCCAGTCTTTTCGCCGCCCCGGCACTCAGATCTATGATCCGGCCTTCTACAAACGGACCGCGATCGTTTACTCGCACGACAATAGACCGACGATTCTCGAGGTTGGTCACCCGAACATGCGCAGGTAACGGCAGGAGTTTGTGCGCGGCACTGAGCCCTTCAGGATTGAACGCTTCACCGTTCGCCGTCATTCGCCCCCCTTTTTTGCGATACGTTTCATATCCGTACCACGATGCAGTTCCTTTCTCTCGATAATTCCGAGCCTCCTTCGTGGACATGGGGACATACCGTTTTCCATTCACGACATACGGCGACCGCTTCACACGTCCTTTGCGGATGGCTTCCTTCGGAGGCAGACCGTCCACCGACTCGATTTCCTCATGGGTCAAGGGCCAGCTCAAGGGGGCCATGATAACCTGAAAGGTAAACTCCCCCA
>Ga0180433_10010414_pt1 | contig 11195 bp, 9 predicted proteins | sample SS_ome_8_FD_132980 | JGI IMG/M metagenome (GOLD analysis project Ga0180433, IMG submission 132980) | Hypersaline lake sediment archaeal communities from the Salton Sea, California, USA - SS_1_D_1 metaG | ecosystem: Environmental > Aquatic > Non-marine Saline and Alkaline > Hypersaline > Sediment... | reverse complement strand
GATTCCCCCGTCCCACCCCCTGCCCCATCCCTTATTCAGTTGGCATTTTGTTTTTTCCGCTTTCCTGAATTCTCCTTCTCGCTTGCAAATCTCGTGTAATAAAAAAAAGAAAAAATATCCTCAAACGACGATTTATTTCTTTTCACACTCAATCACTTGAACTGGTACTGCGGCGACCCAGCTGATGCAGGGCATGTCCCACCACTGCTGTCGCCAAATATCGCACCGAAAAGCGCAATCACAAAGAACATCCCAATGAAACTCACAGTCATCCAGCAGCAGCACGTGAGCGGCGATCCAAAGAGACAGCGCTCTCGCCGCTTCGACTTCTTGTCGCACTCCCCACCGTCACACTCCGAGATGGCCCGCACATTCTTTCGCAAGCGCAGTGCGCCCGCCAAATCCTGGACAACTCCCCGCAATTCGCGTGTCGCCGCAGCGAGTTCGGCCGCGTCGGATGTAGTGGATTCGTCGCCCATGGTTTTTTTCTGCCCAGGCTGACATCACAAATCAGCAAACACTATTATACACCACAACCACAACATTGAAAGTGCGACAAAATGGGGTAAGGATACATCTTTATTATTGATGCATGTGGACATTGCCGCTGTAAGGATCCATGAATGGTGGGTGATACGCCTGGGGTATTTCCAGCATCGCTGCGCACAGGTAGACATCTGTGCGCGGATCTGTCGTCTGCATGCACGGCACAAAGTCGTCGTCCCACGTCGGTTCCAATGGCACGTCGCCAGAATTGTGCAGTTCCATCGGGGTCGCCCGCTGTGTGCGGTGGAACCACACCCGCCTGAAGTATTCCTCGATCTGCGCCGGTGTCCTCGTTGCCACAGCTTGTGCGAGCGATTCCATGTTTGTCGCACTGTTGCCGATCAGTGCATCGAGATTGGCACCGCGATTCGTGCGGATGTGTCGACGCATGTACTCGACCAACTCGGCGGTATCGGTGGCGTCGTAGCGCCCGACGCGCTCTTGCACAGTCCTGAGCAGCATCTGGCTGTGTAACGGCGTCTCGGATCGCAGGCTGAATGCGAGCCACACCATGCCCCATTGGGTGTACATGCCACTGTTGATCACCTGATGCAGATACTCGTCGATAAATTGCGTGCGCTCGCCCCGTTCCGCCTTTTCGAATGCGTCTCCGTATTCGTCGTCCAGGTGTATGACGCACGGCGCGTGGTGCCGCGCAAAGGCGATTACGCCCTGCATGAGCCTCGGCGCCCACGAAGTCATGTACACGTAGTTGATGTGCCTCATCTGGCAGGTAGTCTCGATCAGAGTCCTCTTCCCGCACCCGTCGGGCCCGATCAGTGCAAAGTGGCATGGCATGTGTGTGCGCACGTAGTGATCCGGGAAAACTCGTGGTTTGCAAACGTACTCAAACATGACTTTCTTACAGCTCTCCAGGCCAATGATACTGCCAAACGTGTCTTCCCACAGCGTGTTGACGCTCACGTGTTGTACGGGCTGATCCGCAAACATCCGCACCCTGCATATACGCCTGATTTCCTCGAACGGGTCTGGTTGCGCCGCAACAACAAGTTGGCCTTGGTGATGCACTGGTTGTTGGGGCGGAGACATCATCAGTTGGTGCTGTGGAGCGACCGGTGCACTCTGTGGACGCGGTGGGGCTGCCTCCGTTCGTAGCACTCTCGCGACATCGTTTGAACTGTGTCGGATGTCGTCGCTCGCGCTGCGGTGCATGTGCTGACTAACAAGCGTAGTACGCGACTGGGAGTGGTGATCAGGAGGCTGTACGAGTGTCTCGAGTCGCGATTGCACGTCTCGTTCGATGTCTGGACTCATCTTGCCGTCTCCGTAGAGCAGATGCATGAGTGCATCCGAATCGCTGGGTGTTGAGCCAGTTTCGGCAGTCCATGTCCGTCCGCCAATGTAAAACGCACGAGTCGTGCTGGGCGACGGCGGAACGTCCGTTGGTTGGTCGGGACGGCTCATCGAGAATGCCAGAAATACAGCTCCTCCTCTCCGCAAACTCGCCGTCTAAGCAGAGAAAAACCAGGTTCGCAGCTTCTGCAAACTTGGCGCCAACTATTTTATGGCGTGTTCCAATTGCGCAAAAAAACTGCAGCGCGTTGTGTCCGCACTTTTGTAGTATTCCAAAAACACTCAAAATTTCGACGCGTCGATTTTTTTGTCGCCAAGACTTATGACACCGCCATATGGGTTCGCGAGTATAAAAAACATTCCACTGGACCAAACTTTAACAACGCAACCCTGTTTGCCGATCCAGCCATTCGCGTTGCGATTACAATCCCCTCCTCCAACACCCCCGGTGAATTCAGCTTATCGTCCCGTCGAAGATGTGCGTCAAACTACTCGCGCGCCACAGCTGCGTACGGTATTCGCCAGAGTGGGAACACGCGTACAACAACAGGCACACCGGCTTTCTGCTGCGTAAGACGCTGCCCGAGTTTGTGGAATACATATGCCGGCTCACCGGCCAGTCCGTTCCGTCGCCATGCAAAAAGGTCACCATCCCGGTCGATGTGGACGGCAAGGAGACAGACATGCGCATGGTTTTTGTCGACCCTTCGAGGGCGTACCAGAAAGTGTGCAGGAAGTTCCGACACTTTGACCCCTCTTGCGTGCTCCTTGACCGCACATCGTTGCTGCAGTGCAAGAAGCGCAAGCATTGCCCCGGGTTCTCGCGCATCAACATTCTGCTCGTCAAGACCGGCGACGAGGAATCAGCGGCTCCGCAGGATGACGAGGAGCAGGCCGAAGTTGCGCCGGCGACAACGACCGATATGAGGTCCAAGATGACGGCCGCCTGTGCAGGGTGCGCCGACAGGCCCAAGACGCTCAAATTTGGCAAGCAATCCAGCGAATACGATTCGCCGTCCGATCTCAAGCCGCCGCCACTGCAACCAATCTCACCCTCCGCTGCGACGGAAGAATTGCCGGAGCTCGTGCCGATAACACCGTCCGGCGAGTCGTCCAAAAGGGCGAGGCGCCCTCCGACCCCGAAACTCGAGCGGATCGTCAACCCGGAGCCACCGAGTCTCGAGCCGATTACGCCGTCTCTCGTGGCCATCGACAGCGAACCCGCTGCAGATGCCCCGGTGAAGGCGCAAGTGCGCCAGGTCGCCATAGCGGGATCAAGCGACATTGGCTGTGTGCAGCGATTCTGTGGTTACATGGACCGCTACGCCAGCAAGTGCAACACCTCCTTCCCCCGCGGCCGCTGTCTCGTGTTCATGATCCGCGACGACGGACTCGTCGGTCGCACCGACATGAAGCAGAACGATGGCAATCTCGGGGAAATCGTCGACGCCATGTCGGATACCACATTCAAGAAATTCTTCGAGCGACACGCGGCGACGGTGACGACGAACAGCGGATTTGACGCCTTTGTGGAGCCGCAGGCAACGGAGAGCTCCATCAAGTTGGGGCTTATGGAAGGTGTTTCCAGGGACGTCCAGATGCTTCGCAGGAATGGCAAGTTTTCGGTGCTGAACCCGCGGCCGGTGCCGGTCGAGTGCTTCATGCGCCATCCCGACGACGCCAACATCTGGATCGCGGTTGTGGGCGCGCCACTCGTCGCGTTCAAGAACTGAGTCAGCACATCCACCGCCCACCCTGTATTGAAAAGTCTCCGCGCATCTTTTTTTTCTCGTTCTCGCTATTTCCCATTGTCTAATAAACGCACACTCGCCATTTCACTCTATCTGTTTCATGACACGCAATATAACGGACACGTCATATAAATGAAATCGACGGTCGGGTGAATCACAAGGTCCTCCGCTCCCCCTCTTTCATTCGTCATGGACGAATCTAGTACTACCGCCGCGGATAGCGACGATTTGGTGTATGTTGGTGCAAAGGGTGACCCTGCAGACGATGACAGTGGTCAGATGCCGCTGTCACGCGACATCATCTGGTCTGGACAACCCGTGGCCGTCCCGTCGGCTCGTATGAGCGCGCAGGCGCGGAATCGCATGTCGATGTTTGCGAGCAGTGTAATGCAGTTCTATCGCCATGTCGCCGGCCATGGCGGCATGCAAATGCACGAGATACTTGGTTCTTCGATTGGCGTGCTGCACCCCGACGACATGGACCCGAGACAGGGCATGCCAAGAGTGAAGTCGGAGCCCCACATGGACCCATGGGAGGCCGCGTTTATGAGTCTCGCAGAGACGCTTGGCGAGCAGCGTGGCGACCAATTCAGCGAACGTCGGCGCATGGCCATGTGGTTGACGCAGCCAGAGGTCTCTGGGGTCGCCCTTCTCAGCGAGACGGCGTCTGCGAAGACCAAAGAGGCGCTTGCGTGCATCCGACGAGAATCCGGCCTGGCCGATATCACCTTTGACCAGGTGGCTCTGGACGCGGATATTGCAATCCAGACATTATTCGCACAGTACATTGCACACTTGATGGTGCGCGCGAACGCCCTGCGACCTGGTAACAGTGGTCTGCAGCAGACGCCGCGCATCCATGGCAACGAGGCCGAGCAGATCAAAGTGCAGTTTCGTTGCGTCGAGTTTGGCCAAAATCGCAGACTGCAGTTGTGTTCACCGGCCGAGGCGCGCAGGAGACAACAACAGCGGATTGACCAGGTGGTTGGTGATTTTGCCAGAACTTACCGATCGAATGCTCCGGCGTACAGGGTTGTCCCGATTACAGCTGTACTATGATAATGTGAAATACACAGCCCCCTTTTTCATTGACAATCTGCGTTTGCACACGACGCGCATTTACTGCACACACCGTTAGTTGTTTACATTAGAAAAGTCGGCCACGTTGCACGCAATCAGTGCCGACTGGTATCACTGCTGCGCAAAAACCGTTGCCAGCGATCGCAATACCAAAGTCGGATAATCGTACATAAGCCGTGACAGTGAACCCAGGTCACAGCACCAGTCGTCACAGTCACAACAGCGACGACACGCACTTCATCTCAGTCAACCGGTTTCTGTTTTCCTTTCTCATCTTGTGAACGCGACGATGGACGCACAAAAATTCGTCGAGGGTGACGACGGTGACGAGTGTTACTACCCCAGCGAAGGCTACGAACGAGATCCCTGCGATGATGACGACAGCGGGGTGAAAGAGGCACCGCTGTGTTCCCGCAGATGCCAGGGCGGTCCGCCACCCAGGATCCCGCAGTGTGGTCCGTGTGCCCCCGCCAAGCCTGCTCGTGGCGGCGGCGGCATGTTGGTGGCCCTCGGTCAACAGCTCATGGACGCCGAGAAGCAGGAGTTCGACGGGCCTGTTCAGGTTGCCGCGACTATCCCGCCGGCAGTTGGAGTGCGCGACCCGCGCATGCAGCCCCAGCGCCGCGTTGCTCCACCGAGGGCTGTTGCTCCCACGAAGCCCGCAGCGCAAAAGGTTGGACGCGACACAGTCTCCACCACGCTGGCGGTGCAGTTCGAGACCACTTACAACGATGTGGTCGCAGCGAAGCGAGGTGAACTGGGTGTCACCAACCACGAGTGGAGGATCAGCGACGCGAACGTCATCACGATCTTTGGCCAGCCGGCGCTCATCCTCGAGCGCATCCAGTACTGCGGACACACGGACGACTGCCCGTTGCCACTGGTCATGAAGATCTTCCCCGACAGTCTCGGCCTCAACAACATTGTCGACGAGTACGGTACCCGATTCGCGCTCGCACTCGAGCCGGGTGCGAATATCGTGTTGACGCCCAAGGACTACGTCGACCTGTTCGTGCAGGAGAGCGAATTGAAGCCCGGCGTGGCGAAGTTCGCCGGAACCTCGCTCGAGTCGCTTATCGGAGAAGACGGCGTCGAGAAGAGCCAGGTGACCGGTCTGTGGAACGTCAAGCGATACGTGCGCAATGACGACGGCACAACCAGCGGGCCGAGGCTCGGCGAAATCATTGCCTCTAATGTGTCGTCCATCGGAGCAGACACGAGCAACCCAGCTTTCTTCTCCGTCACCGACGAGAACATGGTGAGGCTGCAGTCGCTCATCACGGAGGAGGTAATGAAGCCCGTTGCCAGGGCCGTCATCGACGTGTCCAAGCTCAGGTTCGTCCTGGAACCGAGGATGCCCCCTGATGTGGTCAGCACTCGGGTGGATCTTTCAACCTACTGGGAACAAGCACTCCTCGACCAGAGCCAAGCGGGGCTGAAGTCACGAATTACGGCGGGAATCAAGATTGTTGGCAAGCCTGTGCCAACTACCCAGACCTAAGGTTGGGTGGCGCTGATCAAGACGACACCGCCAGAACCTGGCGCCGCGTACTATACAGTCTGTTTTTGCAGAAACTTTATCCCTCCCAATGTCCCCTCCCTCCCTCTCTCTGTCAATTCTTTTTCCATGGGTGTATGTCAGTATTTGCGATTAAAAACACTCATTTCCATGCAAGAACATGATTTTTTGATTCTTTTTTATTCGGGACAATTTACACTCGATGGCGCTGTCAGTGCGCGTGTCTCTTTGGCGCCATCGTGTGCGCTATCGAAAACTCGAGCAATGAGAACAGAATGGACACGACCCCGGCAACGAGGAGCACCACAATGTGAATAAACGCCTCTCCACAGCACAGCGTGTTGATGTGTCGCGCCACGACGACGCTCTCGATCACCACGGCATACACCTTCACAACGCTGAGCGCCAATGTGTACATCTGGCAGAAGTCTGCCATCGGCTGGCCGCGCAACCGGAATGACATGAAGCACAACGGGCACATGATATCGAGCACATGGACAATCCACAGAGAGTTTGCAAATCCGGCGCTGGAAACCGCGTACGATGCAAGCGCGATGCACACGGTCATCGTGTGCAACCACGCAATCAGTTCCATCGCATACCAATTTGTTGTTTCCAATCTCGTCGGTTTTAGGCAAACCGCTGTCGCGGGATTTTCCCCGGCCGGCATCGCGCAATGAAACGAATGCTCCATCCACTACAGAGATTTCCTCGTTTAAACACGTAAATGCGCCCTTCTTATGTTGTGTTTGTAGGCATTGTGTTTGAAATACGGATCACAAACGCGCGGCGTTTTCAATACAATTTATTGACACGAACTACACATTTTGGTCGAATGGCACCACTTTTGCGTGCCTGTAGAAATCCTGCCCGAAAATCCGCTTGAAATCGGCGTAGCCGGGAACGCCAATGTGCGACGAAATAACGTCAGCTCGCGCAGCCTTTGACACGATTCCCCGCACGTTCGTTCCCCAGTGCTCGTTGACGTAGGTTGCCTGGCCCTCGTTCATCGGGCCCATGCACACGACAACGTGCCATTGGCTATCTCGTCTGTCCAACTGCGTCGTTGCCGCGCTGTTGAAGTTCTTCGGGACCAGCAATGTGAAGACCTGACTCGACTGGAGGCGCTTGATCTGGGTGCGCTCAGTGGTAACCGTGTCGGACGACGACGTCTTGCTGCCACCGCGCTGTGATCGCGCCAGCATTACCATGTAGCAGACGTAACCGCTGTCGTCTGTCATGTCCTCGTCGTCCGGGCCATCCCCGGCACCACTGTCTTCAAAGATTTCAAAGTTCTGATCTACCAGCACCGGTGTCGCCATTTTTCTCCCTGCTTTTTTTTTCACTCGAAACCGGCACACAAGAATAGTCGATATGTCGCTACTATTGATAATGCACAAACTTGCAAAATATGTATACCGGGGTTCATCTTTGCGATTTCTGCACATTGCGATCCCAACAATTTCTCACTACACACCAATCGACGCATTCATCGGCTCGCTGAACCCCGCCAACTTGGCCTCGAAAGCTGCAATCGCATCGTCGGCCTGGAGCTCGCTGTCCACGAGTTCGTCGACGGCGCTGACGAGATAAGAACCAAAACAAACACGCATCAGCTTGCGCCCGGCGTTGATGTACTTCCGGTCGATGTACACGTCGTTCACGACGCTCCTGCTCGCTGGGAGTTTGTTGGCGGCGACGAGCTGCTGTTCCAGGTATTCGTCGCGAAGAAGAAAACAGATACGGTGATCGTCGATGAATTCGGTCGTCAGGCGCTCCGAGAGCCCGTTTGCGCGCGACATCTGGGACGGAGTAAAGCTGGGGCGGATCTCGTATCCGTGGCGCATCGTGTACAGACTGGCAAACACGAACTGCGGAAATTTCATCGTGAGCGAGTCGCGCTTGAACTTGACTGTGGAGCTGCCGGATTTGCGCTGCTGCTCGTTGGCGTGCTCGCGCTCGATGTTGTGCGGCGACATGAGCGAGAAATTCCACATCCGCATGACAATCTCCGCGTACTGGTTGACAATGTCCTCGCTGTGCGCCGGGTGTTTCTTCTTGGCGCCGCCTGGGATCGTATACACAAGCACGCGCACGATTTTCCTGGCCTGTTCGAATTTCTTCGCAGACGGATCCTCGGTTTGGCGCTTTCGCTTGTTGCCGGTCGAGGTGCGCACCTTTGCTGGCGGTCCGAGTGGATCCCGCTGTTCGCACTGGTTGCGTGCAATCCGGTCCATCCACGCGCGCTGCGCGCTTGTCGGCATTGGACTGTCGCCGAAAAACTCTTTGGACGGTGTCAGGATTGGCGAGTTGAAGACAGCGCCAGTCTTCCAGCATGTCGGGTATCCGTTTGCCGGCGCCTGGGCATCACACAGATCTGGTGTGCACACGTGCAACTTACCGCTGTCGACGCATGCATACACGTTACCAGCACGCAGATCTTCAATCATGACCCCGTGCTTCTGGTAGTACTCGCCGCATGCATTTCGACCGACGGGCTTGTAGTGGCACTTTGGATCGCAATGGTGCGCAGTCGTTATGAAGATCGTCTTGATGCGCCTGGGTGCCGCCTCCCCGGCCACCACCATGTCGGTGCACTTTTCTTCTTCCTCTTCTTCTTCTTCCATCGGTAGCTCCGCGCTGTCGACCGTGTGGGTCCTTGCAGCAACGAATGCGTTGTAGGCGGCACGACGCAGGTTTTGTTGCACCGGGCTCATGAGCCCCGCGAAAAACTCGTCGGTGACGAGGTCGTCGGCTGTGCGTTCAGGCTTCACTCGCTGGCGCTGCCCGCCGCCAGAGGAACTGGAAGTTCCGTAGGTGGTGATGTAGCCCCGTTGTGCAAATCCAGACGAACTGGATCCGCCTCCTCCGCCTCCACAACCCGCACGCACCTGTGTCGGGTCGCCGCGGACGAGAAAATCGGGATTATAGAGCGATTTCGGTCGTCCCCGTCTCTTCAAATCGTTCATGCGCTTCTCAAGTTCCTTCCGCGTCGTGCCGCATCCCGCACTGTCGAGCTTTCTCCTCTTTTTCGGCGGTTGCGTGGCCATTCAGTCTGGTTGATGCTTTGTCCAGACAGTTGGGCCCTTTCACTGCGCTGTGCCGACCCTTTCGAATGAGGTGTTTTTGCGTTTGTGTGGGAAATAAAAATGTGCAATTTTTTCGGCGTATAAGCTGATTTATTACCAACCGCGGGGAAAAAAGTCGCAACTCGGATCGCGAAACACGATTGCGAGTTGTGCTGCGAATATTGACAGAACAAAAAACACGGGAAAACATGCAAAAGTCACTCGGCAGTGCGTCGCCTCTTCACATTCGACGGCCCGGGGTCAGCCTGCGCGGCCCTGCGCTTCTTGTTGGTGCTCGCCTTTTCCGGAGATGACGATGGCGGGGTCGCGGAGATCCTCTTCCTCGGCTGGAGCTTCGACTTTTGCACCGGCTGCGCAAACAGGATCACAGTTCCGCTGCTCGCTGCAGCCTCGTTCACCATCCCCACCATCTCCTCGTCGGTCGTGCACTCGTGAACAATCGCCTCGCGACCCTTGCCACAGTGTCGCTGTGTCAGCGGACTGGACTCGAGAAGACTCTCGAGGCGTTCAATCGTCAGGTCGTTCGCAGTGAAGACTCGGACCTTGAAGTGCTCTGTCGCCGGCTCCTTCTGCACAATGTCCATATCGATGGGCGCGGCATCAGCGGTGGTGCGCGACTTCGTGGCGGGTTTCTTCTTCGGCGCCGGGGGCGGGGTTGTCGGGGGCGCGGTCTTTTTCACGGGCGTGGACGGCGTTGAGGAGGATGAAGATGCCACAGCCTTCTTCGCCTGCCTGCGCACAGCTTCCACAAAGTCTTTGATATCCTTCTTCTTGTTACACAGATACCCGACAGACGCAGCCGAGATGTACTTCACAGCACCGCTGACCTTGCAGCCATCGCCATCCTCGTGGTCTTGCTCGCGGACGACGAAGAACGTTTCCGCCGAGCCCGTTTTCTGGTAGGCCGTCAGGTGCTTCGTGCCAAATGTCTTGTCCGTGATGTGCACGTAGAGGGGGGCCTTGATCTTCGCCTTGGCTTCGAAGAGAAGCGTCGATGCAGCCGTGTGCCTTTCGGTCCAGGGGAGTAGCTCGATTTCGGGTGTTTTGGTCGTTGACGATGCCATCGTGTCCAGGGGATTCCTCTTTGTCCGGTCTACGAGTTGCTGCACGCGACGAGTGTCAACAGATGTTGCCGGTTTTGCGGAACAACTTTTTTGCGCCATCAAACCGGTGGGGGTTTTTTTGGTGACTGCGATTTTTTCTGCCAATTGAATCCGAAATTTCGCAAAATCGCGACCGCGGTTTTTTTGCGGAAACAGTAAATCGACACTCTGGTTGTCTGTGTTCAGGGTTGGGGCGATTCGTCATATTTTTTGTGGCACGCGCACACAGGTGTGCACACAAGGCCACAGTGATTCAACACAGCACATTGTGTGGAGGAACTTACATTGACGACGTATGATAGTTATAAAAGCTGACGCGTGATTTTATTTTCAAGTCTTGTCTCAAATCGAAAAAAAATTGCGCGGTGTGGACACTTTTTTTGACACTGTGATTTTTTTGTTCATTTCATTCCGTCTCCAGTGTCTTCGACCACCACGATGTCCGGACGTGCTCCATCATGGGCAAACGCCCAGAGCACACCGAAGCTCGCCGTCGAGGCATTCGAATCGTGGCAACGCCCTCCACACGGCCATTGTACACTCGAGGAACGCATCAAGGATTCCCACAACATGTTCATTCCCATGGACTACTTCCGACCGTGTGCGCGCGGGTGGCAAGACTTCAAGGCCAACGACCGGATGGCGACAGTGTACGCGATGGCGCTCCAATTTCTCGGTGAGTCACTGAAGTTCTCCAAGTCGCTTGGGACAAACCCCGGCTTCAAGGAAACGTTCTACTACACACCCGATGAGATGATGAGGGATGTCGCTGCCGACGACGACGACGACGACG